>OLQD01001591.1_pt1 | contig 18440 bp, 16 predicted proteins | sample 1672841 | NCBI WGS metagenome assembly OLQD01 (sample SAMEA3136729, study PRJEB25190) | human gut metagenome | biome: human gut; feature: human-associated habitat; material: faeces | place: Austria | collected 2013 | reverse complement strand
TTTTGTTTCCTCCGTCCACCACGCAGTTGCTCTGGCTCAGCGCCGCCGTCAGTGCATCCGTGTCATCCGTTTCTCCGTCCCCCGCCGCACCGGGAATACCCGTCACTGTGCCGCCGCCCGTGCCGCTTCCGGCCATATCCCACGCCGCTGCAATGCCCGCCTCCATGTGGTTCAAATGGCTTGCTGCCAGCGTCTGACCGTCTATGAAATCCTGCTTTTTGTACTTCATTCCGTTCCTCCCAGAATCGACGTGCCAAGCTCAGTGCGGCCAAGTGTTACAATGTTTGCCGCGTCCGATGCATCGTTCAGGGCGTTTGCTTCATGAATGCTTCGCAGGCACTGCATCGTTGCTGTCGTGGTGTTAAACTCCTTCACCACCGCACTGTCTTGGAGCAGCTGCATGCAAACGCTGAACTCTACCGTGCCCTTTTCCTCTGCCGCACTGCGTCCGATCAGCCATGAAAACAAAATGGTGTTTCCCTCAATGGTCATGTCGGACGACACATAAAAATACGGCTTACCGGCTGCATTGTTGTAATTGATCCTTGGCGTAAATCCTGAAAGGTCAGTTCCACGGTACATACGATTCATTTTGAACCACAGTCGGTTCACATCCTTGTCCCCTTCCGCGCCGATCACCAGTGCGATCCCGGGTATCGTCACCACGCGCAGGTCTTCATCAATGACAAGGATTAGTGCATGATCTCGTCGTACTCGGCTTTGTAATCAGCTCTCGTCAGCTCCAGCTGCTTTTTGATCAAAGGCAGCGGCTGCTTAGAAAGGAACTGGGATGAAACGCTCTTGGACATATCGTCCCAGTCACCTTCCCACTTCAACTTATTGATGGGAGAAAGGTGCTCTTTGCCATCTTTTCCGATGTAGGTGCTCTGGCCTTCCGCAGTAATGGCAGCGCCAAACGGATTGCCCGGATCGTTCTTGATCTCTTTGAACACCTTCATCTTAGGTGTGCCAGAAGGTTTGTTCGTGTTGAACACAATATCAACACCATCCGGCATATTGTCCGAATACATGGCCATGCCCTTCAGATAGTGGCTGTTGTCCACCATGATGCGAACCTGTGCATAATGAGAGTTGCCCAGATCCAGATCTGCAACGCCGCGGCGAATCTCCATAACACCATCTTTTGCAAGACCGCCCTGATTGCCGTAGCGCACTGCTACACGGTCAGAACTCAAGCTTGAAGGGGGCTGCAACTGGCGAAACGAATTGCCGCCATCGTCAGAATGGTAGTCCCCCAACGACTTAATATCACCCTGATGCTCATAAGCATAGCGCTGGTCGTATTCAGGTTTTGCCAGGACTGTGATGTTGGTCTGCTGCCGGAAATTGGTAGGCTGCTTGATGCCGACACCATAGCGCTTATAGCCATGTTCTGCTTCCAGAATATAAACAGCCTCGTCCAGCTTACCTTCCGACACGCCGAGGGTAAGATTCGTACCCTCGGAAATATCAATCATGCCCTTCTTGTCTACTTCCTTCTTTAAGGTTTCGGCAATCTTTTCGGCCTGATCTTTCTTTGTGCCGACACCGTTTTGGTACATAGATCGAACCGTAGACTCAGGCATGCCAAGCTTCTGTCCAATCTCAGTCCAACCCATATCAGGCTTTTCCTTCTTCAGCTTCTGAATCTCTTCCCACTGAGAAGCTTTGCGGTCGTGACCTGCCTTGGTCTTTGCAACGCGAAACTCCGTTGCGCCGAGCTTATACTCGGGCGGAAGTGTGTCGTTGATGGCTTCCAGAATCTCGCCCTCGGACATACCCTTAGCCTTAAACTTCTCGACACGGGACAGGAAGTCACCGGAATGCTGGTACGGGCTATCGCCGCTTCCCCACGGATAGCGACCAGAATGGCGCTTGGTGCCATAATGCTCCAAAATATCATTCTCGCCGCCGTATTCAACGCCAAAGTAGTTTTTCAGGTCTTTCTCGATCGGATTCATATCAGCACACTCCCATTTTCATCTTTGCAATAATCGGATCAAACTCGCGGATCTTCTCCATAATAGGCTCGATGTCTTCTGCTGCCGGATTGGCAAAAAGAATATCATCGGACTGGTAGATGCGGTTCTCGATCTGGATACTGCTCGGTTTAATTCGGTACTCAAGGCAGAACAGTGCATCGTAGATGAGCAGCTGCTCCATGTGTGCCGGAACGATTCCGGTCTTGAGATCGTGGATGCGCAAAATATCATCTCGGAAGCAAATAGAATCTGCTGTTCCGAAACAGTTTTCAGAATAGCAGAGCACCTGCTCCGGTGTCATACGAAAGCCGATGGCATCGTTGACATAGCTGTTGAGCGTCTTTTTAGAACGCGGCAGCTTTTGGCCAAGCGCAATGCACCTTGCTGCAAATTCGTGCAGTTCGGTTCCCTTTTGCGCAGCCATAAAATTGGTATACGCTGTAGTAAGTTTATCAGCATCGTAGTTGATCCAGTGATACTTACTAGCGCTGAGGAAGGCGTGCTGCCCTATTAACCTCGAATGCTCGTTGAAGGTCATTCAGAATCTCCTCCTTGTTTTCCGGGCAAATGAACGCTGCAAAGCTCATCTTGTTCATCAGGTTCACATAGTAATCCTGATTCGGACGATGCGGTGCATCTATCGAGCGCTTGCCTTCCAATGCTGCCCATGTGCTCTCGTACAAAACTAAGAGATCCGGGATGCCCTGAATCTCATTCGGATCGAGATGCACAACCATACAGCCTGGAAACCGCTCTTTGATTTCATTCACCAGGTTGGTCTTAAATCGGTTCTCCAGCATAAAATCTCCTCCAAAAAATAAAGAGGAATGGTACGTTTGGGACGCACTCTCTCCTCTTCATAAAAGAGGATGTTTTTTTCGCGTCTGTTTTTGGACAAAAAGAAAGAGCCACAGATTTCTCTGTAGCTCTCTCGCAAAATATCATTTGGGTCGGTGCTCGTAGAAGAACAGGTACCAGTCAGGAACACCTGCTTCCAGCATCCGGCCGTCTTTGTAGTGGAACTCGCCGTAGTCTTCGCTCAGTTCAAGGTTCATGTAGCTTTCAGGATGTACCGGATGATTTATCTCATCGTCAGTTAGGGTTATCCCTTCCGTCACGCCTTTCAATATAAAAGGAGCCAACGTCGGGTCCAGTTCATCGATGCAGCGGTCAACAATTGCGATCTGACCGGAATAATACAATCTCGCGATGGCCTGCCGCTCTGTCGGGCTTTCCGGCGGCCTGCCCTTGATGATGCCCGGAATATCACGCGGTTCTGTGTTCCAACCGTCCAGTAAAACCAGTGCCTTTTTCCAGTCCGGGTATTGCAGGCAGAAGTGCTTCAGTTCGTAGTAACGATGTTTTGGGATGCGGCAGGGGTTTTTTGCAGACAGTTGCGCGCGTTCTCTTTTCATTTTTCGCCCCTCCATTCGTAGCCCGTCTGCTCGAAAAGAAGCTTCGGTGAAATATAATAGTTAATTCTCCCGTACTTTGAGCTCATTTCCTTGAGGTCGGTCACGCGCCTACCGTTTCTCGTAGCCTCCCCGATCGGCAGCCAACCGGCAATGATACCGGCTCTCACCCATGCCGGATCACGTCCATAGACCCTTGCTGCGATCCGTACCGGTACAGCCCCCAATTTTAACCTAGCTTTGTCCATACTATCGTACTCCTTTTGTGTTACTCTAAGTGCATCCAGATGCGTCTTAGGCATGAAAGGATAATAATGGTAAAACCGGTCGACTGCGTGCTGTATTTTATTTAGTTTGCGGCGCAGCATTGACAAGTCTGTGTGAATCGTTTAACCTAAAATGGCTCGCAAAAGAAAAAAAGCCCGGTCATCCGAGCTTTTTATTTTGAATATTCAATTTTCTAAAATATCAAAGGAGGTTCTTATGCTAAAACCCTGTCCAGAATGTGAAATGCAGGTCAGCGACAAAGCGACCGTGTGCCCTCATTGTGGCTTTCCGCTGCATTCCGCCCCCATCAGTACAGTTCGTAAGTCCCGTAGGCGTCACGCCAGACTTCCAAATGGTTTCGGTCAGATCACCGAGCTGCGCGGGCGCAATCTTCGTAAGCCTTTTCGTGTGATGGTCACCGTAGGAGTCAACCCCGAGGGAAAGCCCATTGTTAAACTTCTTCAGCCCGTCGCCTATTTCAAAACCTATAACGACGCCTATAAAGCCCTCATGGAATATAACAAGTGCCCCTATGATCTGACGCAGATCCTCACCATGCAAGAGCTTTACGAGCGCTGGATCGACGAGTACACCAAAAAAGTATGCAGTGGAAATATCACGTCCACCAATAGCGCATGGAAGTACGCAAACGACTTGTACGATATGCCGGTACGCACTGTTCGTATTCCTCATATCAAGAACGCTCTGCTGAACGGCACCTTTGTCGACCGGCGCGGTATAACACACCATACGACCCATCACATTCAATTGACCCTGAAAAAGATCTTCAACCTGATGTTCGATTACGCCGTCGAGTACGAAATGACCGATAAGAACTATGCGCGAATGTTCAACCTCCCCGAACCATCTGCCGAAGAAAAAGCAACCGAGAAATATCCGCATTTCAGTTTCTCGGATCGGGAGTTGGAGATCCTGTGGGGCGCTGCCGGAACAAATATCTATATAGATCTCATTTTGATTCAATGCTATTCCGGCTGGCGTGCCTCCGAGCTCATAAAACTGGAGCTATGCAAAGTAGATCTTGAAGCGCAAACCTTCCGAGGCGGTTCAAAAACTGACGCCGGAAAGGACCGTGTCGTCCCCATCCACCACCTCATCTACCCACTCGTTGAGAAGCACTACCGCGAAGCCGAAAGGCTCAAATCCCCACGGCTGTTCAGCATTCAAACCTTCGTAGAAGGCGACTTCAGTTTTATTTACTATGAATTATACGCCCGCCAGTTCAAAGTCATCATTAGCCGCCTTGCCCTTGACCCACGGCATCATACACATGACTGCCGCAAAACGTTTGTCACCATGGCCAAGCGCGCCAACGTCGATGAGTACGCCATAAAGCGCATTATCGGCCACCAAATTGCAGACCTTACAGAACGTGTATATACAGACCGCAGCATTGACTGGCTCCGCTCCGAAATCGAAAAAATTCGTTAAAAATCAGTCATCCGTTTTATTACCCGCCTCTTGTAGCTTTTGTATATTTTACGTCATTTTTATTTTGCATTTCAGTGTTAGATTAGTGTATGAATGGGGTGCATTCCCTACACTTTTTCCACATTTTTTCAAATCTGAAAATATGTAACCACGTTCTTATAATTCCAGAGAAATTCTCATCTCCCAGGTTAAGAATTTATGACAGCCAAAAATCGTACCCTGCCACGTAAAAAAGACGCAGCCGCTGCACAATTTTTGCACAGCGGCTGCGTTCTGTTCCGATGGTAAGGTTTGCGGCAGTGCTTTTTATCTTACGCCTGCTTTTTTGGCGGTAAAGCGCTGGTAGGCGGGCAGCGGCAGCAGCACGCGGCCTGCCAGCGGCTGCACCTGTACTGACACCTGCTTGCAGGGGGCGCACTCACCGTCTACGGTGGCAATGATGGGCCCACGGTCATCTGCTGCCCGCAGACTGACCGATTTTGCACGGCGGTAGATAAAGTAGGGCTTTGCGGCCTCGGTGAGCTGGCCATTTTTAAAGTGCTGGCCGTTTTTGTACAGCATCAGCAGCTTTGCAATGACCCGGCGGCTGACCTTGCGCACGATGAACACATCCAGCCAGCCGTCATCCGGCTGTGCCTCCGGCCCGGCCATGAAGCCGCCGCCGTAGGCGCGGCCGTTGCACACTGCGCACATCAGGCAGTCCACGGTCAGCACCTCGCCGTCAATGACATACTCCACCCTGCGGCCGATATGCCCGCACAGCTGCTGGACAATGGACAGCGCATAGGCTGCTTCGCCGCCGCACAGCGGGATGCGCCGGAACTTGGGGATGCCGTAGGCCACCTGTGCGTCCAGACCGGCGGCGCAGATGGTGGCAGAAAGCCCCAGACTGGTGCGCATCAGGTCGATGGGCACCGCCCCGCCGGCCAGCTGGGCGTCCAGATCCAGAAACTCTTCCTTTGTACCGTAGGTGCGCAGAAAGTCGTTGCCGCTGCCATAGGGCAGACAGCCCACGGCGGTCTTATCAAAGCCGTGGGCACCGGTGAGTGCCTCATTGAAGGTGCCGTCACCACCAGCGGTAAAAATGCGCAGCTCTACCCCGGCCTTTTGGGCGGCAGCGGCGGCTGCGCGGGACAGCTCCCGGGCGTGGCCTGCGTGGGTGGTGACGCGGATGGTGTAGTCCTCCGGGGCAAGCCCGGCACCGGCAGCTGCTGCCGCGATCTGCTGCGGCAGGGTGCGGGTACAGTCGGCCTTTCCGGCTGCGGGGTTGAGAAGAAACAGCGTGTGCATCGGGGTCCTCCCTGTTGTAGCTCTATTTCCTCTATAATAGTCGAAAACCGTGCCGGTTGCAAGCAAAAACGGTATTTTACTGTTTTATTACAGGGTAACTGTTTCATCCTCCCGCAAAACAATGCTGCCATCGGCGGCGCAGTCTGCTGTCCAGTGCTGCCCTACACAGGCCGTCCCGGCGGCAATGCGGTTTGCAAGCGCCTGCTCCACTGCCCTGTCCACCTGACGGCGCAGCTCCCGCGCACCATAGGCCGATTGCGCCCGGGCAGCCAGTGCCGCCCCCACCTGCGGGGTGTGGCGCAGCCGGTAGCCGCTGCGGGCGGCGCGCTGCTCCAGCTGGCAGAGCATTTTTTCTGCAATGGCGCAGAGGTTTTCCTCTGCCAGCGGGCGGAACACGATCACTTCATCCAGCCGCCCGAGCAACTCCGGCCGGAACCACTTTTTGGCCTCCTCCACAGCCTGTGCGGACTGCTTTTCAAACACCGCTTCTGCCCCGGCGGCAAAGCCCAGCGGCGCGTTCTGCCCCGCTAAGAATCGTGCGCCCAAGTTGGAGGTAAGCAGCACGATGGTATTGCGAAAATCTGCCTTGCGCCCCATGGCATCGGTCAGCTGGCCGTCCTCCAAGATCTGCAACAGGATATTCTGGATGTCCGGGTGCGCCTTTTCGATCTCGTCAAACAGCACCACGCTGTACGGGCGGCGGCGCACGGCCTCGGTCAGCTGACCGCCCTCGTCGTGGCCGAGGTAGCCCGGCGGCGCACCCAGCAGCCGGGCGGCGGTGTGCTGCTCCTGATACTCCGACATATCAAATTTGAGCAGCGCTTTCTCGCTGCCGAACCAGCTGACCGCCAGTGCCCGCGCCAGTGCGGTCTTGCCCACGCCGGTAGGCCCTAAAAACAGCATAGCACCGATGGGCCGCCCCGGCTCGCCCAGACCGGTGCGGCTGCGCCGGATAGCCCCGGCCACCGCAGCCACTGCCCGCTGCTGACCCACGATCTCGGCGTTCAGGCGGCTTTCCAGCTTGTCCAGACGCTCCCGCTCTTGCTCGCCCACCCGCTGGGCGGGCACGCCGCTGGCTGCTGCCACTACCCGGGCGATATCCTCCGGGCTGAGCACCGGCTGGGTGCGCTGCTCCTTTTCGGCAAGGATCCGCGCCGCCGCACAGGCTTCGTCCACAAGGTCGATGGCCTTATCCGGCAGGCAGCGCCCGGGCAGGTACCGCACCGAAAGCTCCACCGCCGCCTGCAGGGTCTGCGGCGGCAGTCGCACGCCATGATACCGCTCGTAGCGGGGCGCAAGGCCGTTGAGGATCTCCACCGCCTGCGCGGGGGTGGGCTCTTCCACCTGCACCCGGCCAAAGCGGCGTTCCAACGCGGCATCCTTCTGGATGTGGGTGCGGAACTCCTGATTGGTGGTGGCGCCGATGAGCTGCAACTCGCCCCGGGCAAGCACCGGTTTTAAGATGCTGGCAGCGTCAATAGCACCCTCGGCGGCACCGGCTCCCACGATGGTGTGGAACTCGTCGATGAACAGGATGGCAGTGCCATCCCGCACCAGCTCTTCCAGCAGGTTTTTCAGCCGCTCCTCAAAATCGCCCCGGTATTTGGTGCCCGCCACAAGACTTGCCATATCCAGCGCCAGCAGCCGCCGCCCTTGCAGCGCTCTGGGCACCTGCCCGGCGGCAATGCGCAGCGCCAGACCCTCGGCCAGCGCGGTCTTGCCCACGCCCGGCTCGCCGATCAGACAGGGGTCGTTTTTCTGGCGGCGGCACAGGATCTCCACCATGCGGTCCAGCTCCGCTTCCCGGCAGAACACCGGGTCCAGCTCCCCTTCGGCGGCGCGGCGGGTCAAATCGCGGCAATATTTATCGCTGGCGCGGCTGCCCCGGGGGATGCTGGCCGACACCCGGGGTTGGGCGGGCAGTACGAACTGTCCGCTCAGCTGGCGGCACTCCCGCACTGCCTCGGTGAGCGAAAGCCCCATCTCCGCCAGCAGCAGTCCGGCGGCGCAGCCGTCATCTTCCAGCATGGCGCAGAGCAGGTGCTCCGGCTCTGCCCGGCTGACGTGGGCGTTCTGCGCCCCAATGAGCGCGTAGTCCATGGTGCGGCGCAGGTCCGGTGCCATGGACTGCCGATCCAGCCGCTGTGCCGGGGCGCTGCGCCGCTGCGCCAGCTGGCGGCGCACCTCCGGCTCGGTGATGTTTTTCCGGGTGAGAAACTGCGCCGCAGCGCCCTGCTGCCGCAGCATTGCCAGCAAAAGGTGGCTGGTATCTGCCTGCTCACAGCCCAGATCTCCCGCCAGCTGCACCGCCTGCTGCAGCAGCCGTGCCGCCGGACGCGAAAAGCCCCGGTAGCTGCCCATACCCAGATTTTCCCAAATGCCCATGTGTCTGCTCCTTGCTGCATATAAAATCGTCTGCACTGGAAGTATAGCCCCAAAGGCGCAAAAAAAATCAGTTGTTTGTGTCGGGCGGCAGAAAAGTAAAAACCGATCCGCAGCGGTTGCCGGGGCGCGGATGCGTCCGGCTGCTGCGGATCGGTTTTTGAGATTTTATCTTGCGGGGAACGTTTTCAGAACGAGCCGCCACCGCCGCCGTGGGTAGTGCCGCTGGAAGAGGTGTGGGTGGAGCTGCCGCCGGAATCGCTGGAGCTGGACTCCTTTGGCCGCTCGGTGCGGTGCACGTCACGGTACAGATACAGATCCCGCTGGTTGGTCAGCTTCATACTGCCCTGCCGCACATAGCTGGTTGCGTCCCGCTGCGGTGCCACGCTCTTGAGCCGGCTCTTCATCACGCCGGTCACGATCAGTGCCGTGATCAGGCCAATGACCAGCGCCACGCCCAGATACACGATCGAGAAAGGCTCCTTGGGCATGTTGTCCACATCGTAGGGGTGGCCTTCGCGGGCGGCGGTGACATACGCGTCCGTCCACTGGATAAAGGTGCGGAAGGCAGCGGCGTAATCGCCGTCTGCCATGTCGGGAGTCATCTGCTCGCCAAGGTACTGGATACCGGCATCCGTAAAGGCGGTAATGCCGTAGCCGCAGGTAGAGATATGCCATTTGCGGTCGCCTGTGCTTATCAGCAGCAGCACGCCGTCCCGGTTTTCACCGTAGCCGAACTGGCAGTAATCGTACAGGTCATCGGCGTATTCTTCCATGCTGGTGTAGCCCTCGTCTTCCAGCGAGTCGATGGTGGCAACGACCACATCAAAACTCTGGCGGACGCTCAGCTCCTCCAGCGAAGTTTCCAGCTCGCTGTCCTCATCATCGGTCAGAACTTCTGCGCTGTCGTTCATGCGGTAATACAGGTCGGCAAAGCCGTCTGCGGCAAAGGCCGGCACAGCCAGCGCCAGCAAAAGCACCAGTGCGGCCAGCGCAGCACAGAGGGAGCGCAGTCGGGTAGCAGTGTTTTTCATCTTCCGTCCCTCCTTTACAGAATCCCGGCCAGCCACAGCAGCCACATCACCGCATAGGATGCAGCACCGACGGCTGCCGTAAGTCCCAGCGTCCACTTGCGGGCAGCGGCTTTATCTACCGGCAGGTTGCCTACGAACTTGCCGGTCTGGCCGTTCATGGCAAAGATGTAGTTGTTGCCCTGCCAGCTGGTGCTCAGCACCCACACCGGGAACAGGGCATACTTTGCCTTGCCGCCGTGCAGCTGGATGCTGCTGTTCTCCATTTTCACGGAGTCGTAGCCGGTAACGGTCTGGGTAAAGGCGTCCTCAGTGGACTGCCGGATACGCTCGTTGGCGCGCTTGATGCTCTTTTGGGCGTCCACATCGTACTTATCGGCCACATAGCCTGCCAGATACGCGGTCTTGAAGGGCACGGCATCCTGCATGGCAAACGGCTCGATGGACTCCATCAGATCATCTGCCATCTTGGAGGAGCCGTCCACCGGAACCGCATCAAAGCCCAGCACGCCGTCCCGGCGCACGGAGTAGTAGCTGGTCTCGGTATAATCGTAGTCGTCATCCGACCAAAAGCGGGTGCGGGTGGCGGTAAAGCGCAGCTGGGCGTCGGCTTCGCTGTCGTACAGCCAGAAGGGCACATACACGCCCTTGATCTCGTCGATATGGTTCTGGCTGCGGAACACCTTGGGCAGCAGGGTCTTGCCCTTGAGGTGCTCCTGCAATTTTGTCTTGGCAGCTTTTTTATCCAGCTTGAAGGGGATGATGAGGTCGGGCCGCAGGTCTCCGGCAAACTGTCCGGTCAGCACGATGGGGTTGCCGCAGAAGGGGCAGGCAGACGCGGCCATGGTGTCGTCGCCCACGATCTCACCGCCACAGCTCTTGCAGACGTAAGTATGCAGACCGGCGGTCTCGCCCTCTGCCCAGCTGCCGCCGGGGGTGGCCCAGTTCATCTCGCTGGGCTTTTGGTCTTTCAGTTCCTCATCATAGCCCTTGAGGGTATCCACGTCGAACTCGGTGTCGCAGTAGGGGCACTTCATCTTCTGGGTGGTGCTGTCGAACCGGATGGCACCATCGCAGCAGGGGCACTTATATTCCAGCATTCCTGCCATAGCGTTTCCTCCTGTAGTCTGCGGAGCAAGGGCTTATTTGCTTTCCTTCCCTGCCCCGCAGTGTGTTCAGTTATTGTGCAGTGGGCTGTGCGCTGGGCTTAGCTGCGGTCGTTGTCGTCAAAGGGGTCGCCGCACTCCGGGCAGAACTTGGGCGGATGTGTGGGGTCTGCCGGTTCCCAGCCGCACTTGTCGCACTTATACTTGGGCGTACCGGCAGGCTTGGGTTTGCCGCACTCGGAGCAGAACTTGCCCTTGTTCACCGCGCCGCAGCTGCAGGTCCAGCCCTCTGCTGCCGCCGGGCGGGGCTTGCCGCACTCCGGGCAGAATTTGCCAGTAACGGTAGCACCGCAGCTGCAAGTCCAGCTGTTAGCAGCAGGCTTCGGCTCCGGCTTTTTGCTGCCGCATTCCGGGCAGAACTTGCCGGTGGCGATAGCGCCGCAGCTGCACTGCCAGCTACCGGCGGCAGAAGTCTGCTGCTGGGGTACTGCGGCCTGCTGGCCCATAGCGAACAGGTTCTGGGCGCTCATGCCACCCATACCGCCTGCACCGGCTGCCATGCCCATGCCCATAAAGCCGGTCATAGCACCGGCGGTGTTCCCTGCGGCAGTCTTCATGGCGTCGATCTGACCACCCACCAGACGGGCTGCGGCGGTGGTGGGGTCGGTGGTCATGGCGTTCTCTTCCCATTCGGTGATCTTCTTCTGCTGCTCCTCCGGAATGGACAGGGAGTTGATGTTGAAGGAGAACACCTCAATGCCGCGCTTCTTGCGCCAAACGTTGGACAGCTGCTCGTTAAGCGCCTCGGAGATCTCCAGCGTGTGGGCGGGGATTTCGTAATACTGCACCTTGTTGGCAGAAAGGGTGGCCAGCGCAGGCTGCAAAGCGTTCATCAGCTCGCTCTTCAGGCGGGGAGCCAGCTCCGAGGCATCGTACTGGTTGGAAACATTGCTGCACACATTGGTGTAGAACAGCAGCGGGTCGCAGATGCGGTAAGTAAAGCTGCCGTTGCAGCGGATATTCACCGAGAGCTTATAGCCCCGCTCCTCGCTGACCACCACCCGGAACGGGATGGGCGTCGCGGTGCCGTACAGGATCTCGCCCAGCTCCTTGGTGTTGATGTAGTACACCCGCTGATCCTTGCCGGTGTCGCCGCCGTAGGTAAAGCGCTTGGCTACGGTCTGGAAGGTTGCCGCCAGACTATCGCCGAAGTTGCCGGTGAACACGCTGGGCTCGGTGGATGCGTCAAAGGTGAATTCGCCCGGTTCGGCGCACACCTCCACCACGCGGCCCTGCTCCACAATGAGCATGCACTGTCCGTCTGCCACGGCGATGCCGCTGCCGTTGGTGATGATGTTGTCCTCGCCGTTGTTGGAGCTGCGGCGGGAGGTGCGCTTCTGGCCCTTTACCATCAGCACGTCTTTGTCCAGAGAATCGCAGTAGAAAAATTCCTTCCACTGGTCTGCAAGAGTTCCGCCCAGTGCGCCCATACCTGCTTTGATAAGACCCATAGTAATTTCCTCCTGTTATTTGTTTGTTGTAAGCGACAACGCTTTGTCATCGCATTGCGTTCGGTTTCGGTCACGGTACAAGGGTTAGATCCGGGGAGTCGTTTTTCCAGTAAGCGGGACGTGTGTCCCGGTCAAACAACTGCTCTCCGGCGCGGTATTTCAGGCTGCAGCCGCTGGGGCTGCCGTCATCGTTCAGCAAAATGGCCCAGAACTCGCACGCCTTGCCGTCTGTGTCGGTCAGCGTAAAGTGCAGCTCGGTGCCGTCCTCGGTGCGGCCCTGTGTTCCCTCTGCGGTGCCGGTCAGAATACCGCTCCACCCGTCCCAATCCACATTCATGCAGCAGCTGCCGTCCGGCAGGAAGGTCATCCAGCGGATGCCCTTTGCGGCCTCGTCTCCGGCGCGGTAAGTGCCCCACAGCCTGCGGGGGATGGCGGTGAAGCCGATGTCGTCCCACGCCTCGGTGCGCTGAAAAACGTACCAGACCTCACTGCCCTTTTGGGGGCCGGTGGACTGCATCAGCAAAGAACCGTCCTCCATCATGGAGATGATCCAGCGGCTTCTGCCGTCCTCGCTGAGGCTTGTCAGGTTCCAGCCCTGACTTTTTTCCCCGTCCCAGCGGGTAATTGCTCCGGCATTCAACTCACCGGTGCAGGTCTCGGCAGCGGACTGGATCTGCGGGCTGACGTATGTTTCCCGGATGAAGGAGACGGTCACCGTGCCGGTGATCTCGGCCTTTTCCAGCCGCAGGGTAAAGCTTTCGTTGCGGTCGGCGGGGGCATAGTTTTCACCCTGCGTCACCGCCGTGACTGCCATCCACTCGGCCAGCACCTGCCACTCCCAGTCCGGTGGCAGCGGCTGTGCATCCAGTGGGATGACCGGGACATCGTTCACAAACTCTTCCTCGGACGCGCTGAGCCTGTGGACCACGAAGGAAATATTTCCCTTACCGTCCAGCGAAAAAGGCAGCTCGTCCAACGAAGTCCACCATGCGGTGTTTCCCTCTTTCAGGCTGCCGGTGGGCAGCAGTCCTCTCTCGATGGCGGCTTGACGGTCCAGCTCATCCCGGCGCTTCACGTCGCGGTAAAGCGCCTCTTCCAGCGCAACGGGGTCTGCCCCCATGCGCTGCAACATCTGGGTGACGGTCAGCTGGTTTCCACTTTCAAAATCGAAGCACCAGCCATTGTGGAAGGGCGCATCCGTACCGCCGTAGCTGCTGCTGACCACAAGGCTGACACAGTCGCCGTACCAGCTGGCATTCCAGTTCATTTCAATGCTGAAATCCCACACGGCCGGGTCGGCTGCCTCCGGGCAGTCTACGTACTCCTGCACATCGTATTCGTAGTACCGGGCGATCTCGGCGTTGATGCGGGCAGCATCGGCGCTGTCGCTTTCCAGCCGGGGCAGGTGGATGTTCAGCCGGACGGCGGCGCCGTTTTCTGCCTGCACCACCTTTTCAAGGGTGTACTGCTCGGTGATCGCCGCGGTGGCGTGCATGGAATCCGGCGGGGTCGATTTCAGCTCCCGGCGGCCAGCCGGGCGGGCAGAGGCTGCGGTCTTTGCCCCGCAGCCTGCCAGCAGCGCCGCCAGCAAAGCCGCCAGCGCGCCGCACAGTGCCAGGTGTTTCATCTTGCACCTCCTGCTCGTTTATCAGCCGTAGCTGTGGGTCAGCACCAGCGGGACCGTTTCGTTCGTCAAGGGGTTCTGCCCGCTCAGGGGGGTAAGGATCAGGCAATCAATGCTATAATCAAGCTTCAATGCAGCGCTGAACGCAACCCATTCCGGGCCGTTTTCGGTGTCGCGGATAAGAGAGAAGCCCAGCGCGGTGCCGTCCGGGGTAGCGCCCAGATAGGTGACAGCTCCCTGATAGAAATAGCGGTTGTTGTGGGTAGCCAGCTGGCAGCCGCCGCCTGAATTCAGGTCCAGCCAGCACCAGTTCTCCCCTTCCCCAAGGCTGAAGCTGCCGGTGGAATCTACCTGCTGCGGGCTGTTCCACTCAGCGGTCAGGGGGGCAAGCTCTGTTTCCGTACCGTCTGCACACAGCAGGCTGACCTCGGCGTCCCGCAGCGCCAGCGCAGTGCCGTTGTTGGCAATATAGATGGGGTCGGCACAGAGCAGGCTCTGCCCATACAGCAGGCAGCGCAGCACATCCACGTACTCCACAAAACCGTCCTCGGTAAGCAGGTAGACCACGGGGTGGAAGGACGCGCCCAGCTCGCCAATGCACACATCTACATAATTATTATGATAGGCGTTGCGGATGGGCAGGGTGACATCGCTGTCCAGACGGATATCATAATCCTCTGCCCATGCGATGATCTCGGGGGTGTGTTTGATGGTAACGGTGCGGATGTCGCCGTCCAGCAGCACCGAAACGCTTCCGTAGGTATCGGTAAGCACCGGCGTTTTGGCAGGGGCGGCGGGGGTCAGCGGAAGCTCCACCTCCAGCGGCCGCCAGCCGCTGCCGGCGGTAGTGTGGTATCCGGCAACAAGGGTGACGGTATTTTCGTTTTTCAGCAGCACGGTCAGGTTTTCCAGCCCGTTGTCCCGCAGGGTATCGGCGCGCATCCCGGAAAGCATGCCGCTTTCCCGCAAGGAATCGTAATATTCCTGCTGCACCATGTTGCGGTCAAAGGTCTGTATGGCGGCACGGTACACTGCAAGCTGCGTCTCGTCCGGGTCCAGTCCCATGCGCATGAGCAGCTCGGTGACCGAAAGCTTGTGCCCGGCGGCAAAATCGAAGCACCAGCCCTGAGAATAGATGGGGTCTGTACCGCCGTAGTAGCTGCTCACCACAAGGCTTACGCAGTCGCCGTACCAGTAGGCGTCCCAATCGATGTAGGTCTGCGGGCACCATTCGTCCTGCGACACCTCAGCCTGCGGGTAGCTTTCATAATCCCGATATTCCGCCGCATACATGGCGGCAAGCTCATTATTGATATATTCAGCATCCGGGCTGTCGCACACAAGCTGCGGCACATGGATGGTCAGCTTCTGTGCGCTTCCCCACTCGTTCCGGACGGTTTTTTCCAGCGTGAATTGCTCCATGATACGTTCCTTTTGAACGGCAATCGCTGGGGCATTCTGGCTGCTGCCGGTGCTCTGGCTGGCGGCAGCGGAGCCGGAGCTGCTTTTTGTGCCGCCACACCCGGCCAGCACCAGCGCGGCAGCCAGCACCAGCGCGGTAAGGCGTTTGTGTTTCATGGTCGTTCTCCTGTATTCTCAGTCGTAGCTGCGGGTCATCTGCAGCTGAGTCTCGCCCTCGGCAAAGGGGTTCTGCCCGTCGATCATGGTCAGGGTCAGGTTGTCGTACAGGTCCATCTTGAACGCCGCCACAAAGTCGAGCCCCGTGTCGGTAAAGATGGCCAGCACCATGCCCTCCGGCACCACGCCCAGATACGCGGCGTCGCCCTGATCGATGCGGCTGTTGTTCTGCACACCCAACTGAACGCTGCCGTCGCTGCTAAGCTCCAGCCAGTTTCCGTTGGTGCAGCTGTAGGAACCGGCGATGGAATAAGGGATACCCTGCACGCTCCACTCTGACGACAGGTCAGCCAGCTCCAACACAGAGCCATCCTTCCGGCGCAGGTTCACCTTGCTATTGCCGCTGCGCTCCAGCGACACGCCGTTGTTGGCAATGTAGATGGGGTCCTGACAGATCATAGCGTTTCCGAACAGAAGGCAGCGCAGCACATCTACATACTCCACCACGCCATCTTTGGTCAGCAGATAGACCACCGGGTGGAAGACCGAGTCGGTCTGCTGACCGATGCACACGTCCACATATTCATTATAAGAGCCAAGGATGGGGTAGGTGCGCGCCTGCTCCACCCGGAGGTTGAGTTCGGTGTCCCAGATGGCGGTCTTGGGTGCAGGGCTCACGGTGATGGTGGCCTGCGTTCCTTCCAGCTGCACCTGCACGCCGTCGAAGGTGTCAGTCAGCACCGGCTGCGCCTGCGGCTGGGCAGCGGTCTGCAGCGGGATCTCCATATCCAGCTGCTGCCATCTCTCCTCGGACGCGGAGCTGTATCTGCCCCGAATCACCAGCTGATTTTGCTCCGGCAAAAGCAGGCAAAGGTTTTCCAGTTCATTGTATTCCAGCGTGTCCATCCGCATTTGCGACAGTTCTCCGTCGAGACGCCAACTCTCGTAATATGCGCCCTGCGCCATCTCCCGGTCAAAGGTCTGCATGGCCTGCCGCTGCATCTGCTGCTGCACGGTGTCCGGGTCCAGACCCATCCGCTGCAGCATCTCGGCTGTGGTGATCTGCTGGCCGGTGGCAAAATCGAAGCACCAGCCGCTGTAAAACCACGGAGCGGTGCCGCCATAGCGGTCGCGCATCACCAGACTGACGCAGTCGCCGTACCAGTAGGCATCCCAGTTCACACCGATCTGCGGGTACTCACTGCCCGGCTGTCCGGCCTCCTCGTAGGCCTCATATTCCCGGAAATGTGCCGCATAGATGTCGTTCAGTTCATCGTTGATGGAGGCGGCATCCGGGCTGTCGCATTCCAGCTGCGGCACATGGACGGACACATGGACGGAAATGTACTGCCCCGTGTCCGCCTCCCACACGCCCGAAACATTCTTTTCCAGCGTGTACTGGTCGGTGATGCGCTCCTTCTGGGCTGTCTGCACCGCTGCGGCTGCGGCGCTTTGGGAAGCTGCGCCGGAGCCTGCGGGGGCTGCGGGGGCAGCTGCGCCGCCGCAGCCGGTCAGCCAGAGAGCCGCCGCCAGAACCACAGCAGCAAAACATTTGTGTTTCATGGGGGTGCTCCTTTCTATAAAGCCCCGGACACAGGGGGAGTGTGCCCGGGGCAAACAGGGGGGCTTGTTCTCTTATGCCTTGTTATTTCGGAACACAACAGCGGTCATGTAGGTCTTGCCCTGAACCACCGGGAGATAAATGCTGATGAACTCTGCCTTGGCGCTATCAGAATTGTTCAGCAGTTTTGCTACAAAAGTCCGTACGGCAGTATCCTCGCAAGAATACTCATCCTCCAGAGCCACCACATTCTCGGTAGACGGTTCGGAGATGCCGGCCATACCTGCCAAACTGCCCGCGCCATACTTGTTCAGTTTCTCCGCAAGCCCAAGGGTTTCATTCGAAAGAATACCATTGTCCTCGGCTGTCAGCTTATGCGGTGTCTCGTTGGCCTTTTCAAAAACAAGTCCGTGAGCCCTTATGAGGTCCACCGCATCCTGATTGAGGGTCAGCTGCTCATTGACAACCGCCCCTGTAGCGTACTTTTCCTTCCAGACCTTGTTGATAGCTGCCACCAGCTCAGCTTCCTTGCCGGTGGGCACTGCGGGTGCGGAGGACCCGCCGCCGCAGGCGGCCAGCGAGAGCGCCACAACGGCTGCGCCGGAGAGGGTGAGGAATTCGCGTCTGTTCATCTTTTTCATGGGGTGCTCCTTTCTGTTGGTCCCCCCTGTTTTTTTCCGGGGGGCTTTGTGGGGCGGGGGTTCTCGGTACTTGCAGTCCGGGCCATCTTATGCTATCCTTATGAATAGAATCCGCAGATGCCTGTTGACGCGTTTTGTACACAGTGACAGGCTTTCTGCACCGGCGCAGGACTTTTTCTGGTTGTACTGTACCATACCCGGGAAAAAATTGCCCCCTCAGAAAAGCCGTTTTTGGGGGGGCAATTCCAAAAAAATTTTTGGGGTTTTGGGGCTTCCCCCTCAAAAAATCCCCCCAAAAAGCCCAAAATTGGGGGGATTTTGGGGTGTTTCCCACCAAAACAGGCAGCTGCAGCCCTGCCTGTGCCGGTTTTCCCCCTCTGGCTGCAATGTGTGGAAAGGAATCATGAAAAATGGAACGAAGGACATTTTTGAAGCTTGCGGCGCTCGTCCCCGGTCTGGCGCTTGCGGGCTGCGGCGGCAGCAAGACCCTGCTCTCGCCCAAGGACCCCACCATGCTCAGCATCTGGCATGTGTACGGCGAACAGGCCGACTCGCCCATGAACCGCCTGCTGACCGAGTTCAACGACACGGTGGGCAGAGAGA
>OLQD01001587.1_pt1 | contig 18467 bp, 14 predicted proteins | sample 1672841 | NCBI WGS metagenome assembly OLQD01 (sample SAMEA3136729, study PRJEB25190) | human gut metagenome | biome: human gut; feature: human-associated habitat; material: faeces | place: Austria | collected 2013 | reverse complement strand
CAGTCAGGTGCTCTAACCAACTGAGCTACTGAAGCAGTCGCTTTTCTTATTTAGCGTTGCAAAATTAGTGTCAATTTTTCAATTATGCAACAATATTCTTCAAAAAATTTTCACATTTTTCTTAATCATCTAATTGTCAACCGATAACACATCACACATTTTTACTTGTTTTTTGCCATAAGGCCACGACAACCACCCTACCGCCGACGAATTAACGCATTTTTAGTATAAAAACAATGCATAATCCAACAAATAGCCGTACTTTAGCAGTCAATAATTTCTGATTTTTAGAATACGCTATATGAACAAGAATTCAAAAATGTGGATAGCAGTGGCAATTGTTGCCATTGTTGCCCCCTGCCTGATTGGTGCTGCGACAGGAAACAGCAAAGACAACAAATCGTCCATCGCACGCAACCTACTCATATTCAACTCGCTCTATAAAGAGCTGGCCATGTCGTATGTCGACACCATCAATCCGGACAAAAACATCACGACCGCCATCAACTACATGCTCCAAGAACTTGACCCCTACACTGAATACATCAAAGCGGAGGACAGCGAGGACTTCATGAAGATTTCTACGGGCGAATATGGTGGAATCGGCTCCTATATTATGGAAACAAAAAATGACGGCGTGCTGATTTCCGAACCGTTCGAGGGCAGCCCGGCAGCCTTGGCAGGACTTCGCCCCGGCGACCGCATTCTGAAAATCAATGATGACACAACTACCAACTGGCGCAGTTCGCAAGTCAGCGAAAAGCTGAAAGGTATGGCCAACACTACGGTTCGTGTCGTTGTGGACCGTCCTTATGTGAGCGACAGCATCCTCACTTTTGAAATCACCCGTAAGAAAATACAGGTGCCGTCCGTGTCCTACTATAAGGCACTCGACGGAGGCATCGGCTATATACAGCTCACCACGTTCAACGACAATTCACCGGAAGAAGTGAAAACCGCCCTTCTTGAACTGAAAAAGAATCCGAAAGTCCACACTATCGTGCTCGACCTTCGCAGCAATGGCGGCGGTGTGCTGGAAAGTGCCGTTAAAATTGTCAACCTTTTCGTGCCGAAAAACACGGAAGTGCTCCGCACAAAAGGCCGCCTGAAACAAAGCGAAAAAGTATATAAGACAACACAGAAACCTGTTGACGAAAACATTCCTCTCGTCGTGCTCATCGACGGAGCCTCGGCTTCCGCTTCTGAAATCGTTGCCGGTTCACTTCAGGATCTCGACCGTGCCGTAGTGGTCGGCTCACGTTCCTACGGTAAAGGCCTGGTACAGTCGACACGCACTCTGCCTTACGACAATCTGCTGAAACTGACCATTGCCAAATACTACATCCCGAGCGGCCGTCTTATCCAAGCCATCGACTATTCGCACCGCAATCCAGACGGAAGCGTTGCACGTACGCCCGACAGCCTGACCAACGTGTTCCATACAGCACATGGCCGTGAAGTGCGCGACGGCGGCGGTATAACTCCGGATGTCAAAGTGGAATACGGCGAAATCAACCGCCTCACCTACAACATCGTGCGTGACAACTGGGCGTTCAATTTCGCCAACAAATATGCAGCCGAACATCCAACATGTGTCCCGGCAGAGGAATTCACTGTCAGCGACAGCCTGTTCAATGAATTCAAGAAATTCATCAATCCGGAAAAATTCGAATACGACAAGGTATGCGAAGACGGTCTCAAAAAGTTGCGTGAAACGGCCAAGACAGAAGGCTACATGAACGACTCGACCCAAGCGGCATTCGACGCACTGGAAAAACTGCTCAAGCACAACCTTGAACAGGACCTCAACAACAACCGCAAGGACATAGAGGAAATCATCGCCACTGAAATTCTCAGCCGTTATTATTATCAAAAAGGACGCATCATCGAAACGCTGAAGCACGACCCGGCAATGGACACGGTAAGAACCCTCATTGCCGACCCGGAACGCTACAAGGCTATCCTCCGTCCGCAAAAGAAATAGGACTGAGTAACGCAAATATCCCATAAATGCTGTATAGTTTCGACTATACGGCATTTTTTATTGATACGGGGCACGTTTTCACCTGCTATGTCAATTATTATCCGTACCTTTGAAAATCCAAAATTTTGAAAATGAAGAAACTATTCACTTTACTATTGTTGCTCATTCCCGTTCTTTACGCTCATGCACAAACAACCGGTACCGTAAAAGGACAAGTCATGGAACTGGGTTCCAACACGCCTGTCGCCAATGCCGAACTCACGCTGCTGGGCTATAACCTGACGACCCGAACCGACTCGCTCGGAAGATATGTATTTACCGGTGTCGCCGTGGGCTACAATATCATGCAAGCCGAGGCCTCCGGATATGTTCCGCGCATAACGGAATCGTTTCCGGTATCGACAGCCGCTCCGGCCATTATCGACATCCAACTGCAACCGACCACAAAGAATCTGGAAGAAGTGACCGTCACAGCTTCTCCCTACCGCATATCGCTCGACGCTCCCGTATCCATGCTCCGCATCGGCACTCAGGAAATCGATCTGACTCCGGGAGCCAACCGCGACATTTCGAAAGTGCTGCAATCAATGCCGGGCGTACTCTCCGTCAGCAATTCCAACCGCAACGACCTGCTGGTGCGCGGCGGTAGCGCCAACGAAAACCGCTACTATATTGACGGCATCGAAATCCCGGTGCTCAACCACTTTGCCGTACAGGGCGGTTCCGGAGGAAATGCCTCGCTGGTCAACACCGAACTGCTGCAATCCACCAATTTCTTCACTTCCGCTTTTCCGGTCAGCTATGCTCCCGGACTTAGCTCCGTCATGTCTATGGAAATGCAGGAAGGCAACCGCGAACGCTTCCATGGCAAACTGATTGTGGGCTTTACCGACGCCGGACTGCACATCAACACACCGCTGACAAAAGAAGGCAAGACACGCATGACGGCATCGTGGCGGACCAGCTATCTGAGCATGCTGTTTTCTTTACTCAAACTCCCGTTCCTGCCTACCTACAACGACTACCAGTTCAAGGTGACCACCGACCTCACCGACAAAGACAAAATCTTCGTTCTCGGGCTGGGATCTCTCGACAATAACCGACTCAATACAAAGGAACAGGACCTGCCTGCATCACGCGAATACATACTCGGCTATCTGCCCAACAACGACCAAACAAGTTTCGTAGGGGGCATCGGATATGAACATCTTTTCTCTTTCGGCCGTCTGCGTGCCACTGCCAGCGGCGACTATCTTTACAACCGCCTGTACAAATATGCCGACAATAACGACCAACTGCCCCTTCTTTTCGACATCAAGGACAGAGAAACGAATCTCCGCACGAATCTCAATATGGAATGGTTTGACGTGAAAGGGTTCAAAATCATTGCCGGCGTATCGGGCGGAGCTGCTTTCAGTTCAAACGTGCATTTCGGACGATATGCCATCTACGGAGGCATCAACCGACGCTTTTTCGACGAACGGCTTTCTGCCAGTTTCTCCCTTCGCGCCGACGGCATGACCTATTCGTCGCAAACAAGTAACCCGCTGCGCCAACTGTCGCCGCGACTCAACCTTTCGGCAAGAGCAACGGACAAGCTGACGGTTTCGGCCAGCGTAGCGCGCTATTTCCAGGAACCGACCATGACACTTCTCGACTACAACGGCAATGATATCGAAGGCTACCGACAGACCGACGGACTACGCTATTCGGCTGTCAACCATTACGTGGCCGGAGTGTCGTTCACTCCTTCCAGCATGACTGTCATCAACGCCGAAGGATTCTTCAAGGACTACTCCCAGCTACCCCTGTCACTGCTTGACGGAATGCCCGTTACCACCTCCGACTTCACCGACTACATCATCGGCGACGTGCCGGCACGCTCTGCCGGAAAAGGCCACAGCTACGGAGTGGAACTCTCGTGGCGCCACATGAATCTCTGGAACACGACCATCAACACGGCCTACACCTTCGTGCGTTCCTTCCTGCAACGCACCGATGCGCAACTGAACCCGACCGGAGGCTACTGGAGTTCACCATGGGACGTGCGCCACATCATCACGCTCACGGCCATTCACCGCTTCAAGCGCAACTGGACGCTCGGCGCAAAATGGCAATTCTCGGGAGGACTCCCCTACACACCATACGACGAAGAACGCTCATCGCGTATTGACGAGTGGGAAAAACGCCACCGCCCCTACACCGACAACACCCGATTTAATGAAAAACGCAACCCGGCCTATCATCAGCTCGACTTGCGTATCGACAAAACGTGGTATTTCAAAAACTGGAGAATCGGAGGCTACATCGACGTGCAGAACGTGTACGATTTCAGTGTGAAGGGACAGGACCTGCTGACTCCGGCCACCGACGAAAACGGCAACAAACTCACCGACCCAGAACGTCCGGGACACTACGTCATGGAACGCATCAGCCACGACCTCGGCGGCACTATCCTGCCGACGGTAGGCATCACGGTTGAGTTTTAAGATTGTTGCGGTACTGCTGGGGCGACATGCCCATCTGCTTGCGGAAGAACGTGCCGAAATAGGAGGCATTCGGGAAATTCAGCATATCGGAAATTTCCTGCACGGTCATCTGCGTATTATTGAGCAGCGACATGCTCTTGCGCATGATGGCCTTGAACACCAGTTCCTGCACCGTATAGCCGCTGACCGACTTTGAAAGCGCCGACAGATATTTCGGCGACAGACAAAGTTTGTCGGCATAGAATTCCACGCCCCGCTCCTGCATGAAATAGCGGTCAATCAGTTCAATAAGTTTCATGAACACTTCATGCTTATGGCCCACGCCATTCTGCTGCGCTGCCACTTTCCGGCTATAGATGGAACAAAGTCGGTGGGTCAACGCAAGCAAGAGCAACTTCCGTTCATGTTGGTTGAAAAGGCTATCTTCCAAAGGAAGCGTACTTTCCAGCAACCGCATATAGTGGACCACCTCCTGCTCTTCGCCCGTTTTCCATACATAGCAGGGCTCAGCCGACAACTGCGAGTAGGGATACATCGACAGAACGAGATTTCCCATAATGTCGCGAATCGGTTCAACCTGATAAATCAAGACACAAACTTCCAGCCCCTCTTCTTCCTTCGTCACTTCCAACGACGAATATTCAGGCACAAAAAGCGTGTCGCCCGGCTTTGCCTTGTAGTCCTTTCCGTCGAGACGAAAATCAAAGCCGCCCGACCTGCATATAATCAGTCCGATACCGTTCACCTTATAGGCGGCGTCCTTCAGCACCGGCGGGAATGTGTGCAAAGTGCCGCCGGAGCTGCATATATAAGTCTTTGCCTCAAGGGCATCATTCAGTTGTTTCAATCTTTCGTCGTGGTTTTCCATAAGCGAAAGTCCGGGGGATGTTTCCCAAACTTCCGCTAAGTTAGTAATTTTCGTTTAGGATACGGTATTACCAGCACAAATATCGTGCAGGCAAGACAAGCATAGAATGTCCATCCGGCCAAATCCTTCACACCGGAAAGCGTGGCCTGAACCTGTACGCGGCCTTTTGCCGACATGGCAGCCATATTGACGGCTTCCGTTTTGCTCTTTCCCTGATACTGCATTCCTTGTACGGTCTGCATGAACGAGGCAGAGGCATCGGGATTCAGCATATCAATTTCATGGGCGTAGCGGGTGACATAATGCTGCTGGCGTTCCTGAAGACCGTTGGAATAGAGCGACGTTCCGATAGCCGGACCAAGTACCATTCGCACCGTCAGCATGATGCAAATCCATGTAGACAGATATTTGTACGGCATACGCTGGTTGGCATAGACAGCTGTCAGAGCATACAGAATCACCATTCCCACCGAACGGATAATGATAGGATATTTCATCCGTTCAAACAGTCCGTCGGTCTGCACTTCGAAATACATGAACAGGGCTGAAAATCCGATAAACAGGAATCCCAAAGCGAACAGATACTTGAAATGCACGCCCTTGTTGCGAAGCAGTATCACCAGAATGACACCAATGGCATAGCCGGCCAGACACCAGTTGCCGAGCGTGGCATTCTGCCAGTTGTCGATTTTCATGCCGACACCCGTAAATACATTCACCAGCATGGAACTGGAGTTGAGAATCATCAGCAACAGAAACAGCACCATTCCCACCCGCACTGTGCGCAACTTGAAAATGTCAAACAGGAAGAAATGAGAGCCGCGCATCCGTTCCAGATAGATTCCCAACAAGCCGGTCACAACTGCAATGACAGTAGCCCAACGGATGGAAGAGTCGCTGTACCAGTCGAGCACTTTTCCATAAATCAGCACATAGACGATACACAGGAAAAACACACTGAACACCACCACGTTGGCAAACTTGCGGAAATTAATCGGGAAACGCTGTCCGATATAATTGTGGTAAGGCATTGTGAAGAACACGAGCAATACCGAAACAAGCACCATTCCCATCATGTAGTAGTACACGTACTGCCATTCGTATTCATAAGCCAACCATGCGGTCAACCACGTTCCCATCTGACCAAGAATCATGAAAAACAGATAAATCATCGGCTGGCTGCTGCTCTTTTCCACATCGAGTTTGTCCCAGCCTTCTTCATCTTTCGGCTCCAGTCCTGGAGTGATGTTGCGGGTAGCTTCCATGTTGAAAGCGTACTTGATAAGCGTAAACAGATTGGTCATCATCAGCACCATACGCACAAATCCCATCACAAGACTGCTGAGAGCCAGCAGGAAAATGCTGTCGGTCTTTGCGCAGACATAGCTCAACAGATAAAGAATCACAAATCCTGCCAGACACATCATCTTTTCGCGGCGGATGCACACCAGCCGATAGAAGAACGGTGCGAATGCAGCCATCCCGATAGAGGTGGCAAATGTGGCGAACTGGATATGTTCGGAAATGATGCCCAATCCGCCCACCATTTCTCCGACATTGGAAGAATATACTCCGCCCACTGTCAGTATCGGAAGAAACAGAAAGAGGAGAATCAGAATGCCGAGCGGTTTCGGCACCCAATTATAGAACGGATAGTTTTTAGGATATGAAGCCATAGTCTTTTTTTCTACAATTTAGCTTTGACGACTACCATCATGCCGGCAGCCAGTTTTTCGTTATCTTCTTTGGTAAGGTCGGTAAAGTCGATTCTTACCGGAATACGCTGTTGGATTTTCACGAAGTTTCCGGCAGAGTTGTCGGTCGGGACAAGGGAGTATTTCGAACCGGTAGCACCGGAAATAGCCGTAATTTTGCCCGTAAATTCCCTGTCGCTGACAGCGTCGACCGTAATTTTCACCTCTTGTCCTATTGAAAGGTTTTCGATTTGCGTTTCCTTATAGTTGGCCACAATCCATTTCTGAGTGTCGGGGATGATATAGGTGATGGTCTGTCCGGCATTGATGAACTGGCCTTCTTCCAGAGCGCGACGTCCGAGCTTACCGTCGCAAGGAGCGGTCACTACGGTGTAGGAAAGATTGAGTTTTGCCATTTCCAAAGCGGCTTCGGCACGCTGTATGGCAGCTTCCGTGCTCTTGCGGCGGGTTTCCACCTCGTTCACGCCTGAACGAGCTGCCGTTTTCTGGCGTTTTACGGCATCGAGTTTCTTTTTTGTAGCTTCATATTCCGTTTCTATCTGTTCGAGCTGAATCGGGGTGGCAGCCTTGCGCTCCACGAGGTTCTGATAACGCTGACGGTCCTTTTCCAACTTCGACAGGCGGATTTCGATTTCAGCGATGGAAGCGTCGTAGACAGCTGCACTGTTCTGTGTTGTCTGCAAAGTGGCGTCGACGACATTGGCACCTGCGATAGCATCTTTCAAAGCGGCTTCAGCTTCCATGACACGGATGCGGTATTCGCGGTCGTCGAGAATGAGCAGCGTGTCGCCCTTGTGCACTTCCTGGTGCTCGGTGAAGCAGATTTTCTTGATGTAGCCCGAGGCACGCAGATTAACCGGTGAGATATACTGCTCGATTTGAGCGTCGTTGCTCACTTCCGTGCTTTTGTAGTCGAAGAAAAGCAGCGCCACTTCAATCAGTCCTGCCACGATGATAGCCACACCGCACAGACTGACCACGATTTGCCAGCGGCGCAGTTTCTTGAGTTTCCGGGTCTTTTCTTCGCGAGAGTTAGTTGTATTGCTGTTGTTTGCTGTATTGTTTGAAGTTTCCATTGTTTTCTGTTTTTATGTTGTTTCGGATGTTTGATTTATTTGCTTAATATGTCGAGTTTACCTGTCAGTTTCAGGAGCGAAAGATTGGTCAGGCGATAGTTGTAGTGGGCGCTGATATAGTTGTTCTGCGCTTCGCTCATCCGCATTTCGTCCTGAAGCACTTCGGTCATCGAGGCGATGCCTTCCTTGTAGCGGTCGGTCGTGACGGTGTAGACATCTTCGGCAAGCAGGTAGTTGTCCTTCTGTTTCTTGAAGTTCCGCTGATTGTTGCGAAGGTCATTAGTGGCGTTGGCATATTGGGTTTCCATATTCTTGCGGGTATTTTCCTGTGCCAGTTGCAAGTTCAGGATATCCACTTTTGCTTTTTGCTTTTTATACCGTTTGTCGAGTCCGTCGAATATCGGAATCCGCAACGAGATGCCTAACCCGTAGGAGTCGTACCACTTGGCCGACGGATGCGACTGGAACCAGTAACGGGCCTTGTCGGTATAGGCACTGACAGAAAAATTTCCCGTCAATGATAGGGAAGGAAGATAGCTGTCGCGAATCATGCGTTTCTGCTGTTCGGCCATTTCCTGTTGGGATTCGAGCAGGCGGAATTCATAAAGATTGTCGGAAAGTCCGGTAAGTTCCACCTCAAGAATACTTTCTGTGTCGACCGGTTCAAGGGCGATTTCCGCATCTGCCGGATAGTCGATGACGTATTTCAGCAAGTTGAGCTGCTGTGTGAGCATGGCACAAGCATTGTCGTACTGCACCTGCATGTTTTCCAGATTGATGCTCACCCGCTTTACGTCCACTTCCATCGCCATACCGTTGTCGTAGAAAGCTTCCGTGATGCCCTTCAGCTCTTCCAGACGGGCAATGTTGGCCTTTATCAGACTGATTTGCTCAGCGGAAGCCTGACCCAGATAATACATCTTGCTGATTTCCATCGTCAGGTCCTCTTTTGCCTTTTCATAACCCAGGCGGCTGATTTCTTCCATCGTGCGGGCTATCGAAACAGACGTATAGACGGTCTGGTTGTAAAGCGGCATCTGCAACTGGAATCCAGCGTTGGCACCGTATTGCAGTGTCTTTGTCACGTTGTATGGATTTCCATAGGCAGAACCGTCGGTCACCGATACGGGCGGTTCAAAATTATCGTTGAAATTCGCAAAGGCGTTGATTTGCGGAATCAGTTTCGAGCGGTTTTCCGAAATGGTAAGCCGATTTTTCTCAATTTCATTTTTCTTGCTCTGCAGCGTGAGGTTGTTTTCTATCCCTATCTTGATGCAATCGCTCAGCGACAGAACCGTTTGTGCGTTTCCATTCATGAAAAGCAAACCTAAAAACGTAAATATAGACAGTTTCTTAATCATACTTGTTGTTTTTTGTCCGTCACAAAATTAGACACTTATATCCGATACTGTCTATTCACATCCACCCCAACGATGTTCACATTCTCCTTTTCTTCTCAAAATACGCCCCTTCACAGCCGGTACCCGCATCAAAAAACAGAAAAGAACGACATTTTTGGTTTTCTCGTTTTATTGCTTAACTTTGTAATTCATGTGTTTGTAAAAAAGATTGTTTAATCAACTGCGGCAAGCGGGATTGTTGCTCGATTTGTCGGATGCGGTTTTGCCGTGCCGGCCGTTTGCCACTATATAACAAGGAATATATATGCCCAAAATATCTGTTCGCGGGAATGAAATGCCGGCTTCGCCAATCCGCAAACTGGCACCGCTTTCCGACGCCGCCAAAGCCCGTGGCATCAAGGTGTACCACCTCAACATCGGACAGCCCGACCTGCCCACACCTCAGGCAGCCATCGACGCCATCCGCAACATCGACCGCCGGGTGCTGGAATACAGCCCAAGCGCAGGCTTCCGGAGCTATCGCGAAAAGCTGACCCGCTACTACGAAAAGTTTAACATCCATCTGACCGCCGACGACATTATCATTACATCGGGCGGCTCCGAAGCCGTGCTGTTTGCCTTTATGTCGTGTCTGAATCCCGGCGATGAAATCATCGTGCCGGAGCCGGCCTATGCCAACTATATGGCATTTGCCATTTCAGCCGGAGCCGTTATCCGCACGGTGACGACCACCATCGAGGAAGGCTTCTCGCTGCCGAAAGTGGAGAAGTTTGAGGAACTCATCAACGAGCGCACAAAAGCCATCCTCATCTGCAATCCCAACAATCCGACAGGCTATCTGTATACACGCCGCGAAATGAACCAGATTCGCGACCTGGTGAAGAAATACGACCTCTTCCTCTTTTCCGACGAGGTGTACCGCGAATTCATCTACACAGGTTCGCCCTATATCTCCGCTTGCCACCTGGAAGGCATCGAGAACAATGTGGTGCTGATTGATTCCGTGTCGAAACGCTACTCCGAATGCGGCATCCGCGTCGGGGCACTGATTACGAAAAACGAGGAGGTACGCAAGGCCGTGATGAAATTCTGCCAGGCACGCCTCAGTCCGCCACTTATCGGACAGATTTCCGCCGAAGCGTCGCTCGACGTGGACGACAATTATTTGCGCGACAACTACGACGAATACGTGGAACGACGTAAATGTCTCATTGATGGGCTTAACCGCATACCGGGCGTCTATTCGCCGATTCCGATGGGTGCGTTCTACACGGTGGCACGCCTGCCGGTGGACGATGCCGACAAGTTCTGTGCATGGTGTCTGAGTGAATTTGAATACGAAGGCGAAACTGTGTTCATGGCTCCGGCTTCGGGCTTCTACACCACACCCGGACTTGGCCGCGACGAAGTGCGCATTGCCTATGTGCTGAAAAAAGAGGACCTTGTGCGCGCACTGTTCGTGCTGGAAAAGGCATTGGAAGCCTATCCCGGTCACATTAGATAAAGGAAATATATACAACGACTTAACAGAGAACCCGGAAGCCTTTTTATCCATCTTTCCGGGTTCTCTTTTTATATGAACAGCAACCAGTCATCAAATCGTGCTATTCTTTATAACTTTTCCGATGGGCCACTATGGATTTCATATTTTTCAAGGCCCACTCTGTCAATGAATGTATAATCGGGACAAGCGTCTTTCCGGTTTCTGTCAGTTCATACTCCACCCGAACAGGTACTTCAGGGAAAACCGTGCGTTTCACCAGGCCATCAGCCGCCAGCACTTGCAACGTACTTGAAAGCATTTTTGTTGATATGTCCGGTATCAGTTTCTGCAACTGATTAAATCTTACTACTTTATTTTCATCCAAGACAAGAATTACCAACAATGCCCATTTATTACCGAAACGAGCTACAACATTTCGGATCGGACAAATCTCGACTATTGAAAATTTTTCTCCTTTTTTCACCATCCCAATTAATTATTATTCAACAAAAGTAACCTAAAGGTAAGTTACACACAACAATGTAACTCATTGCAGATTAACATTATGCGGATTATCTTTGCATCGCTTTCGGAAAGCTGCCTTTAATTATAAAGGTACTCTCTTTTTATCAGTTACACAACAAAAAACATTCATATTTATGAAAAAATTAGAATCAATTGCATCTGCCGAAAATTTTCAGGCAGTCAGTGTCGGAAAATTTGACGAATTAAACGAGTATCTGCTTGAAATCACTCCCGAAATGAAAATACCGGGAAAAGTGTTTATCGGTTCTGCTCTCGGTACAACCGGAAGCGAATTGTCGTTCCAGATGTTTCAGCCCGGCACGGAAACGGGATTTCTGCATACGCATAAAAATCATGAGGAACTCTACCTGTTTTTGAGCGGCAAAGGCGAGTTTCAGGTTGACGGACAAATATTCCCCGTAGCGGAGGGCAGCATCGTGCGCGTTTCTCCTTCAGGAAAAAGATCGGTCCGCAACAATGGCGACAAGCCGCTCGTGATGCTCTGCATTCAATACAGAAGCAAGACATTCGACCAGACTGATGCCGCCGATGCAGAGCTGCTGCAAGAACCGGTGAAATGGTAGCAAGCCCGAATGTTCCTGCACATGTCGAACTCTTGCTATTCTGACAAAAAATTCATAGCTTTGTTTTCAAAGAAAAACAAATTGAAATCCTATGAACAGAATATGTAAATTGTTTGGCATCCGCTACCCGATTATTTCCGGAGGTATGGTGTGGTGCAGCGGCTGGCGACTGGCTGCCGCAGTGAGCAATGCAGGAGGATTGGGCCTGCTCGGAGCGGGTTCGATGCATCCGGAAGTGCTGCGCGAACATATCCAAAAGTGCAAGGCGGCTACCGACAAGCCTTTTGGCGTGAATGTGCCGCTGCTCTACCCGGAAATGGATACCATTGTGCAGATTATTATCGAAGAAAAAGTGCCGGTAGTGTTCACCTCGGCAGGCAATCCGAAAACATGGACTGCCAAGCTGAAGGAAAACGGCATCAAGGTAGCGCACGTTGTCAGCAGTTCAAAATTCGCACGCAAATGTGAGGAAGCCGGAGTCGATGCCATCGTAGCAGAGGGCTTTGAAGCAGGCGGACACAATGGACGCGAAGAAACGACCACAATGTGCCTTATCCCGGCCGTACGCCGTGCCACTACCCTGCCGCTGATTGCCGCCGGAGGTATCGGTACGGGCGAATCGATAGCCGCTGCCATGTCGCTGGGTGCGGAAGGTGTGCAGATTGGTACGCGCTTTGCCCTTTCGGCTGAAAGCTCGGCACACGAAAACTTCAAGTCGCTCTGCCTGAACCTGGAAGAGGGCGACACTCGCCTGCTGCTGAAACAGCTGGCACCGACACGACTGGTGAAAGGAACATTCCTCAACGCCGTGCAGGAAGCCGAACTCCGCGGAGCAAGCGTCGACGAACTGAGAGCACTTCTCGGCAAGGGCCGCGCGAAAAAAGGCATATTCGAAGGCAATCTGGAAGAAGGCGAACTCGAAATCGGACAGATTGCGTCGATGTTCCACAAGGAAGAGCCGGTGGCCGACATCATGAACGACCTCGTGGAAGGCTATCGCCGGGCTGCATCCCGCCTACCACAGGAACTGTAATAAAAATTTCAAACCCGATACATTATCCGAAGCCGACACTTTTCCCCGTCGGTTTCGGATAATTTTGCTTAGGAAGAATGGCTTTGTTTTTTCAAGGCAACATTGTAACTTTGCAGAAAAAGCTGGAGAATGGTTCAAAACAAAAGACATAAACCGCAAGGCGGACGACGGAGAACGACGAAGAAAAAGAAGGGCGATTGGCTGTTTGTCAAACTGTTAGGCACAGTCGTCATCATCTTTGCCGTGGCGTTCGGCATTTTCCGTGCCCTAGGTGCATGGAACACGAAGGACATCTCAATGCCCGAACTGTTCACGACCCAGGAGGAACAGACACTGCCGACCGACTTCGACGGCAACGGCCTGCTCGACGTTAAGGCTCCGGAATCGATTGACGAACAGTTTGTCATCTACAAGGGTTTCAACGTGTCGTTCAACACCAAGCACCGCATACCCAATTACGTTGTCTACGAACTGACCAACATCGAGGTGGAAGGCGAGGAAGCACGCGCCAAATCGTTCCGGCGTGACGAGAATGTGGACAACTGTCCCGAACCGTACGACTATACCCGCTCGGGATACGACCGCGGACACATGGCTCCGGCCGCCGACATGAAATGGGACAATGAAGCCATGCGCGAATCGTTCTATATGACCAACATCTGTCCGCAAAAGCATGCGCTGAACGGCGGTGGATGGAAACGGCTGGAAGAGAAACTGCGCGATTGGGCGATGCGCGACGGTGCGCTCGTCATCGTCACGGGTCCCGTGATGGGCAATTCGATGCCGACTATCGGCGAAGGAGTGGCTGTGCCGCCGGGTTTCTTCAAAGTAGTGCTGGCTCCGAATGCAAAGCCTATGCGCGCCATCGGCTTCCTGTATAAGAACGAAGGCGGACAAAAGGTGGTGGAACGCCAGGCCGTCAGCGTGGACAGCGTGGAATCAGTCACTGGATTTGACTTCTTCTACAACCTGCCCGACGATGTGGAAAATGAAATAGAAAAATCAAGCAACTATCAATTATGGAACAACTGAATATCAAACATAGCGACGACACCATCTGTGCCATCTCCACTCCGGCTGGCGTGGGCGGAATTGCCGTAATCCGTGTAAGCGGCGAACAGGCCGTTGAAATGGTCATGAAATCATGGAAAGGCGCCGATCTGACGAAAGTGGCAAGCCACACGCTGCACCTGGGACGCATCGTTGATGCAAACGGCGAAATCCTCGACGAAGTGGTAGCGGCGATTTTCCGCGGCCCGAACTCGTTTACGGGCGAGGACGTTGTGGAACTTTCCTGCCATGGTTCGCTATGGATTCAGCAGCAGCTCGTTGCCCTGCTCATCGACAACGGATGCCGTGCGGCAGAAGGCGGAGAGTTTACGCGACGCGCCTTCATGAACGGACGTATGGACCTGTCGCAGGCGGAAGCCGTAGCCGATGTCATTGCCAGCAGTTCACGCGCCTCCCACCGCATTGCCGTGAGCCAGATGCGCGGCGGATTCAGCCGCATGCTCGCATCGCTGCGCGAACAGTTGCTTGAATTTGTATCCCTTATGGAACTGGAACTTGACTTCAGCGAGGAAGACGTGGAATTTGCCGACCGCACACGCCTCATCGAACTGGCGGAACATATTGAAGCCGTCATCGGCAGCCTTGCCGAATCGTTCGCCGTCGGAAACGCCATCAAGAACGGTTTTCCCGTAGCCATCGTGGGCGAAACCAACGCCGGGAAATCCACCCTGCTCAACCGCCTGCTCCACGACGACAAGGCATTGGTGAGCGACATCCGCGGCACAACACGCGACGTGATTGAGGACACCATCAACCTCGGCGGACTCACCTTCCGCTTCATCGACACGGCAGGCATACGCGAAACCACGGACACCATCGAATCGATGGGCATCGAACGCACGTTCAAGAAACTCGACGAGGCAACCATCGTGCTCTGGATGATTGACGGCACACAGCCGGCGGACAACATACGCACACTCGCACCGGAGATTGTGGAACGCACCGAAGGCAAACACCTCATTGCCGTACTGAACAAAATAGACTGTCTCACCGATAGCCAGCGTGCCGACCTTCATCAGGTAATCGCAGAAGTGGCACCGCAGGCCGACATTGCCGAGATATCGGCAAAACAGGACATTGCCGTCAACGAACTCGAGCAACGCCTCATCGCTGCCGCCAACCTGCCAGAAAACGACCCGAACGCCGTAGTCGTCACCAACGCACGCCACTACGACGCCCTCTGCAAAGCCCGCGAAGCCATCATCCGTTCCCTCGACGGCCTCCGCAGCGGCCTCTCAGGCGACTTCGTCTCGCAGGACATCCGCGAATGCATGCACTACCTCGGAGAAATCACCGGCGAAATCACCACCCACGAACTCCTCGGCTCCATCTTCTCCCGCTTCTGCATCGGAAAGTAAACATTCTGTGTGGAAATCTGTCTAATCTGTTCCAGTTCCATAACCCATTAATTTATCAGAAAACGAATTCCGATTCCATACTGGGTATGGCTATGTCCAAGATTTCCGCCCCACAGGAAACGCTCACGCAAGGAAACCGTCGATGCCACACGATTGGCAAAGTAGAGTTCCATATCCAGTGTCAAGGTACAACCGTACACAAGGACATCACCGTTCTTCAGGATGGTTCCGTCCTAGAGATTCTTATTGGACCTGTTTACCGTCCCATATCCGACCAAAGCAGAAACTCCAAAAATGAGGAAGAGCACTTTTCCCGCATCGGGGATGATTACAGCAACATTTTCTCAAACAACTATTCGACACCACCAAAAGCACCGAACCGCCAATATTCGACTTTGTATAAGGACACTCTATATACTAAATAGCAAATAGCAGCCCATGATCTTATAGCTATCTAGCTCCATAGCTTATTGTTCGTCACCGAGGGATAAAAAATGTATATTTAGATAGCCCATCATATCCATATACTAGTTTATTTTTGATGATATTTTCGGAATATCACTAAAGAAAATGGTATATTTGCAAAACTTGAAAATATGAAAACTTGCTACAAACTCATTAAAAAATACATCCTATAAATAGTCAAACTATATAACAAAACATCAACCAACTAGTTATGGATTTATTGAAAAAAAGTATCATACGTTATTTCGTTTTACTAATTATATTTACAGGACTAATTATTGGCGTACATACGATACCACAATCTGCAATCAAAGACAACGTCATAACCTCCACACATACTTTAGAAAAAGAAGGAATAAACAAGAGTTTCCTAAATTGTCTGTTATTTAAGATGGATAACTTTACGGACTCCTATATGTTAAATCTAGCAATTTCAGCAGACAACAGACATCCAGTAGAGGCAGGAATGATGAATTATGATTATAAATCAAACACATTCATGGATTTAGCATATGACACGGAAAAAGTTGCAAAAGGAGACACCGAAAATCTGAACAAAAGTAGTTATGGAAGATACTGGCATGGCTACCAAGTTACTCTACGGCCATTACTAACTATATTGACCTATCCACAAATACGCATTCTAAACTATGTCATTTTTACATTACTATTTTTTTCAATTGTATGGCTGTTGGCCAAAAAAATTTCTATTGGAACTGCCTGTATATTCGGGCTGTCACTACTATTAATAAATTTCCCAATCGTACCCTATTCAATGCAATTTTCAACTTGCTTTTACATTGCGTTTATCAGCATGATATTATTGATAATGGTACCAGTGTTAACAAAATCAAACACAAATACGCTTTGTACCTTTTTCACCATAGGAGGAATCACCTGTTATTTGGACTTCTTAACAACGCCGCAACTCACCTTAGGATTACCACTCATTGTATATATGTTGACAAAGCATCCCCAAAATAAGTGGAAAACAATGATAACCATTTGTATAGCATGGTTCTTAGGATATGGATTACTTTGGGCATCGAAATGGATGATGGCATATTTATTAACAGGAAACAACATATTAGAGGATGCTATACAAAGTGTAAAACAAAGAATCTCAACGCAATATGATGGTATGGACTTAAGTCTATCCAACATTATCCAATTTTCTTGGAACAAAATTAAAACAAAACACCTGCTTCCATTCTTTTCGGCGGGCATCATTGGAATCTTACTTTGCATAGGTGTCTATTTTAAGATGCTAAAAAACAGACAAGTTTTTAAAGAATATAGCTGGCTTTTGTTCATTGCACTAATTATCCCTGTATGGTTGCTGGCTCTTCGAAACCATACTGTAATACACTACTGGTTTACATGGAGAGCCGGATTAGTATCACTTTTCAGTATATTACTCTTTATTTATTATACAACCGACAGAAAAAAATTTAAAAACAGATAACAATGAGTAAAATTGCTGTTTTAATACCTTGCTACAATGAGAGTAAAACTATCGCCAAGGTAGTGAACGATTACAAAAGGGCTTTACCAGAAGCTGATATTTACGTTTATGACAATAATTCGACAGACGGGACAGATGAAATAGCCAGAAAAGCAGGAGCCATCGTTAAATACGAATATCGACAAGGAAAAGGCAATGTAATCCGTAGCATGTTCCGAGATATTGATGCCGATTGTTATTTAATGATCGATGGGGATGATACTTATCCGGCAGAAAATGCTAGAGAAATGTGTAATCTCGTACTACAAAAAGGTGTAGACATGGTTATCGGAGATCGCTTGTCGTCTACTTATTTTCAAGAGAGCAAACGTCCATTTCATAATTTCGGAAATGTGCTGGTCCGCTCATTAATTAACAAGATTTTTCATAATAATGTAAAAGATATACTGACTGGTTATCGTGCCTTCAGTAAACTTTTTGTCAAACATTTTCCTGTTCTATCAAAGGGGTTCGAGATTGAAACCGAAATGACTATCCACGCATTAGATAAAAATTTTTTAATTCAAGAGATTCCTGTCCTATACAGAGACAGACCTGCAGGAAGTGTATCCAAACTGAACACTTATAGTGACGGTTTTAAAGTACTGGTAACAATATTCAAACTTTTCAGAGACTATAAACCATTATTTTTCTTTTCCATTATTGCAACAATCCTATTACTCATTGCATTAGTCCTATTTATTCCTGTATTCATTGAATATTTGCATACAGGATTGGTTCCTAGATATCCCACATTGATTGTTTCAGGATTCATTGTCCTTTTAGCAATGTTACTTTGGTCATGCGGACTAATCTTGGAAGTCTTAGTAAAAAAACACAAACAACTATATGAAATGTTTTTAAATAAATGAGAGTCTGTTTTTTCCATAAAAATTTATTACTGTCCGCTAAAGACGTGAATTCCCTCCCAACTTGCTGAAATAGATAAGT
>OLQD01001577.1_pt1 | contig 18511 bp, 18 predicted proteins | sample 1672841 | NCBI WGS metagenome assembly OLQD01 (sample SAMEA3136729, study PRJEB25190) | human gut metagenome | biome: human gut; feature: human-associated habitat; material: faeces | place: Austria | collected 2013 | reverse complement strand
TCGGGCTTTCTTTTTTTACTCCTGCATCCTGCTCCGTGCCCTCCAGCATCGCGGCGGCCCAGGCTTCCACCTGGTCGGGGGCGATATGGTCGGCGATGTAGGGGCGACCGGTCTGGTCGCCCGGTCCAACAAACGCCCGGTCCAACACGCATCCGGTTTCCCCCCTACACGCTACACGGTCAAAACGGTTTAGACTTCTCCGTCTCGTTGTATGAAGCGGCTCAGGGCTCAGCTTGTGCAAATCCTATACCTATTCCAGTTTGCCAAAAAAGAATCTAATCTAAATATAAAAACAGGTCGCGTTATATGTAAGAGACAGCCCGAACTACTATATTTGTGATTATTAAAACACTTGTCAAACGAACCTTAAATTTGAATATTATGCCTATCGGATGTGTACTTTGGATGATCGTACTTTTCATCCTTGCCACAGACAAGACAGAATGGCGCCCAACTATTATCGGCGCAATTATTATCATTATCGCCGCAATAATAATAGTGTTTACGCAAAAAAGCGACATTAACTTTCCTGACGAACTGAAAAAAGACAAAGACAATAACGACAAAAAACAATGAACCATGACAACAACATTAAAAGAGGCATTTACGGCGAAATACCCGAAATACATGCAGATTCTTTCCATGTCTGAGGAAGCGAACGGCTGCTCCACAACATAGGAAAAACTGACCAAACCACAGCTAGCCCACTGAGTCAGCTTCATGACCGAACGGTATATCATCTGTGGGCTAAGGCGGATACCCGAATCAATCTTGGAACCATGAACCCCATAAAAGCAAAAAAGCGTGCAACCCACCAGAGCTACACGCTTTTCCTGCGATTTTATATGTCTTTACTTATCGGAATCATTTCACTTCCTCAAAGTCCGCATCCTGCACGTTCTCGTCATTCTTGCCACCTTGACCGGCATTGGCAGAACCGGAGTTCTGGGCACCTTGAGCGCCACCCTGGGCACCACTCTGAGCATACATCTCAGCGCTGGCAGCCTGGAATGCAGTGTTCAGCTCGCTCATGGCAGCATCACAGGCAGCTACGTCCTGAGCCTTGTGAGCATCTTTCAGCTTCTGGAGAGCAGCTTCAATCGGAGCCTTCTTGTCGGCAGGCAACTTATCGCCCAAGTCCTTCAGCTGATTCTCGGTTGTGAAAATCATACTGTCAGCCTGATTGAGCTTGTCTACCTTCTCACGCTCTTTCTTGTCAGCCTCAGCGTTTGCTTCAGCCTCAGCCTTCATACGCTCGATTTCATCTTTGCTCAAACCGGAAGAAGCCTCAATACGGATTGCCTGCTCCTTACCCGTTGCCTTATCCTTGGCAGATACCTTCAAGATACCGTTGGCATCGATATCAAAGGTCACCTCAATCTGAGGTACACCACGACGTGCCGGAGCAATACCCGTCAGGTTAAACTGACCGATAGACTTGTTCTGTGCAGCCATCGGACGCTCACCCTGGAGGACATGGATGGTCACCTCAGTCTGGTTATCTGCTGCCGTAGAGAAGATTTCACTCTTCTTGCACGGGATAGTCGTGTTCGCATCAATCAACTTGGTCATCACACCGCCCATGGTCTCAATACCCAAAGTCAACGGAGTGACATCCAGCAAGACCACGTCCTTGATTTCGTTGGTCAACACGGCACCCTGGATAGCAGCACCGATGGCAACAACCTCATCCGGGTTCACACCCTTTGAAGGAACTTTGCCAAAGAAGTCCTCAACCAACTTCTGTACGGCGGGGATACGAGAAGAACCACCTACCAGGATTACTTCGTCAATGTCCGAAGTGCTCAGACCGGCATCGCTGATGGCCTTCTTACAGGGTTCCAGACAAGCCTGGATCAGGTTATGTGCCAGAGCCTCAAACTTGGCACGGCTCAAAGTCTTCACCAAGTGCTTGGGCACACCACCTACCGGCATGATGTACGGCAGGTTGATTTCCGTCGTCGTAGAAGAAGACAACTCGATCTTCGCTTTCTCGGCAGCCTCCTTCAGACGTTGCATCGCCATCGGGTCCTGAGTCAGGTCGGCACCTTCGTCGTTCTTGAACTCCTGAACCAACCAGTCAATGATTACCTGGTCGAAGTCATCACCACCCAGGTGAGTATTACCGTTGGTCGATTTCACTTCGAACACACCGCCGCCAAAGTCGAGGATGGAAATATCAAACGTACCACCACCCAAGTCGAAGACTGCAATCTTCATATCCTTGTTTGCCTTGTCGACACCGTATGCCAAAGCGGCTGCTGTCGGCTCGTTCACGATACGTTTCACATCCAGACCGGCAATCTGACCGGCTTCCTTGGTTGCCTGACGTTGTGAATCGGAGAAGTATGCCGGAACCGTGATGACAGCCTCGGTCACTTCCTGACCCAGGTAATCTTCAGCGGTCTTCTTCATCTTCTGCAGGATCATTGCAGAGATTTCCTGCGGAGTATACAGACGGCCGTCGATGTCGACACGCGGCGTGTTGTTGTCGCCTCTCACGACCTTGTAGGGTACACGCGAGATTTCCGTAGCTACCTGATCGTAGGTCTCACCCATGAAACGCTTGATGGAGTAAACCGTACGGGTCGGGTTTGTGATAGCCTGACGTTTGGCAGGGTCACCGATTTTACGTTCGCCACCGTCAACAAAACCTACGACTGAAGGAGTCGTACGCTTGCCTTCGCTGTTGGCGATTACTACAGGTTCGTTGCCTTCAAACACGGCAACACATGAGTTTGTAGTTCCTAAGTCAATACCAATAATCTTTCCCATAATTGTATCTTTTTTTATTTATTATTATTCGTGTTAGTACTCTCGAAGCAACGCTTCGCATACTATAAAGCAAACCGCGTGCCAAAACCCGCCCGTCGGTCAAAAAAGAGCAGCCCACCTCTATATAAATAAGGTAATAGATATCCTCCGCCACTCCCACCCGGAAAATGACAGAATACTGACAATACGTCAGGATTCCAGGCGGCTTTATCTGTCAAAAAGGAAGGAAACAGGCACTTCCCTTACCACCTTTCTCCCGTTTCATGCCCGATGCATGCGAAATAAATACTATCTTTGCAGCCCCAAACAAAGTAAACTAGATTGCTCCTGTAAGCATGGAATGGATTAGCACTACGATATTGGAACATTCGGCGCTGCAAGCCGTCATCATCATCTCACTCATCTCTGCCATTGGACTCGCACTAGGGCGGATCCGTGTTCTCGGCGTATCACTCGGTGTCACTTTCGTATTTTTCATGGGTATCCTGGCAGGACATCTCGGCATATCCATCGACTCCCAGATGCTCAACTATGCGGAGAGCTTCGGTCTGGTGCTGTTCGTCTATGCACTGGGGCTGCAGGTCGGTCCCGGCTTCTTCAGCTCCTTCCGTACCGGCGGACTGCGGCTGAACATGATGGCTACCGGCGTCGTGCTGGTCGGCACGGTGATGGCACTGGGCCTCTGCTATTGCACACCGGTCAACCTGCCCGACATGGTGGGACTCTTGTGTGGAGCAACAACCAATACCCCTGCCCTCGGTGCCGCCCAGCAGGCACTCAAACAGATGGGAATGGACAGCAGCGGGGCAGCCTTGGGCTGTGCCGTGACTTATCCGCTCGGAGTGGTCGGCGTCATCTTCGCCCTCATCCTGTTCCGCAAGCTTTTCGTCCGTCAGCAGGACCTCAACGTGCAGGAGAAGGAGGACCACAACCACACCTACATCGCCGCTTATCAGGTGCACAACCCCGGCATCTACGGCAAGAACCTGAAAGAAATCGCCCAACATACCAACCACAAGTTTGTCATCTCCCGCCTGTGGCGCAACGGCAACGTGTGCATCCCGACCTTCGACACCCGGCTGGAGGAAGGCGACCGTCTGCTGGTCATCACTTCCGACAAGGATGCACTGGGGCTGACCATCCTCTTCGGTGAACAAGAGAACACCGACTGGAACAAGGAGGACATCGACTGGGATGCCATCGACAGCAAGATGGTGTCGAAACGCATCATCGTGACCCGCCCTGAAATCAACGGCAAAAAGCTCGGGTCACTCCGCCTGCGCAATGCCTTCGGCATCAACATCACCCGCATTTACCGTTCCGGAATCCAGCTGCTTGCCACCCCGGAACTGGTGTTGCAGCTGGGCGACCGCCTGACGGTCGTCGGGGAAGCTCCTGCCGTCCACAACGTCGAGAAGGTACTCGGTAACGCCGTAAAGAGCCTGAATGAGCCCAACCTCGTGTCCATTTTCATCGGCATCACGCTGGGACTGCTCCTGGGCTCCATCCCCATCAGTGTTCCCGGTATCGAGTTGCCCGTCAAGCTGGGGTTGGCAGGCGGTCCCATCGTGGTGGGCATCCTCATCGGCACCTTCGGACCACGCATCCACATGGTCACCTACACCACCCACAGTGCCAACCTGATGCTGCGCGCACTGGGGCTTGCCATCTACCTGGCATGCCTGGGACTGGATGCCGGCGCACACTTTTTCGAGACGGTCTTCCGCCCGGAAGGTCTTCTGTGGGTGGGCATCGGCTTTATCCTGACGTTTGTCCCGGTCATCATCATGGCATTTGCCGCCTTCAAACTGTGGAAACTGGACTTCGGTTCCGTCGCAGGCATGCTCTGCGGAAGCATGGCAAACCCCATGGCGCTCAACTATGCCAACGACACCATCCCCGGCGACAACCCTGCCGTGTCCTACGCCACGGTCTACCCCTTCTGCATGTTCCTGCGAGTCATCATCGCCCAGCTGCTCCTGATGAGCTTCCTCTGACGGAAGAGAACCCGGCGAATGCCCATCCGTCAAAAAGACAGTCCACAACCCTTTTTGCTTGACAAAATACCCCGATTCGCATTTTCCAGCTAACTCGCATCCGACGCGACTCCGACAAACCAGAGTGGAAATGCTAAATCCAATTAACATTCGAGGCGAAAACAGCCTTCTATTTTAGAAAACTATACATTTCATTTTCTGGAAACAGACAAAACGTGCCCGGAACAATATTGTTTCGCGAGCCAAACAATATTGTTTGCCGCGTCAAACACATTAGTTTCATCGCCCAAACACTATTGTTTCGTGCCCGGAAGTCAAATCTTTGGAAAATGGAAGTAATAAATCCGGAGTTTCACTCTCCAGAAGGTGTGCCGTGTCAATAAATCGGAAGGTTTCGGAAAGTATGGAATACCGCGTGTCAGGTATCCGTTGTGAAAAGTGGAGTACCCCTGTCCGCCCACAAGGACAGCATTCATCGTCCATCCGCAGCAAAGTGTATTTTGCGAATCGCCTGAGAATGCCACGAAATCCACCAACTCGTATTTTGGTGCGAGCATGGATACTGTGGAGACCTTCGTTTGACACTTTGTCAATCGGAGAAAAAGCGACGTCCGCCTGACGCATCAGAAGCGGCAAACCCCGAAAAGAATGGAAACGTCAGTCCTTTTCCACTTTCCTGCTGACGGGAACTTATTGTAAATCCCCCTCCTATGTGACGAAAACTGTAACACGAATGTAATATATGTAACATTGTTTGTTGCCTGGGGATGGTATATCTTTGCAGCGTGATTCTTATAACTACTTAAAATCTTTATGGAAACAATTTATTTAGGACTAGTCATTTTCCTATTCATGCTGGCTGTCTTTGACCTGTGGGTGGGAGTCAGCAACGATGCGGTCAACTTCCTCAATTCCGCCATCGGTGCCAAAGCCGCCAAGTTCAGGACCATCATGATTATTGCTGCCATCGGAATCTTCTGTGGAGCGACCATGAGCAGCGGCATGATGGACATCGCGAGACACGGCATTTTCAGGCCGGAGCAGTTCTTCTTCGACGAACTGATGTGTATCTTCCTCGCCGTCATGGTGACCGACATTATCCTGCTGGATATCTTCAACTCCCTCGGTCTGCCAACCTCGACCACCGTGTCCATGGTCTTCTCCCTGTTGGGAGGTACTTCCGGGCTGACCATCGTCAAGCTCGCCCATGACACGACAGGACTCAGCATCGCTGACCTGATGAACACCGAAAAAGCACTCTCCGTCATCATCGCCATCTTCGTTTCTGTGGCAATCGCCTTCTTCTTCGGGACAATCGTCCAATTCCTCTCCCGTCTCCTCTTTACCTTTAATTATAAATCACACCTCAAATGGAAAATCGGCCTCTTCGGAGGTGTCGCAGCCACAGCCATCTGCTACTTCATGCTGGTGAAAGGCATCCGCGACATGAGCTTCATGACCGATGACATGCGTGCCTACATCGATGGTCACAGCATGACCTTCATCGTCGGGGGACTGATTATCTTCACGGTGCTGATGCAGATTCTCCACTGGCTGAAGGTCGATGTCTTCAAGGTGGTGGTCCTGCTGGGAACCTTTGCACTGGCCATGTCGTTCGCCGGCAATGACCTGGTGAACTTCATCGGTGTGCCTTTGGCAGGATTCTCCTCCTACCAGGACTATATGGCTGCCGGCGGAGGAGACGTGACCCAGCACATGATGGGGGCACTCAACGAGTCGGCACATACGCCTGTCTACTTCCTGGCAGCTGCCGGCATCGTGATGGTCATTTCACTGATGACCTCCAAGAAAGCACACAACGTGGTAAAAACTTCCGTTGACCTGGCACGTCAGGATGTCGGCGACGAGATGTTCGGGTCTTCACGCATGGCACGTTCCATCGTCCGCACGACCATGAACGCCTTCAACAGCGTGATGAGCATCACGCCGATGCCCGTCCGCAACTGGGTGCGCAAGCGTTTCAATCAGGATGAGATTATCCTGGCCAACGGAGCCGCCTTCGACATGGTGCGTGCCTCGGTCAACCTGGTGCTTGCCGGTCTGCTCATCGCCGTGGGAACCTCGCTGAAGCTCCCGTTGTCAACCACCTACGTGGCCTTCATGGTTGCCATGGGTTCGTCGCTTGCCGACCGTGCCTGGGGACGTGAGAGTGCCGTGTTCCGCATCACCGGCGTGCTGTCAGTCATCGGCGGATGGTTCATCACGGCAGGTGCCGCCTTCCTGCTCTGCTTCACCATCACGCTCATCATGTACTTCGGCGGTGCAGTTGCCATCGTCATCATGATTGCCATCGCCATCACCCGACTGGTCTACAGCCACAAGAAATACAACAAGAAGATGAAGGCAGAGACTTCCGACGACCTCTTCCGTCAGATTGTAGCCTCGAAAGACAAGAAGGAGACCTGGTCGCTGCTTTGCCAGCACATCGCCGACAACCAGTCGCTCTATCTGACCTTCGTCATTGACACCTATACCCAGATTACCGACGGTTTTGTCAACGACGACCTGCGTACCCTGCGTCGTGCCGACAGCGCCTTGCGCACGGAAAAGGGAGCGCTGAAGAAGATGCGCCGGAAAGAGATGGTGGGTCTCCAGCGCATCGACAAGGACATCGCCATCGAGAAGAACACCTGGTTCCACCTGGGCAGCAACAGCTGTCAGCAGATCATGTACTGCCTGCGCCGTATCTGTGAGCCATGTGAAGAGCACGTGGACAACAACTTCAAGCCCATGTCCATGGAACTGGTGAAAGAGTTCATCCCCTTGCGCGACACCCTCGTATACCTGCTGAAACGGACACACACTGTCATCTCTGAAGGCAAGTACAACGAAGTGGATGAAATCCGCGCCGAATGCGACCGCCTGAAGGAATCGCTTTCACGCACCCGCAAGTTGCAGATGAACCGCATGCAGGATGTGAAAAACAACCTTGCCGTCTCCTATGTTTACCTGAACATCCTGCAGGAGACCCAGGAGCTCGTCAGCTCGTTGCGCCACCTGCTGCGTGCAACCCGCCGTTTCCAGACCAACGAATACGATGCCTGATGTGAAATAAGGAACATTTGTTTAACTTCAAGAATACCGGTCTTTCGCTGCCTCGTGCAGTGGAGACCGGTTTCTTTTTACACGGACGCCGGTTCTCCGGACCTCTCCCGGCATACAAATCCTCCCGTTCCTAATGGAAGTTGGACATTTATACGTACTTTTGTCACGAAAAAACAAAGACAATGAAACAACTTAGCTGGATTTTACTGTTATTCCTGGGACTGGGCACAGCCGTCCAGGCTGCCAAGGTAGACACATTGAAAGTGTTTAGTGAAAAAATGAAGCGGAACATCCGCGTGTTGGTCTTCGTACCGGATGGAGACGGCAAGGTGTCCACACTCTATCTGCTGCACGGATATGGCGGCGACGAACGGAGTTGGTCGGGCATCACTGACTTGAAGCAGATGGCGGATGACAACCACCTGCTCATCGTCTGTCCCAACGGCGACCGCAGCTGGTATTGGGACAGTCCGCAGCATCCCGAAGTACAATTCGAAACGTTCGTCTCGAAAGAACTCCCGGCATACATCGATGCCCACTACCCCACTTATGCCCGTCGTGAGGGTCGTGCCGTGACCGGATTCAGCATGGGCGGCCACGGAGCCATGTGGAACGCCTTGCGCCATCCCGAAACATTCGGAGCCGCAGGCAGCACCAGCGGAGGTCTGGACATCCGCCCCTTCCCCAACAACTGGGAGATGCAGACGCAGCTGGGTTCGCCCGCCGAATATCCGCAAAACTGGGAGAACTACACCGTCTACAATTCCCTTGATGCCTTCCTGGGCAGACAGACGGCTCTCATCATCGATTGCGGTTACAGTGACTTCTTCTACCAGGTCAACCAGAATGTACACCACCGCCTGCGCGAACTGAACATTGCCCACGACTTTTACGTACGTCCCGGTGGCCACACGGGTACTTATTGGGCAAATGCCATCCATTATCAGGTTCTTTTCTTCGTACGCCACTTCCGGGAAGCCGGACTGGAGTTCTGAGGGAGAATGGACTCACACTAAAAATCCCCATATTCCTCCTTGATGATACGCAGCGCCTTGATAGCGGCAGGGAAACCGATGTAAGGCAGGCACTGGATAACGGCAGCAGTCAATGTCTCGGGCGAGTTGCCCACATTGATGTTGCCGTGATAGTGTGAGTGGAGCTGACTCTCGGCTTCCAAGGTGGTCAGTACGCAGTAGCCCAATAACTCACGCGTCTGCAAGTCGAGTGCCCCACGACTGTAGATTTCACCGAAGAAATAGTCCGTGAGGAACCGCTCCACGTCCCTTCCCCTATCGCCGGGCACACCTTCCATCACCGAAGCGATGCCGCCGGGATAGAGTTTGTCCTGAATGGTCTTACCAATTTCGTGACGTATTTCTTCCGTTACCGTGCCTTGCTTTTCCAACGGTAGAGAGATACCACGCTCCTTGAACACCTCGTTCACCGTAGCCACGGCGTTCAGCATCTTGGGGAAGCCGATGAACGGAGCGGTGAGATACATCACTTCGCGCAGTTCTTCGGGCGTGACACCGACATTAAGTGCTGCTCCGGCATGGGCTTTCAGTTGCGGAAGCGTCTGCATCGTGGCAAGAGTGATGCAGGTAATCATTTCACGTTGTTTCAACGTCAGTTCACCCGTCTGGAACACTTCGCCGAAGATGAATTTCTGGAGGATGTCCATCATTTCCGGGTCTGTGCCCTGCCCGGTCAGCGCTTCGCCACCAAACAGAGTGTGGTAATTCTGCTTGCATACTTCGATTCTATCCATAGTACTTGTTGTTTGTGCCGTCGCGGACAGACTTCCTGTCAGCACGAGGGCGATTGTTGCTATTATATTCTTCATTTTTCTTTTGATAAAGGATTATAAACTCTTGCCCAACTGATAGGCTTGCTGCGGATAATCCGTATTCCTGACGCTGCCTGCCGTCCATACGCCCGATGCCACCACTTCGCCCACACTTGTCCATCCGAGATAATCCATCAGCGTATGGTAATGCACCAGCATCGGCTCCGCCTCTTTCTTGGCGGTATCAGCGTAGGTCATCAGGAAGGCAGCTTTCTTCCGTGCACCCTTGATTTGTCCGTTGATGGCATAGAAGCGGTCTATCACCCGTTTCATCTGTGCTGAAATGCCGAAGTAATACATCGGCGTGGCGAATACCACCATATCCGCATCTATCAAATGGGGACGGAGTTCCTGAAAGTCGTCGTTGAATATGCAAGGTCCATCCATGCCACAGCGGTTGCAGGCACGGCACGGCTCCACCTGCTTGAACGCACAGTCAAAGCGGAACACCTCGTGCCCCTTTTCTTCCGCGCCTTTGATAAACTGCTCCGCCAGATAAGCGGAATTGCCGTTCTTACGGGGACTGCCCGTCAATACTACTATCTTCATCTTGCCGGTCTTTGATTCGTTATCGTTTATGTGGTCGAAAGCCTGCACTATCCCTGTTCCAGCCACCGCCGTACCCAAGGCTGCGAGTGCAGACTTCTTCAGAAATTCGCGTCGTTCCATAAGTGTCCGGGATTAAAGTCCTGTCATCTTCTCCTGGTCCTCCGGATAGCGTCCGCCTATAATCTCGATGCTGTCCAAATGACGGCGGATATCCGCCAGTTCTTCGGTCGTGAACTGTATGTCCGCACCGCCGATGTTCTCCTCGATACGCTCAATACGCTTGGTTCCCGGAATAGGTACAATCCACGGCTTCTGCGCCAGCAGCCAGCCAAGGGCGATACGGGCAGGAGTGGTTTCTTTCTGCTTAGCCAAAGCCTCCACATATTCCACCAATTCCATGTTATGCTTCAGGTTTTCGCCTTGGAAACGGGGAATGGCGGAGCGGAAATCGGTCTTGTCAAACTTCGTGTCCTTGTTGAAACGCCCGGTCAGCATCGCCTTGCCCAGCGGACTAAACGGCACAAAGCCGATGCCCAGTTCTTCCAACGTGGGCAGCAGTTCTGCTTCCGGCTTCCTGTACCACAAGGAATATTCACTCTGCACGGCGGTCAGCGGACAGACGGCGTGGGCACGGCGCACCGTGACAGGTGCGGCTTCCGATAATCCCCAATGCAGCACCTTGCCTTCCTTTATCAGTTCGCCTACGGTCTCGGCTACCGTTTCAATAGGCACATTCGGGTCAACTCTGTGTTGATAGTAAAGGTCGATATGGTCGGTGCGCAGGCGGCGCAACGAGCCTTCCACCGCCTTGCGGATGGTATTTATCGCATCCTTGCGGTCGGGATACGGGGGATAGCTTTGCGTAAAACCCATGCAGCCTAATCCGATGGCGGACACTTCCAGTTTGTCTTTTCCTAAAAATCTTGTTTTCATTGCTTTTCCTCCTTTCTGTATGCCTTCCCGAAGCTGGTGCATTTGCCGATGGTCTCACCTGTGCGCAGATAGGTGTAGTTCGGCATCTCGAACAGCACGGGTTTCAGCTTGTCATAATCGGGCTTGCCCTTTTCGTTCAGGCAATCCTCGTCCACGCAGGTGTTCGTTATCTTGCAGATGAAATTGTCGAAAGTATCCGTCTCGTAGTTGTCCACCACTTCGCACTCCATTACCAGCGGACTTTCGTCAATGACAGGCGTTCCGGCTTCGCCTATGTGATATACAAATACATCAGACTTGTCCGCCTTCGCTCCACTAACACAGCCCACATAGTCGGCTCGTTCCAACATCGCTTCATTTACCATATTGACGGATACCTTGCCCGTCTGCTTCACTCCCTCGTTGGTGTAATGCTTCTTGAACATACTGAGCATAATCAGGTCGTGCCCAATGATACCCACGTGGGCAACCAGCAGCCAGTTCACTTTTCCGTTCACTTCCGTACCCACGACCACTGCGGGCGTGGGGTACAATGCCAATACATTTCCAATGTTCTTCTTCATTGTTATCTTGTTTTTATGTTTATAGTCTTATCATCTTTAATCAATTCAGACAATCCTTTCAGTATCTCCACTTCGTTAGCCTCCAAGGGTATGGATGCCTCCCCATCAAGGAAATAATGCAAAAGCTGTTGCGGTGTGACGTGATGGCGGTCTGCAATGAAGCATACTGCCTCGTCCGTACATAATTCTTCAGGTAGTTCCACTTTCTGTTCCATTTTGCTTACAGTTTATCTGATGCAAAATTACGCCGGAACAAGAAGGAACATCGTAACCATAAGTGGGGGAAGCATACCATTTTTACTGAAAGTGCAGCCTAGGTAAACTTTTGGTCATGAAATACTTTATCTTTGTATCGGTTTAACAGGAAACAAGATGAGCAAGATTCTGAAAGTACGAAATGTCAATGATTATGGCCGCTACCTCGGATCCAAAGAGCAGCACCCGTTAGTCAGCGTTATCGATTATGCCGAAGTGTCACCCATACGTCACAGTCTGAATAATTACAGTGTGTATGGGCTGTTCTTGCGGGATGATGCCAATGTAGACTTAGATTATGGCTGCGGCAAATATGATTATAACAAGGGTACGCTGCTCTGTGTGGCTCCCGGACAAATCGGCGGCAAGGAAGATAATGGTGAACGGGTGGCGATTGCAGGCTGGGCACTCCTGTTCCACCCCGACTTGCTACATGGTTTCCCCTTAGAAAAACATATCAAGGAGTATTCCTTCTTCGACTACCGCGTAAATGAAGCCCTGCACATGACCGACGAAGAACACGATATCCTCGTTTCGCTGATGCGCCAGATGCGTGAGGAACTCGGCAAGAATCCAGACGAGCTTCAAAACGCCATCCTCGTGGGCTACATCGAACTGGCACTCAACTTCTGCCAGCGCTTCTACAACCGCCAGTTCATCACCCGGAAGATTGAGAACTCCGACATCCTCGTCCGCTTCGACCGCCTGCTCCGCGACTATTTCGAGGACAAGCTCCAGCTGACCCTCGGCCTGCCCACCGTACAGTATTGCGCCGACAAACTGTGCATGTCCGCCAATTACTTCGGCGATGTCATCAAGAAGACCACCGGAGACACGGCAAGTAACCACATCCGTCAGTTTGTCATCCAGCTTGCCAAGAACGGGCTGGCTTCCGGTGAGACCGTTTCTCAGATATCAGACAGCCTCGGCTTCGAATATCCCCAGCATTTCAGCCGGATGTTCAAGAAACAGGAGGGCGTTACGCCGTCGGAGTACTGCCAGAAGTTGAGGGGCTGACATACAAACCAATCATCCCAATGCCACACCGATATTTCATCGGGTCGAGATGTTTCAAAGCTCGCCCCGTATTATTTTGAAATATTGTTCCGGTTATAATTCAGATTTTCATTTCCTCTTCAAATGTCTTCACATCAACAATCCGGCAAGAGGTAATCTTCTTGATAACCAATAAATCTTTATCACCTGTCACGAGATAATGAGCTTTAGCTTCCACTGCCAGCGCAAGCAGATAATCATCTTCTTCGTCACGGCAAATATGTATATCTTGAGATGGCTCAAACAGAATTCCTTTTAGACGTAAGAATGATAAAAGAGATTCTACTTCCTCCAAAGGAAAGTATCTTGCGAACTTGGGACGTTGTGTCACTTCTCTGATTTCTTCCAACAATTCATCACACAATACCAAGTCAATACGATCGTCACTTAACAAAGAAACAAGAGAAGACAGTTTTCGACCAATCAGAAAGCTAATCCAGCAATTCGTGTCAACAATGACCCGCTTCTTTCTTGCGCCGCGCATACCGTTCCTTTCTTACTTGTTTCACTTCCGCGAGAATATCCTCTTCACTCAATTCATCCGTCTTAAACGTCTCTAAAAAATGTTCCAACTCAGCTTCAGTAGCATCTTTGGTCAAAATACGCCCCAAACGCAACTGCATACGTGTCGGCAATTGCTTGACCAGACTCAGTATCTGGTTGTAATTTAAGTTTAATACGGCATCCATAACGTTACATCTTTTATCTTTGCGAATATAGAAAAAAATCAGGAAATGAAGCAAAGGAATCTCCCTAATTCTCCACTCTACTCAAACAATCGCCCCGCATTCCCCCACAAAAACCTGTCCGCATATTCGGCAAGTTCCTCATCCGAAGCCAGCGTCTGCCGCAGCCGTTGCAGGTTGGCTTTCAGTACGGCATCTGGCAAATAAGGATAATCCGAACCGTAAAGGATATGGTCAGGCGTGGTGAGGGTGAGCAGCGAGCGTAAGACTTCGATAGTCGGATTGCCCGCCAAGTCGAAGTAAAGGCGCGACAGATTGCCTTCCCAGTCTATCGGTTGCATATAGCCCTGCGCGACCATTGCCGGGAGGATGGATTTCATTCGCGGCAACGCCAACGGCAGGAACGAGCCGCAATGGGGCACGACTACTTTCAGGTTCGGGTAGCGCACCAGCACGTTTCTCGACAGCATATTCACCACGGCACGGGTGGTCTCCGCCGGATATTCGTACATCGCTAGCGGCGTGGTGGCAATGATTTCCTCCGGATAAGGCGTAGGGCGGTGCGGATGGATGATGATGACAGCGTGCCGCTCGTTCAGGACTTCCATCAGCGGGTCCAGTTCCTTGTCGCCCAAGTATTGCCCTCGGCTGTTGGTCGCCAGTTTCACGCCGTCCGCACCCAAAGTGTCAAGCGCATAAATGGCTTCGCGGATGGCGGCATCCACGTCGGGCAGAGGCAGGGCGGCGCAGAACTTGAAACGGCCGGGGTATTGCTGTTTCACTTTTGCCGAAACCTCGTTCACCCGGCGGATGCACTTGGCACTCTCCTCCGTGTCGTCGTAATACGGTTGCGGAGCGGGCATGGTCAGCACAGCGGTGCGGATGCTCGCGCTGTCCATAAAAGCAATGTGCCGCTCCGCATCCCAAGCGGGCAACGGGAAGGTTTCTTCCAGTTCCGCTCCGTGCGCTTTCAGCACCTCCACGTATTCGGGGATGATGATGTGGGTGTGGACATCGACCGTCTGCGCAATCTTTTTCCTGTGCCATAATTCCTCCCATGTCAGGCATAGTTGCCACGAATAACCAAAACAGTATCTTTTTCATGTGTCGAGAATATTACTCCATAAAGTTGTTAATCCGGTTGGCAGGATTGAGCGGTGTCTGGTCAGTCAGTTCCAATGACTTGACCATGTGCAGCGTCCCCTGCTTGTATTTCTGAAAATGCGAGGAAGCTATGTGCTTGTTGTAAGCCTCCTTGTTTGCGTATGTTTCAAGGATGGTTATCTGGCAGGGATTTTCCTTTTCGCCGACGGCATACATGGTCAGCACGCCCGGTTCGGTACGCAGGGAAACTTCGCCCACCTCGGTTACATATTTTATGTATTCATCGAGGTACTGCGGATAGACTTCGATTTTCGACAGGCGCACGATGCCATCGGCAGCCATCCGTTGCTTGGCACACATGCCCGGTTGTGTTTCCTTATCTTCCCCACTGCATGACAGCAATCCGAACAGAAGCAATGCGGTTAATAGATATCGTATCATATTATTGCCTTTCAAATCTTACGTTTACACTCTCCGTTCCTTGCAACAGGCTGATGCCATCATCGTCGATATGTCCGATTTCGATGAGTGAACTACTCTCCGACCAATCACGGCAAAAGATAGCGACATTGCCCCACGGCTCATAGATAGTAATGTCTCCGACTGCCGGAGTACAACCGCGCGGCGTATCGTCAAGGCTGAGTTCCGGGTCGGGATAGAATATCTTTTCCGTGCCGTTATTATAGTCCTCTAATGTAACCTCCAACGGCAGGCGAGAAAGGAAGTCGCGCGCTGCACCGTTGTCCTCCATCGTAGCTGTGATAGTCTGTTCGCCCACGATAATGTTGATGTGTAAGGATGCGGCATCGGGTGTATCCGGCTCTTCACGGCTTGCGCCAAGACTCTCCAGCCATTGCGGAATACGTGTTCCCATACTGCCCAGCGTACTTGAAGTGAGCAACAAGGATTCCTCAAACACGGCATCGGGGACAAGCACTGCCGCATCCCTTTCGGAAGTGCCTATGCCGCTGCTTCCACTGCTGGCAAAGAGGGCGATATGTTTCCCAGCCAACAAATCGGCGTGGTTGTGCAGGAATGCCTGCATCGGTGTGGCAATATGGCTGTACCAGATGGGATAGCCGATGAACACGATGTCATACGCATCAAAACTTTCCACCGATGTGGTGATAGCAGGATAGTTTCCCTGTTCGATGGCATCCAGTTCCGCCTGCGCACGGTCGAGCATCGCATTGTAGTCTTCCTCGTATGGAGTTTCCGGCTCTACCACTATCATATCGCAATCCAATGTGGACTGGATGGTCTGCGCCATACGCTCGGTATTTCCTGTACGGGAGCAATAAAGTACAAGGTATCTGCCATTGCCTCCCTCCACATTTCCGCCTTCTTCGTTGTTTCCTTCATTACCTTCTTCCCCGTCGTCTTCTTCGGGAGTGGTCTGTTCCTGTTCGTCCGTGAGCGGATTGTCATCACTGCATGCCGATGAGAAAACAAGTGTTGTCAACAGCATCAATGGAATTAAAAATAACTTTTTCATACCTTCTTCCTTTTATTATTCTACTTTGCAAAGATACGACGGCACAAACCGAAACAGGATAGACATATCCTCTGCCTTTATACCAATTTCACTGAAAATGCAAATGGCTTCAGAATACCGTTCAGCAAAGGTCAGACCTTAGGGTATCTCAAGTCCGACCTGAGGTAGGCTCGTATCCGGGCAGGGTGCAGGAGGGGTTGATGATGGGCGAATGGCAGGAAGAAAATTTGACATGGAAAAGAAAAATTGATACAGACTATCGTTTTACTTTTATCTAACCATTTACATAGGTCCCCATTATTTCTTTCTTATTGTTAGGGATGTACTTGCAGATGGAGCGGACTCTTCGATAAGCAACAGTTTCATTTCAGTAACATAATGATGCTTCCACAGGTTATCAACAATGCGCCGACCACAACCCGCAGGCTGACTTCCTCTTTCAGGAACAAGAACGACAGGCAGATGGTGATGACCACGCTTAGTTTGTCAATCGGCGCCACGCGCGACACGTCGCCCGTCTGCAACGCCTTGAAGTAGAACAGCCACGAAAGCCCCGTTGCCGCTCCACTCAACACGAGGAACAGCCACGAATGGCGCGGGATGTCCCTTATCTCGTCCACGTGCGAGCCGAATAAGACGATACCCCACGTAATAAAAAGTATCACCGTCGTGCGTATGGCGGTCGCCAAATCCGAATTGATGTCCCTGACTCCCACCTTGGCGAAGATGGCGGTCAGCGCGGCAAAGAATGCCGAAAGCAGGGCGTAGTATTTCCACATAAATAAATCCTCCTTAATGATTAGGGCGATACAAAATTATCGCATCCGATAGAAAAGTAGAACGATAGTTTGTGGAAAGTTTGAAGATAAGAGAAAAGGGGACGTGACCTAATCAGTAATTTACCAAAGCTGGAATGCCTGTTGCTGCCATAGGCAAAGGATAAATGGTGTCATATTTTCAATGTTTTTGCGAAGGTAGGGAAAAATGGGGAGCGGGGGCAAGCGTTACCGGATGAAAACAGCGTGGAGACAGCCCTTATCAGCGCCGACAAGCACTGTCCCCGCCGTTTCTTTTCTATTCTTCGCCGTTACAGGCTCGTCAACACGGGATTTTCCAGATAGTTGAACAACCGATGCACCTCGCTCGGCTTGCGCGGGTCGAGCATCTGCGGACGGGCAAGGTCGAGCGACGCGATTTGTTTCCTATCCTCTGCCGACAGTTCAAAGTCCCAAATGGCGAGGTTCTCTTCCATTCGGTTGCGATGGGTGGATTTCGGGATGATGCTCACGCCCCGCTGCACGTTCCAACGGAGGATGACTTGCGCCACTGTTTTGCCGTACCGCTCGGCGATGCCTTTCAGCACGGGATTGATAAACATCCCGTTCATCCCTTCGGCGAAAGGTGCCCACGCTTGCGGCACGATACCGTACTCGCGCAAAATGGCAAGCTCCTCTTCCCGTTGGTAGAACGGATGCAGTTCCAGTTGGTTCACCATCGGCTTGATTTCAGCCGTATAGCAGAGGTCGATGATGCGGTCGCTCTGGAAATTGCTCACTCCGATGGCACGGATACGCCCCTCTTTGTACAATTCTTCCATCGCTCGCCACGCGCCGTAATAGTCGCCAAAAGGCATGTGGATGAGATATAAATCCAGATAATCGAAACCCAGATTATCGAGTGTCCGTTGGAAAGCAACCTTTGTCTGTTCATACCCCATCTCGTTGATAAACGCTTTGGAGGTGACGAACAAATCCTCACGAGGCAGCCCCGATTTGCGGATGGCCGCGCCTACCGCCGTTTCGTTCTTATAGGAAGATGCCGTGTCTATCAGGCGGTAGCCCGTGGCAATGGCATCCGATACCGCCTGTTCGCAGATGTTCAGGTCTGATACTTGGAACACGCCGAAGCCTTCCATCGGCATTTCCACTCCGTTGTGTAATTTGATGGTTTGCATAATCATTCCTCCACTGTTATTTTCTTGATAATCTTTGCCGGGACACCACCGACCACCACATTAGCCGGCACATCTTTAGTCACAACCGCACCGGCTGCCACGACTGCATTGTCGCCGATGGTAACGCCTTGCAGGATCGTCGAGTTCGAGCCGACCCATACATTCTTGCCCAATACAATCGGAGCCGGATAAGTGTGCTTTCGGTCTTCCGGTGACAAGCCGTGGTTGAGCG
>OLQD01001567.1_pt1 | contig 18614 bp, 13 predicted proteins | sample 1672841 | NCBI WGS metagenome assembly OLQD01 (sample SAMEA3136729, study PRJEB25190) | human gut metagenome | biome: human gut; feature: human-associated habitat; material: faeces | place: Austria | collected 2013 | reverse complement strand
GAAAGGAATGGTACGACAAAATGCAGGAAATGGTAAATGTATATTTTTTCGGTAAAAAATACAGTGTTCCGGCAGATTTAACAATCATGACAGCTATGGAATATGCAGGCTACACCCTGAAAAGAGGATGTGGCTGCCGTCATGGATTCTGTGGAGCATGTGCAACTATTTATAGAATCAAAGGACAGAACGAGCTGAAAACATGTCTTGCCTGTCAGACACAGGTTCAGGAAGGTATGTATGTAGCAAGCATTCCATTCTTCCCGACAGACAAGAGAACTTACGACATCGAAGAGATCAGACCGACCGAGCAGATCATGATGGAACTGTATCCGGAAATCTACAGCTGTATCGGATGTAATGCATGTACAAAAGCATGTACACAGAACCTGAATGTTATGCAGTATATTGCATACGCTCAGAGAGGCGAATTTGAAAAATGTGCAGAAGAATCCTTCGACTGTGTAAGCTGCGGATGTTGTTCTGTAAGATGCCCGGCTGGTATTTCTCATCCGATGGTAGGTCTTCTGGCAAGACGTCTGACAGGAAAATATATTGCACCGGAAGCAAAACATCTTACCGAGAGAGTGGAAGAGATCCACAAAGGTGCTTATGATGAACTGATCGAACAGATCATGCAGAAACCGATGACAGAGATGCAGGAACTTTACAACAACAGAGAAATTGAGAAATAGGAGGGCGTAAAATATGTATGCACCATATCCGGAAAATATGATGGAGTCTATCAAAAAGGTAGAGGCTACAAGAGCGGAGCGTATGGCTACAGAGCCGAGACGTCTGACAGCAGACGAAAAAGACGCTCTTTTGAAAAAATTCCATCCAGATTATAACCCAGATGCGTTTGCTGAAATCAAGGTAGGAGCAAACAAAGGCCAGAAAGCTCCTCTGCAGCTGGCAGAAATGCTTCATTCTACAAGCCGTCTGATAAAAGATAAAGTGGATATTACAAAAGTAGATTATGACGTAGATGTACTGGTTATCGGCGGAGGCGGTGCAGGTTCTTCCTGTGCTATCGAAGCAAACAAAGCAGGTGCCAACGTAATGATCGTTACCAAACTGCGTATCGGTGATGCAAACACCATGATGGCTGAGGGTGGTATTCAGGCAGCAGATAAAGAAAATGACTCACCGGTACAGCATTATCTGGACTGCTTTGGCGGCGGACATTTTGCTGCAAAACCAGAACTTGTAAAGAGACTGGTAATGGAAGCTCCGGATGCAATTAAATGGCTGAACGAGCTGGGTGTTGAATTCGATAAAGATGCAGACGGAAGAATGGTAACTACACACGGCGGCGGAACTTCCAGAAAGAGAATGCATGCTGCAAAGGACTATTCCGGAGCAGAGATCATGCGTACGCTGCGTGACGAAGTGATCAACCGCGGAATTCCGGTTGTAGAATTTACTTCTGCTGTAGAACTGATCAAAGATGACAAAGGACAGGTTGCAGGTGCTGTTCTTCTGAACATGGAGACAGGAGATTACTCTGTTGCAAGAGCAAAAACTGTTGTTATCGCAACAGGTGGTGCAGGAAGAATGCATTATCAGGGATTCCCGACATCCAACCATTACGGTGCAACAGCCGATGGTCTGATCCTGGGATACCGTGCAGGTGCTTCCCTGTTATATCAGGATTCTATTCAGTATCATCCGACAGGAGCTATTTATCCGTCACAGATCCTGGGTGCTCTGGTAACAGAAAAAGTTCGTTCCGTAGGTGCACAGCTGGTTAATGCAAACGGAGAAGCTTACATCCATCCGCTGGAAACTCGTGATGTCAACGCTTCCGGTGTTATCCGTGAGTGCAGCGAAGGACGTGGCGTAGAAGTTCCGGGCGGAGCAAAAGGTGTATGGCTGGATACTCCGATGATCGAGATCCTCGGCGGTGAGGGAACCATCGAAAAGAGAATCCCGGCTATGTTCCGTATGTACATGAACTATGGCATTGATATGAGAAAAGTACCGATCGTGATCTACCCGACTCTTCATTATCAGAACGGTGGACTGGAGATCACAGGAGACGGATTTACAAAAGAAATCCCGAACCTTCTGGTTGCAGGAGAGGCAGCAGGCGGAATCCACGGAAGAAACCGACTGATGGGCAACTCTCTTCTTGATGTAATTGTATTCGGACGAAATGCAGGTAAAAAAGCAGCTGCCAAATGCAAAGAGGTAGAGCTTGGCACCATGAATCTGGATCATATCAGAAAATATGAAGAGGAACTGAAAAATGCAGGAGTTGATACAGGAGACGTATCTCCTATGCTTCTGCCGAAATATGCCCGCCACGAACGTTAAAAATATGTTATGATAATAAAAACATATGAGATAAGCGAAAGGAGTCTATTATGAGAGAAATCGAAGTAAACAGACTTACAGAGATTATCGAAAAACTCTGTATCGAAGCCAATGAACATCTCCCGGAAGATGTGAAGGATGCTATCAAAACCTGCCGTGCCTGCGAGGACGGCGAGATCGCAAAAGGTGTCCTTGATAACATTATCGAGAATTTTGATATTGCGGACAGTGAGAATGTTCCGATCTGTCAGGATACCGGAATGGCATGCGTATTCCTTGAAATTGGTCAGGATGTCCACTTTACAGGCGGAGATTTAAATGATGCCATTAATGAAGGTGTACGCCGCGGATACGATAAAGGTTACCTGAGAAAATCCGTTGTCAAGGATCCGGTACGCCGTGGAAACACAGGTGACAATACACCGGCTATGATCTATACAGAGATCGTTCCTGGAGATCAGGTGAAAGTAACTGTAGGACCAAAAGGCTTCGGAAGCGAGAATATGAGCCAGATCCGTATGTTCAAGCCATCTGCAGGCCTTCAGGGAATCAAGGATTTCATTCTTGAGGTTGTAGAAACTGCAGGTCCGAACCCATGTCCGCCTATGGTAGTTGGTGTTGGTATCGGAGGAACTTTTGACAAATGTGCACTTCTTGCAAAGAAAGCGCTGATGCGTCCTCTGAATACAGAGAACCCGGATCCTTACTATGCAGATCTTGAGAAAGAGATGCTGGAGAAGATCAACAAGCTTGGTATCGGACCTCAGGGCTTTGGCGGAAAGACCACAGCTATCGGTCTGAACATTGAGACTATGCCTACTCATATCGCAGGTATGCCATGTGCAGTTAATATCAACTGCCATGTAACACGTCATAAAACGGAGGTGCTTTAATATGGAAAGAAGAAAGATCACACTGCCTCTGACAAGAGAGCTGGCAAGAACTCTCCATGCAGGCGACCAGGTTTTACTGACAGGAACCATCTATACATCCCGTGATGCAGGTCACAAGAGAATGTGCGAGGCCCTTGCAAAAGGAGAAAAGATTCCTTTTGACCCTACAGATGCTACCATTTACTATGTAGGTCCGACTCCGGCAAAACCAGGCGAAGTCATCGGCTCCGCAGGCCCTACAACCAGCGGCCGTATGGATGCCTATGCACCGACCATGATGTCCGTAGGCGCCAGAGGAATGATCGGAAAAGGTGCCCGCCTTCCGGAAGTCGTAGATGCAATGAAAAAATATGACGGCGTATATTTCGGAGCCATCGGCGGTGCAGGTGCACTTCTTGCAAAATGCATCAAAAAAGCAGAGCTTATCGCTTACGAAGACCTCGGAGCAGAAGCACTCCGCAAGCTTTATGTGGAAGATATGCCGCTTGTAGTCATCATTGACAGCGAGGGAAATAACCTCTACGAAGAGGGACGTGCAGAGTACCTGAAAGAGCACGCAGAATAATCTTTTGCCCCAAAATGTGATATTGTGATATATTTCAAAAAGGAATAAAAAAAGGATAAAAGTCCGACAGTAAATGCTGAAGATCCGTGCAGAAGCATTTATTGTTGGGCTTTTTAATTTTATCATTTCGCTTTTAATTTAATCATTCTTGCGAAAATGATCAAATTAAAGTTGACAATGATAAGATTGATTTATATACTTGAAGTAAATAAAATCCCAAAAGAGTGATAAAGAAGGTGATGAAAAATATATGAGACAGTTTGATTATCGGGAAAAGTGGAAAAATCTGTTGACTCCTGAAATTGTATCTTACCTGACACAGATACATGAATTTAAAGGAGAACAAACTCTTTTTATTGAGGCCAAAGCAGATACTCTTACACAATTAGTTGAAATCGCCAAGATTCAAAGTACGGAAAGTTCCAACAAAATAGAAGGTATTTATACATCAGACATCAGATTGCGGGAATTGGTAAAAGACAAAACAAGACCAAGGACAAGAAATGAACAGGAAATTGCCGGATACAGAGATGTATTGAATACAATTCATGAAAGCCATGACCATATCCCACCAAAGTCTGCGATTATTTTACAGCTTCACAGAGATTTGTATAAATTTGAAAGTTACAATATTGGAGGGAAATATAAAACTGCAGATAATGTCATTGAGGAAGAAGATTCTCAGGGAATAAAAAAAATACGGTTTAAACCAGTACCGGCATGGGAAACACCGGAAGCAATGGAAGAACTATGCAGAGCATTTGAAGAGGCAATGGCAACAGGAGAAATAGATCCACTTCTTTTGATTCCGATGTTTATTCTGGATTTCCTATGCATACATCCGTTTAATGACGGCAATGGAAGAATGAGCCGTTTACTTACACTGTTACTTTTGTACAGATCCGGCTATATTGTGGGAAAATATATCAGTATCGAGAGAATGATAGAAAATTCAAAGGAATTATACTATGAATGTTTAAGGGAAAGTTCTGAGAACTGGTATGAGAATAAGAATGATTATATACCATTTATAAAATATATGCTTGGCGTTATAGTAGGAGCATACAGAGAGTTTTCTTCAAGGATAAAATTGCTGATAACACAGAATATATCAAAACCGGAGCGAATAGAAGAGATTATAAAAAACACTCTGGGAACAATTACAAAAAAGGAAATCGCAGAAAAGTGTCCGGATATCAGTGTGGTAACGATACAGAGAACACTGGCAGAATTACTGACAGCAGAAAAAATTTTAAAAATCGGCGGCGGAAGGTATACGAAATATACCTGGAATAATGAGCGATAGATGGGAGATAAAAAATGATCACTGGTGAATTAAAAAACAAAATAGATGGTTTATGGGATATATTTGCGGCAGGAGGACTTGTCAATCCACTGGAAGTAATCGAACAGATTACATACCTGATGTTTATTCATGATCTGGATGATTCCGATAATATGCGGGCAAGAGAAAGTGCAATGCTTGGATTGTCATTTCAGAGTATTTTTTCCGGAGAAGTAAAAATAGGTGAGAGAACAATTGACGGAAGTCAGCTGAAATGGTCCGTATTCCATGATTTTCCGGCAGACAGAATGTATATGATCATGCAGGAATGGGTATTTCCGTTTATAAAAAATCTTCATAATGATAAAAACAGTGCATATTCCAAATATATGGACGATGCGATATTTAAGCTTCCGACACCACTCCTTTTATCCAAAGTGGTGGATTCTCTGGATGAAATTTACAAACTTATGAATGAAATCCAGACAGCAGATGTCAGAGGAGATGTATATGAATATCTTCTTTCAAAAATAGCTCAGTCCGGACGGAATGGACAGTTCCGTACACCAAGACATATTATCCGGATGATGGTTGAGATGATGGATCCGTCCAGTGATGAGATTATCTGTGATCCGGCATGTGGAACCTCCGGATTTCTGGTTGCAGCAGGAGAATATCTGAAAGAAAAAAGAAAAGAAGAAATTTTTTATGATAAGCAGAAAAAAAATCATTACATGAATCATATGTTCCATGGATATGATATGGACCGCACCATGCTTCGTATTGGAGCTATGAATATGATGACTCACGGAATAGAAAATCCTTATATTGAGTATCGGGACAGCTTATCTGATCAGAATGCAGATAAAGATCAGTATTCCCTTGTGCTGGCAAATCCTCCTTTTAAAGGAAGCCTGGATGCAGAATCTGTTTCTGGAGATCTTCTTAAGGTTTGCAAGACAAAGAAAACAGAACTTTTATTTCTTGCTTTGTTCCTGAGGATTATGAAAATTGGAGGAAGATGCGCCTGTATTGTACCAGATGGTGTACTTTTCGGATCATCACGGGCACATAAATCCATCCGTAAGGAAATTGTTGAAAATCAGAGACTGGAAGCTGTAATATCCATGCCTTCCGGTGTATTTAAACCCTATGCAGGAGTATCCACAGCAATCCTTATTTTTACAAAAACAGAACACGGCGGAACTGATCAGGTATGGTTCTACGATATGAAAGCAGACGGATTCAGTCTGGACGATAAACGTACTCCGGTCACAGAGAATGACATTCCGGATATTATAGAGCGTTTCAAAAATCTTGATAAAGAAGCGGACCGGAAGCGAACAGACCAGTCATTTATGGTACCGAAAAAAGATATTGTAGAGAATGATTATGATCTCAGTATCAATAAATACAAAGAAATTGAATACACCCCGGTGGAATATCCGCCAACATCAGAAATCATGGCCAATATCCGGGAGTTGGAACTGGAGATCGGAAAAGAAATGGATGAGTTGGAGCGGTTGTTGAGATTATAAGAGAAAGGATGGCAGATTCGAAAATTCGGATTTGTAGGGATGAGGTAGATGAGATTACAAGATGTTTGCACTGTTTTTTCAGACGGTGATTGGATTGAAAGTAAAGATCAATCTAATAAAGGAATCAGATTGGTTCAAACTGGAAATATTGGTGAGGGTTTATACTTAGAAAAAGAAGAAAGAGCTAAGTATGTATCTGAAGAGATATTTGAAAGTTTAAAATGTACGGAAATATATCCGGGAGATATTTTGATTTCAAGATTGCCAGAACCAGTAGGAAGAGCATGTATTATTCCTCCAAAGAAAGAGCGAATGATAACGGCAGTTGATTGTACAATATGTAGAGTAGATGAATCTATTGTAAGTAAGGAGTACCTGTGTTATTTCATGCGTTCAAATGCATACTATACGAAGCTTTTAGGAAGTGTTACTGGTACGACAAGAAAAAGGATTTCTAGGAAAAATTTAGGAAACATTGAGTTGGAGATTCCGCCCAAAGAAGAGCAAACAGATGTTGTGAGTCAATTGGAATGTTTAATAAATGTAATAAATTCAAGAAATAAGGAATTACAGTTGTTTGACAATCTCATCAAAGCCCGATTTGTCGAGATGTTTGGTGATCCAGCTAATAATGAGAAAGGTTTTATAAAAGCTCCTATGGGTGATTACATGACAGTGCTAACTGATTTCAGCTCGAATGGTAGCTATAAGACTTTAGATAGTGGTGTAACAATGTATGATGAACCTAATTATGCTTGGATGGTTAGAACAACGGACTTAGAGTCTGGAGATATGACAGCCATTAAGTATATTGATGAGGAGGCTTATGAACTTTTGGCTAAATCAAAGATATATGGTGGCGAAATAATCATGAATAAGATTGGTAGTGCTGGAAAGATTTATTTAATGCCACAAATAGATATGCCAGCATCATTAGGTAGAAATGCCTTTATGTTTAGATATGATGAACGCATTAATGTAAAGTTTTTGTATCACCTTCTTACATCAGAGTATGGACAGAGAGAAATTCAACAATATGTACGAGGTGCTGTAACCAAGACTATTACTAAAAATGATGTAAGAGCTGTACTTATAATTGTTCCATCAATTGAGTTACAAAATGAGTTTGAATCATTTGTAGAACAAGTCAACAAATCAAAAGTTAAAGTACAAAAAGCACTGAATGAAACACAAAAGTTATTCGATAGTCTGATGCAACAATACTTTGGCTAGAAAGGGGAGAAGCTGAATGGCGATAATGACGGTGTATCATGGTGGATATCAGGCTGTGGAGAAACCGGAAATCCGAAAAGGACGTAATACAAAAGATTTTGGAACTGGTTTTTACTGTACGATTATAAAAGAACAGGCTCAAAGATGGTCCAGGAGATATGACACGAAGGTTGTATCTGTTTATGATGTGCGTTTAAAATCGAATCTGAAAATAAAAGAATTCAAAGATATGACAGAAGAATGGTTGGATTTTATAATTGCATGTTGGAGTGGGAAAGACCATGAATATGATATTGTAATCGGTGCAATGGCAGACGATCAGATTTATAATTTTGTTTCTGATTACATGGACGGTACGATTACCAGAGAACAGTTCTGGGTTCTGGCAAAGTTCAAGTATCCAACTCATCAGATAGCATTTTGTTCCAAAGAATCATTGAAATGCCTGAAGTATAGAGATTGTGAGGTGCTATAAATGGCAGGAGAAGGACGTGAAAGCAAAAAAGATAATGATTTATTTTACACATGCAGCCTGATTGATTACATTGCACGGAAAACAAAGAATACACGGGCAGATGTTGTAAATAAGCTTGGAAAGCAGAGGATTGATAAAATTTATGACCTGGCAGATGTCTACCATTGTGATAACATTGACAGAGTCAGCGATGATTTTATCGAGCAGGAATACAAGAGGGAAAATTTGACAATGTGGGTGATTGTAAATACAGCATTCCATCACATTGGGATATTGGAAAGGTATATAAGCGGCTGATAAAAATGGTTGCTACAGACGAAAATATCGGAATCATAGATGCTTTAATAAAAGTATACAATTCCTTTATCGGTGCAAAGATTGATGACTACAACAGCAGTGTATATTACGAAAATCCGTCATATATATTTGAATCGTATCGGGAAAACAGAATGCTATAAACAAAATGGTTGAAAGATGTTGGCATATCTTGAGACAAAAATAAAAGTCAGTTATCAAGGATTCCTTGATAACTGTAGTTGATAAGTACAATTATAAAATAAAACGCTAAAGAGGGAGATTTCACAATGGTAACAAACTTTGATTATTTAAAAAATGAATCAAAATTCTCTGCATTTGCGAATGTTGCCATCTCTGCGGAGAAGATCATATTAGCAGATCCGGATGCGAGTATTCTTAACAGCCGCCGGGCTATGGAATTTGCTGTAAAATGGTTGTATTCTGTGGAAAACAGTTTGCAGATTCCGTACCAGGATAATCTTCATACTTTGATGAATACAGAGGAATTCAGACAGTTAGTGGGACCGGATCTTTGGAAACGGATGGATTATATCCGCAGATGTGGAAACAGTGTGGCACATAGCAACAAAAAACCTGGCAGAGATGCAGCGATGCTCTGCCTTGAAAATCTGTCAATTTTTTTAGATTACGTTGCATATTGTTATGGAGAACAGTATCAGGAACATCCATTTGACAAATCGATTATTGATGGCAGAATTGAGAAGGCAAAGGCATCCCGGGAAACAGCCAGAAAAGCAAAGGAAACACTTCTGAAAGAACAGGAAAAAACTGCCCAGCAGGAACTGGATCTACAAAAACTGATGGCAGAAAATACTTTTCTTAGGGAAGAACTGTCCGCACGCCACGAGAAAAAGCAGCAGACATATGTTCCGAAACCTCTGGATCTGTCTGAATATGAAACCAGAAAACTTTACATAGATTCCATGCTTATTGATGCAGGATGGGCACAGGGAAAAGACTGGTTAAATGAGATGACTGTGACAGGAATGCCGAATAAATCAGGGATTGGACGTATTGATTATGTTCTCTATGATGATATGAATAAACCTCTGGCAATTATAGAAGCAAAACGTACCTGCAAGGATATTGCTGAGGGCAGGCAGCAGGCGAAACTTTACGCAGATTTGCTGGAAAAGAAATATGAACGACGTCCGGTAATTTTCCTTACCAATGGTTTTGAAACCCGGATCATAGACGGACAATATCCGGAAAGAAAATGTTCAGTTATTTATTCCAAACGGGATCTGGAGAAATGGTTTAACCTTTTGAGTATGCGTACAAGCCTGCAAAATATTTCTGTAGATAAAAAGATTGCAGACCGCTATTATCAGGAAGCCGCGATAAAAGCAGTATGCCAGAGCTTTGATGAAAAGAATCGGAGAAAAGCCCTGCTTGTTATGGCCACAGGTTCCGGAAAAACCAGAACAGTAATGGCTTTGTGCAAGGTACTGGTTGATGCGGGCTGGGTGAAGAATATACTTTTTCTGGCGGACAGAAATTCACTGGTAACACAGGCGAAAAGAAGTTTTGTAAACTGGATGCAGAATTTTTCCTGTACAAATCTGGTTGAAGAAAAGAATAATTATATGTCGCGATGTGTTTTCTCCACATATCAGACCATGATAAACTGTATTGATACGATAAATGACAAAGAAGGAAAAGTTTTTACCTGTGGTCATTTTGATCTGATCATTTGTGATGAAGCGCACAGATCTATTTATAATAAGTATAAAGATATTTTTACATATTTTGATGCACTGCTTGTAGGACTTACCGCAACACCGAAAGATGAGATTGATAAAAATACATATGAAGTATTTGAACTGGCAAGCGGAGATCCCACTTATGGATATGATCTGGCGCAGGCGGTTAAGGATGGATATCTGGTTGATTATCTTTCGGTGGAATCCAGGGTGAAATTTATTGATCAGGGAATTGTATATGATGAACTTTCAGAAGCAGATAAAGAAATTTATGAAAATACTTTTGAAGACGAAAATGGAAAGCTTCCGGAAGTGATAAATTCGGCTGCATTGAATACCTGGATTTTTAACGAAGATACAATTAAAAAAGTTCTTCATGTCCTGATGAGAGATGGGATTAAAATTGAATACGGACAGAAGATTGGAAAAACAATTATTTTTGCGAAAAATCATGATCATGCGGAAAAGATTCTTGAGATTTTTAATAAGGAATATCCGCATTTAAAGAATTATGCTATGGTGATCGATAACAGAATGAAATATGCACAGAGTGCAATTGATGAGTTTTCAGATCCGAAAAAACTACCGCAGATCGCAATTTCTGTAGATATGTTAGATACCGGAATTGATGTACCTGAAGTTCTTAATCTTGTATTCTTTAAGAAAGTTATGAGTAAAGCAAAATTCTGGCAGATGATCGGACGAGGAACAAGACTATGCCCGGGATTGTTGGATGGGGAAGATAAGAAAAAGTTTTACATTTTTGATTTCTGTGGGAATTTTGAGTTTTTCCGAATGAATAAAGGAAAGGCAAGCGCAAATCTGATGGCGTTGCAAAGTGCAGTTTTTAATCTTCAGTTTGAGATTTCGTACAAGCTTCAGGATATTAAATATCAGACAGATAAATTAACTGCGTACAGGACTGCACTTGTAAAGCACATGACTGAAAAAGTAAAAGAGCTCCCAAGAGATAGTTTTACAGTTCGCCAACATTTGAAATATGTAGAATTATATTCAGAAGAGTCGAACTATCAGATGCTTACTTATGAAGATACTTTACTTGTACGGGAAGAGGTTGCACCCTTGATTTTGCCTGAAAGTGATGAAGTAACAGCAGTACGTTTTGATGCACTTATGTATGGAATAGAACTTGCATCTCTGGTTGGAAAGAAATATACAAGTGCGCGAAAAGATCTTTTAAAAAAGGTTTCCGGAATTGCCGGAGTGGCAAATATACCGGAGATTCAGGCACAGACAGAGCTGATCGATCAGATTTTGCACACAGATTATGTGGAAAATGCAGGAATCGATGAATTTGAAAATATCAGGGAAAATCTGAGAGATCTTATGAAGTATATTCCGGATAAGAGCAGGAATAAATATATGACCAATTTTACAGACGAAATTCTTTCAACGGAATGGAAAGAAGCAGAATTGGAAAACGATGATCTGGAAAATTATAAAGTACGAGTAGAATATTATGTCCGACAGCATCAGGATAACCATGTAATAGCTAAGCTGAAAAAGAATCAGTCACTTACAGAAAAAGATGTAGCTGAACTGGAAAAAATTCTCTGGAGCGAGCTTGGTACAAAAGAGGATTATGAAGCAGAATTTGGCAGAAAGCCATTGGGAGAATTTGTCAGAGAAATGGTAGGTCTTGATATGAATGCAGCAAAGGAAGCTTTTTCAAAGTATCTTGAGGATGTAAATCTGGACAGCAGGCAGATTTATTTTGTAAATCAGATCATTGAGTATATTGTTCATAATGGGATGATGAAGGATCTTTCTGTTTTATTGGAATCTCCGTTTACAGATCGTGGGAGCATTTCAGAAATCTTTACAGATATGGGTGTTTGGCTTGGAATAAAAAAAGTCATTGATACGATCAACGCAAATGCTGCTGCATAAACATCCACCTCTGTAAAACATAAAATTTCAACCGGATTTACAATAAATTTAACCATAAATCCGGTTGACAAAACCCGGCCGGGAACGTTATAATGGCCGGGTTGATAAAAAAAATTAAGAAAAAAAGGCAGGTGAACAGAATGGACAGTTGTGATTCTCATGGGCGAAGTTGTAGCTCTCAGAGTGAAAGATGGAAAGAACAGAGCGAGATGAGGCTGTTTCATTCTGTTTTAAGTGTACGGAATATCTGTGGGAATATTATATCTATATATCAGAAGGATATATTTGACAGGATGTATCGGTGTCATCAGAATCTGTACGGTATTATTACATTATAATTTCAGCAGGATTATAATAGATATATTTTTCATTCTTCTCATTCTGAGAATCTTACAGTAAGGCGATCATGTATAAATTCATTTCGCTTTATACTCAAATCCCAAGGAAACACAATCGAAAATCAAACAGCACATAGACATGCTTTAACATGTCTGTTTTTGGTGTGCGTGTTTTGTGCGAAACTATGTGAGGAGGATGAGAAAATGACAAAAAGAAATCAGGATTTTTCAAAAGATATTCTGAGTCTGATCCGAAGCAGTGTTTCTCCGGCAGTTTTAAGTGAAAGGCTGCAGGATTTCCACGAAAACGATCTGGCGGAAGTATTAAGAGAATTAAGCACTGCGGAGCGCAGCAGACTATACCGTATCCTGGAAAGCAGTATGCTGGCAGATGTTTTTGAATATCTGGAGGAAGAAGAAACTGTACAATATCTGGAAGAGATGGATGTAAAAAAAGCGGCAGCCATTCTTTCCAAAATGGAAACCGATGCCCTGGCAGATGTTTTAAAGCAGATCGATAAAGAAAAACGCAAGCTTCTGATCCAGCTTCTGGATGAACAGGTGCGGAAAGATATTGAAATGATCCGCTCCTTTGATGAGGATGAGATCGGAAGCAGAATGACAACGAACTGCATTGTGATCCGTGAAAACCTGACCGTAAAGCAGGCCATGAGTGAGCTGGTTTCCCAGGCGGCAGATAATGATAATATTTCTACGATCTTTGCAGTGACGGACAGAGGGGAGTTTTATGGAGCCCTGGATCTGAAGGATCTGATCACAGCAAGACAGGACCACCCTATGGAAGAGCTGATCGTAACTTCCTATCCATATGTGTATGGTACTGAGCAGATCGACGACTGTATGGAACGGCTGAAGGATTATTCTGAAGATTCCATTCCTGTACTGGACGATGACAATCGTTTCCTTGGAGTGATCACATCCGCAGGGATCATCGATCTGGTAGACGATGAGATGGGAGAGGATTATGCAAAGCTGGCCGGTCTGACTGCAGAGGAAGATCTGAAAGAACCTCTTTTTGAAAGCATGAAAAAAAGAATGCCCTGGCTGATCGTTCTTCTGGGCCTTGGTATGGTGGTATCTTCTGTTGTGGGAATGTTTGAAAAAGTAGTTACCTGTCTGCCGATCATCATGTGCTTTCAGTCTCTGATCCTGGATATGGCAGGAAATGTTGGAACCCAGTCCCTGGCTGTAACCATCCGTGTACTGATGGATGAGACGCTGACGGGCAGACAGAAAGCAGAGCTTGTGCTGAAGGAAATGCGGATCGGTCTTTGCAACGGTGGTCTGCTCGGTATTTTGTCTTTTGTACTGATCGGATTGTATATTTTCTTATTCAAAGGAAAAACACTCGTATTTGCCTATGCGGTATCCGGCTGTATCGGATTATCCCTGTTGTTGGCCATGCTGGTATCCAGTGCAGTAGGAACCTGCATACCGCTGTTTTTCAAAAAGGTTGGTGTGGACCCGGCAGTAGCCTCAGGTCCTCTGATCACTACGATGAATGACCTTGTAGCCGTGATAACATACTATGGAATGAGCTGGATATTCCTGATCGAGATGTTCCACCTGGCTGGCTGAGAGTAAAATGCAGCTATGCTTATAAAAACAGACAGATATCAGAAATCTGTCGAATAACAGAAAAGTTACCAATACAAAAAAATTCCGGATCGAAAGATTCGGGATTTTTCTTTACATACAAACAGAAAGCTATTATAATGAAAGACACGCTTTGCCCGTTTAAAACGTTGCAGAAATAAATACAAACAACGGGCAGAAAAAAGAGAACAAAACGATCACATGGGGTGATTGGGGAAAGGAAACAGTAACATGATAGTAACAATGATCGAAAAGGTCTATACATTTCTGTGGGGAGATCTGGTAAAGATTCCGCTTCCGGGAGGAAGTACGCTGGGAATCTCACTTCTGATCCTGCTTCTGATTCCGACCGGTATCTATTTTACCATCAGGACAAAGCTTCTGCCGATCCGTCTTTTTCCGGATATGGTACGAGCCCTGTCAGAAAAGAAAAGTGACAAAAATAATCTTTCAGCATTTCAGACGCTGATCGTATCTACAGCTACCCGTGTGGGAATGGGAAACCTGGTCGGTGTGGTAGCTGCGATCTCGGCAGGAGGTGCAGGAGCGGTATTCTGGATGTGGATCACGGCGCTGATCGGTTCCTCCACTGCTTTTATCGAAGCGACCCTGGCACAGCTCTATAAAGAAAAGGATCCTCTATATGGTGGCTACAGGGGCGGTCCTGCCTACTATATCCACCGCTACTGGGAAGAAAAACAGGGCAGAAAACGAAAAAAGGTTCTGCTTTCCGTTCTGTTTGCCATTTCCGGCCTGATCTGCTGGTGTGGGATCAGTCAGGTTATCAGCAATTCCGTCACGGCGTCTTTCAAAAATGCTTTTGATATTCCGCCGCTGTATACTACCATCGTGCTGGTAGTGATCGCAGCTGTGATCGTGCTTCGGAAGAATGCAACGGTTAAAGTTCTGGATCTTCTGGTGCCGGTGATGGCAGTGCTTTATTTTGTGATCACGCTGTTTATTATATTTACAAATCTTGGAAGTATGCCGGGAGTATTTAAACGGATTTTTGAAGAAGCTTTCGGATTTCGTCAGGCTGTTGCCGGCGGATTTGGCGTCGTGCTGATGAACGGAGTAAAAAGAGGCCTTTTTTCCAATGAGGCGGGAAGCGGCTCCGCTCCCTGTGCAGCAGCGGCAGCAGAATGTGACAGTCCGGTAAAAGCCGGATTTGTCCAGGCCCTGGGTGTATTTGTGGATACGATCGTGATCTGCAGCTGTACAGCTATGATCATGCTTCTGGCCCCGGAAGATCTGGTACAGGGACTTTCCGGAATGGAACTTCTTCAGACTGCCATGCATTATCATATGGGGCAGTTTGGAGTGATCTTTATTGCTGCAACACTGTTTATGTTCAGCTTTTCCACATTCCTGGGAATCCTGTTTTATGCAAGAGGCAATGTGGCTTATCTTTTTGGTGATAACTGGGGTTCACAGACAGGATATAAGGTGCTGGCACTGGTGATGCTGTTTATCGGTGGGATCGCGGCTTACACATTTGTATGGGATCTGGGAGATGTAGGAATCGGCCTGATGACGATCTTTAATATTTTCATGCTGTATCCTCTTGGGGAAAAAGCACTGAAAGAGCTGAAGATCTATGAAGCGGAAAAGAAGAAAAAATAAAACTGTTTACAGACCTTGAGAGCATATGGTAATATCAGGGTAAAGCGCTAAAAGATTAAAGAGTTCTGACAGCCGGAAGGAGTCAGACTCTGTGAAATATCAACGGTAAGTTGGATCAAGAGGAGGATATGAAAGATGTATATTACATGTCTGGACGTAGAAGGTGTACTGGTACCGGAGATCTGGATCGCATTTGCAGAGGCAAGCGGAATCCCGGAGCTCAAGAGAACAACCCGTGATGAGCCGGATTATGATAAGCTGATGAACTGGAGACTTGGAATTCTGAAAGAGCATGGTCTGGGATTGAAAGAGATCCAGGAGACTATTGCAAAGATCGATCCCCTTCCGGGAGCAAAGGAATTTCTGGATGAGCTGAGATCTTTTTCCCAGGTGATACTGATCAGTGATACCTTTACACAGTTTGCAACTCCGCTGATGGAGAAGCTTGGACGGCCGACACTTTTCTGTAATTCCCTGGAAGTAGCAGAGAACGGAGAGATCACAGGCTTTAAGATGCGCTGTGAGAAATCCAAGCTGACAACTGTGAAGGCACTGCAGTCCATGGGATTTGAGACTATCGCAAGCGGAGATTCCTACAATGATCTCGGAATGATCCAGGCAAGCAAAGCAGGCTTCCTCTTCCGCAGTACAGAACAGATCCGTGCAGATCATCCGGAAATTCCTGCTTACGAAGAGTACGATGAACTTCTTGCAGCGATCAGGAAAGCAATGAAATGAAGAAGGGAAAGTCGGAATGATCAACGAAAGAATTGTGATCGAAGAAAAAACAAAGGACTATAATGAGGCATGGATAGAGACCTATTTCTGGCAGGAGTCGGAAGAACTCTATCCGGGGCAGAAGCGTCCGGTCATAGTGATCTGTCCGGGCGGAGCTTATGGCATGACTTCAGACAGAGAGGCAGAAGCCATTGCTGTCCGGTTTATGGGAATGGGCTATCACGCAGTGGTGCTTCGTTACAGTGTGGCACCTGCCAGATATCCGGTGGCCCTCCGTCAGCTGGCAAAAACAGTAGCTCTTCTCAGAGAGAACAGCGATAAGTGGCATATTGAAAAGAATAAGATCATTGTGTCCGGTTTTTCGGCAGGTGGCCATCTGGCAGCTTCTCTGGGAGTATTCTGGAATACGGAGGAACTTGCCGGGATCACGGGAATGGAAAACGAGAGGATCCGTCCCAATGGCATGATCCTGAATTATCCGGTGATCACTTCAGGGGAAGTTGGTCATGAAGAAAGCTTTCGAAATCTTCTGGGAGATCGTTATGAGGAGCTGAAAGATCGGATGTCTCTGGAATTTCAGGTTACGGAAGATACACCCAGAACCTTTATCTGGCATACCTTTGAGGATCAGACGGTGCTGCTGGATAATACACTTCTCTTTGTTCAGGCACTCTATAAAAAGGGCATTCCAGTGGAGTATCATGTTTTTCCGCAGGGACCCCATGGGATCGGCCTGGCAAATGAGCTGACTGCCAACGAAAACGGCAGAGGGATCGCAAGAGCCTGTGAACCATGGAGTGAGCTTGCAGGAAAATGGCTGAACCGAGAATTCCCATGGTGGAACGGGGCAAAGATCGAAAGATAATACGAGACTGCTGTGTCGGATAAAATATCCTTTTTACCGGGAAACCGGTAGAGAGGGTATTTTTTATGATTGTGATGCATGTGATGACTGCTGTATTTGTCGGCTGTTTTGTCTGGCTCATCTGATGATAAAAGCTTTGCAGGGCTTTGGTGTGGATCTGGATCAACATTCACATTGCAGAAAGAAAGGAATTTTGATAATTATGGATAAAAATCAGATTTTTATTACCAGTGGTACGGAATATAAAAGAATGACAAAGGAGCTTCTGGAAAAAGCGGATCTTCAGTCCCATATCGGGGACAGAAAGAAAAAAATCGGGATCAAGCCGAATCTGGTTTCTCCTTCAGAGGCTTCCTGGGGTGCAACGACTCATCCGGAAGTGGTTGCAGGAATTATCGAGTATCTGAAGGAGCATGGCTTCCGGGATATGGTGATGCTGGAGGGATCCTGGGTAGGAGATAAGACAAGGGAGGCCTTTGAGACCTGTGGCTTTGACAGGCTTGAGGAAGAGTATCAGGTGCCGTTCTGGGATATGCAGAAGGATAAGGGTATTTCTGTGGACTGCGGTGGAATGGAGCTGAATGTCTGTGAGCGGGTAAAGGAGATTGATTTTCTGATCAATGTGCCGGTTTTGAAAGGCCATTGTCAGACAAAGATCACCTGTGCCCTTAAGAATATGAAGGGGTTGATCCCAAATAAGGAAAAGAGACGGTTTCATTCTCTGGGGCTTCATAAACCCATTGCTCATCTGAATATGGGGATACAGCAGGACTTTATTGTTGTGGATAATATCTGCGGGGATCTGGATTTTGAGGATGGCGGAAATCCTGTCGTGATGAACCGGGTGATGGCTGCCTGTGATCCGGTTCTTGTGGATGCATATGTGTGTCAGATGATGCATTATGAGGTAGCTGAGGTTCCTTATGTGAAGCTGGCAGGTGATCTTGGCGTGGGCTGCTCAGATATTTCCAAAGCAGATGTCAGATTTCTGGAGGATGGTGCGGATCAGAGGATGCCGGTATCCAGAAAGGTTGTGGAGCTTGCGGATGCCGTGGAGGAAGTGGAATCCTGCAGTGCCTGCTACGGGTATCTGATCCCGGCATTGGAGATGCTGAAGGAAGAGGGGCTTTTTGAGAAGCTGGATGAAAAGATCTGCATCGGACAGGGGTATCGTGGTAAAACGGGAGTGCTTG
>OLQD01001562.1_pt1 | contig 18650 bp, 15 predicted proteins | sample 1672841 | NCBI WGS metagenome assembly OLQD01 (sample SAMEA3136729, study PRJEB25190) | human gut metagenome | biome: human gut; feature: human-associated habitat; material: faeces | place: Austria | collected 2013 | reverse complement strand
CTTTATAAAAATGCCTGCCAACCCCGACAACCCGTCAAGTACACGGCCGAAAACGGCCAATAAAAAACCTCCTTCACTTCATCTTTCCAGAAGCAAAGGAGGCATTCAAATTTCCGTATTCATTTAGAACGGCAGGTCGTCTTTCTCGTCTGTCATGGAGAAGTCGGCCGGAGCTGCATTTACCGGAGGGAATGGAGCTTCTACCGGAGGCATCTGAGGAGTGGTTCCCACACGTTCCACCTTCCATGCACGGATACTGTTGAACCAGCGTCCTTGCCATTCGCGGGCATCAATGTCGAACGATACGTTCAATTCCTCGCCCACCTGAATATTAAACTGTTTGATTTTGTCGTCACCAAAGACATCAAAGCACATGCGACGCGGATACTGGTCGTGTGTTTCGATGACATATTCTTGTACCTTCCATTCGTTGCCGTTCCGCGATGTACCGCCTTTCGGTTCCAGAACCGCAATCACTCTTCCTGCTAATTCCATAAATAGTATTTTTAAATTCGGTGACGAAATTACGACTTTCCATAGAAGAAAACTAATTTTTAAGACCTTTTTTTGTGGGGTGTATGCAATCTTTTCGTAACTTTGGCAATTGGTTTAGAGCATCCACAGATGCATTTAATAATAAAAACAGAACAAAAACAAATATAAAAACAGCTATGAAGTTTATCGTTTCAAGTACTGCTTTATTCAGTCATTTGCAGGCTATCAGCCGAGTAATCAACTCAAGAAATTCATTACCTATTCTGGACTGTTTCCTCTTCGAACTGAGAGACGGTACACTCTTTATGACTGCTTCGGACAATGACACTACGCTGTCTACTTCCATCGAAGTGAACGAATCGGACAGCGACGGCCGTTTTGCCGTTTCTTCCAAGACATTGCTGGAAGCATTGAAAGAGATTCCTGAACAGCCGCTGAGTTTCCACATCGAACCCAGCAACATGGAAATCACCGTGGAATACCTGAATGGAAAATACAGTCTGATGGGACAGAATGCCGACGAATACCCGCAGGCACAGGCGTTGGGTAGCAATGCCGTACAGGTGACCATGGGAGCAGAAATCTTGATGAACGGCGTGAACCGCAGCATTTTTGCGACAGCCGACGACGAACTTCGTCCGGTGATGAACGGTATTTATTTCGACATCAGCACGGAAGACATTACACTGGTTGCTTCTGACGGTCATAAGCTGGTACGTTGCAAGACTTATGCCGCACGAGGAGCAGAGAAAGCTGCCTTCATCCTTCCGAAGAAGCCGGCCAACCTGCTGAAGAACCTGCTGCCGAAAGAACAGGGCGACGTACAGATTGGCTTTGACGACCGCAATGCCATGTTCACCCTCGAAAACTATCAGATGATCTGCCGTCTGATTGAAGGACGTTATCCGAACTATAACTCTGTCATTCCGCAGAACAACCCGCACCGTGCCATCATTGACCGTGCGCTCTTCATCAGTGCCCTGCGCCGTGTATCTGTGTTCTCTTCACAGTCAAGCAGCCTGATCAAGCTGAGCTTGTCGGAAAACCAGATGAAGATTTCTGCACAGGACATCGACTTCTCTACTTCAGCCGAAGAAACCATCGCTTGCCAGTATGGCGGTAACCCGATGAGCATCGGTTTCAAGTCGTCGTTCCTGATTGACATCCTGAACAACATTTCTGCACAGAACATCATCATCGAACTGGCCGACCCGTCACGCGCTGGTGTCATCGTTCCCGAAGAACAGGAGGAAGACGAAGACCTGCTGATGCTGCTGATGCCGATGATGCTGAACGACTAATCATTTTTTGTTACACACAGACTCATGAAACTGAACTTGAAAAATCCGCTCGTGTTCTTCGACCTGGAGACCACGGGCACCAGCATTAATACAGACCGTATTGTAGAAATCTGCTACTTGAAGGTTTATCCTAACGGAAACGAAGAGGCCAAAACCTTGCGCATCAACCCGGAAATGCACATTCCGGAGGCATCGACTGCCATTCATGGCATTCACGACGAGGATGTGGCCGACTGCCCTACTTTCAAGGAAGTGGCAAAGAATATTGCCCGCGACATTGAAGGATGCGACCTGGCCGGATTCAATTCCAACCGTTTTGATATTCCTGTGCTGGCAGAAGAATTTCTGCGTGCCGGGGTGGACATTGATATGAGCAAACGTAAATTTGTGGATGTACAGGTGATATTTCATAAAATGGAACAACGTACCCTGTCCGCAGCCTACAAGTTCTATTGCGAGAAAAATCTGGAAGATGCGCACACTGCCGAAGCGGATACACGGGCTACATACGAGGTGCTGAAGGCACAGCTCGACCGTTATCCGGATCTTCAGAATGACATCGCATTCCTTGCCGATTATTCCAGTTTCAGCAAAAACGTAGATTTTGCAGGACGTATGGTTTACGATGATAATGGAACGGAAGTGTTCAACTTCGGAAAATACAAAGGTATTCCGGTGTCGGAAGTGCTCAAGAAAGACATGGGCTACTACGGCTGGATTATGAACGGAGACTTCACGCTGAACACGAAGAATGTATTGACAAAAATCCGCCTGCGCGAAACGGGGCTGGTCAAGTAAACGGAAGGTAGCATGAATACACTACAAGGTAAAAAAATTGTACTGGGTATCACGGGTAGCATTGCGGCCTACAAGGCGGCTGTGCTGACACGCGGACTGATTAAGAAAGGTGCGGAGGTGCAGATTGTCATCACGCCGGCAGGAAAGGAGTTCATCACTCCCATCACGCTGTCGGCGCTGACCAGCAAGCCGGTCATCAGCGAGTTCTTCTCACAGCGTGACGGCACATGGCACAGCCACGTGGACTTGGGATTGTGGGCCGACGCCATGGTCATTGCCCCGGCTACGGCTGCTACCATCGGAAAGATGGCGCACGGGGTAGCCGACAACATGCTGGTGACGACTTACCTGTCGATGAAGGCTCCGGTGTTTGTGGCTCCGGCCATGGACCTGGACATGTTTGCTCATCCTTCTACCCAGCATAACCTCGACATTCTGCGCAGCTATGGCAATCATATCATTGAACCGGCTTCGGGCGAGCTGGCCAGCCACCTGGTAGGAAAAGGACGCATGGAAGAGCCTGAGAAAATCATCGAAGTGCTGGAAGCGTTCTTTGCCCGTCAGCAAGACTTGGCCGGACGGAAAATCGTCATTACCGCAGGTCCTACTTATGAGAAAATTGACCCGGTGCGCTTTATCGGCAATTACTCTTCCGGAAAGATGGGCTATGCCCTGGCCGAGGCGTGTGCTTCACGCGGAGCGGAAGTGGTATTGGTGAGCGGTCCGGTTACCCTGCAGACGGTTCATCCGAACATTCAGCGCATAGACGTGGAGAGTGCGGCCGAAATGCACCGTGCAGCTGCCGATGCCTTCAAGGATGCAGACGCAGGAATCTTGTGCGCGGCCGTAGCGGACTTCACACCGGAGCAGGTGGCCGACCAGAAAATCAAACGGGAAAAGGACGACCTGGTGCTGCGGTTGAAACCGACTTGTGACATTGCCGCTTCTTTAGGAAAGGAAAAACGTCCGGACCAGCTGTTAGTGGGATTCGCATTGGAGACTTGCGACGAGGTCAGCCACGCCCAGGATAAGCTGGCACGCAAGAATTTTGACTTCATCGTACTGAATTCGCTGAATGACAAAGGAGCCGGTTTCCGTTGCGACACCAACAAGATTACGATTATAGACCGCACTGAAGCCATTTCCTACCCGTTAAAGCGCAAGCAGGAAGTGGCCGAAGACATTGTGGATAAACTTTCCAGTCTGTTTCATTCCTAAACCGTTATGCTACAGTCTATCTTTATACAAAACTATGCCCTGATTGATAAGCTGGACATTGACTTTACGTCCGGCTTTTCGGTGATTACCGGTGAGACCGGCGCCGGGAAGTCCATTATCTTAGGGGCCATCGGACTCCTGTTGGGACAGCGTGCCGACGTGAAATCCATCAAGAAGGGGGCTTCCAAGTGTATCGTGGAGGCGACTTTCCGGATTGCCAACTACGGCATGGAACCGTTCTTTCAGGAGAATGACATCGAATTTGAACCGGACGAATGTATCCTTCGCCGTGAAGTGTCGGCCAACGGAAAAAGCCGTGCTTTTATCAACGATACGCCGGCTTCGCTGGCACAGATGAAAATGCTGGGCGAAAAACTGATTGACGTGCACAGCCAGCACCAGAACCTGCTGCTGAACAAGGAAGGGTTCCAGTTGAACATTCTGGACATCCTGGCACAAGACGAGCAGGCATTGTCGGCTTATCAGTCGGTATACCTTTCCTATAAAAAGGTGGCAAAGGAACTGGATGACTTCATTGCACAGGCTGAAAAGAGCCGTCAGGATGAAGATTATATCCGCTTTCAACTGGAACAGTTGGAAGAAGCCGGACTGAAAGACGGAGAGCAGACAGAACTGGAACAGGAAGCGGAAACCCTGAGCCATGCCGAGGACATCAAGGCCGGACTCTATAAAGCCAGCCAGCTGATTAACGGCGAGGAAGGCGGTACGGTTTCACTGACCAAGGAGTGCATGCAGACTCTTCAGAGCCTGACACAGGTATATGCGCCGGCTAAGGAATGGATGGAACGGCTGAACAGCTGCTACATTGAACTGAAGGATATTTCCCGCGAAATCGGCAATGCGGAGGAAGAAGTGGAATTCAATCCGGCACGTCTGGATTTTGTTAACGAACGGTTGCAGCAGAAACACCGCATGCAGTCGGTAGAAGAACTGATTGAGCTGACGGAAAACTATCGCAGCCAGTTGAATGCCATCACTTCTTTCGACGACCGGATTGCAGAGCTGGAGGGAGAAAAGAAGAAATTGTATGCCGAGGTGCTACGTCAGGCCGAAAAACTGACCGCGCTGCGTACACAGTCGGCACGGCACATTGAATCGCAGATGGAATCCTTGCTCATCCCACTGGGTATGCCTAACGTGCGTTTTGCCGTGGAACTGCCCCCCAGAAGGGACCCCGACAGCAAAGGGATGGACAGCGTGACGTTCCTGTTCTCGGCCAACAAGAACGGGACTTTGCAGAACGTGGCTTCCATCGCTTCGGGAGGTGAAATTGCCCGCGTCATGCTTTCACTCAAGGCCATGATTGCCGGAGCCGTCAAACTGCCAACCATCATCTTCGATGAAATTGATACCGGCGTGTCAGGTTCCATCGCAGAAAAAATGGCACTCATCATGCAGGACATGGGACGCCGGAACCGTCAGGTAATCAGCATCACCCACCTTCCCCAGATTGCCGCACGCGGAATTGCGCACTACAAGGTGTACAAGGAAGATACCGATACCGGGACCAACAGCCATATCCGCCGCCTGACGGATGAAGAGCGGGTGCAGGAGATTGCCCACATGCTCAGCGGTGCCACCCTGACAGAGGCTGCCGTACAGAACGCCCGTGCCCTGTTAGGCTTTAAACAATAACAAGAAACAAACAAGACCATGATAGAAAAGAACGAAATGATTTTCGGCGTACGTGCCGTTATCGAGGCTATCCAGGCCGGAAAAGAAATTGACAAAGTATTAATCAAGAAAGACATCCAGAGCGACTTGTCGAAGGAGCTTTTCGCCGTGTTGAAAGATACGTTCATCCCCGTGCAGCGTGTACCGGTGGAACGCATCAACCGCATCACCAAGAAGAACCATCAGGGAGTGGTGGCCTTTATCTCGCCTATCACTTACCAGCGTACGGAAGACATCGTGCCTTTCTTGTTCGAGCAGGGCAAGAACCCGCTGCTCATCTTGCTGGACGGCCTGACCGACGTGCGTAACTTCGGAGCCATTGCCCGTACGTGTGAATGTGCCGGTGTGGATGCCATCATCATTCCGTCAAAAAACAGTGTCAGTGTCAATGCGGATGCCATCAAGACTTCTGCCGGAGCCTTGCATACCATCCCGGTGTGCCGCGAGAACAACCTGACGAATACCATCAAGTTCTTAAAAGACAGCGGATTCAAGATTGTAGCAGCGACAGAAAAAGGGGATTATGACTACACCAAGGCCGATTATCAGGGTCCTACATGTATCATCATGGGTGCGGAAGATACCGGTGTGCCCTACGACCACCTGGCACTTTGCGATGAATGGATCAAGATTCCGTTGTTCGGCAACATCGAGTCACTGAACGTGTCCGTGGCAGCAGGTATCCTCATTTATGAAGCCGTGAAACAAAGAGGATTCGGAGAAGAATAAAACAATAAAACATACATACTACCATGAAAATAGGAAAAATTACCCTCGTGCTGACATGCTGTGGGATGGCTTTTCAGGCCGGAATGGCTCAGGAACTTCCCAAATGGGCCAACAAAGCCAGAAAAGCTGTGTTCTCTGTCATCACGTACAATAAGGAGAATCAGATTCTCAATACCGGAAACGGATTCTACATTGATGAAAACGGTACGGCTGTATCCGATTATACGCTGTTTAAAGGAGCCGAACGTGCCGTAGTCGTGACTGCCGATGGAAAGGAACTTCCGGTAGAATACATTCTGGGAGCCAACGATATGTACGACGTAGTGAAGTTCAAGACAGCAGCCGATAAGAAGACCGTAGCCTTGCAGCCGGCATCCCGTCCGGGAGCGGTAAGCGAAACGGTGTACGTACTTCCCTATTCTACCCAAAAGGCGACTTCGGGTACACACGGCACCATTTCCAAAATCGATACCATCAGCCACAACTCTTTCTACTATACCCTGGACATGAAAACGGGAGAAAAGACCGTAAGCTGCCCGGTAATGAATGCAGAAGGAGAAGTTGTAGCACTGATACAAAAGAACAGTGACAAGGAAAGCACATCAAGCTATGCCATCGGAATAGGCTATGCAAAGAGTCTGTCTATCACCGCTCTTTCAGCCAACGATTTTACACTGAATACCATCGGCATCAAGAAAGGATTGCCGGAAGACGAGTCTCAGGCACTGGTGTACCTGTACATGTCTTCTTCCAGCCTGCCTACAGAAGAATACCTGAACCTGCTGAACGAGTTCATCCAGCAGTATCCGAAAAACAGCGAAGGCTATTCCCGCCGTGCCCTTTATTACATGGGATACGGTGATGATGCACACTATGCACTGGCAGAAAAAGACCTGCAAACCATGGTGGAAGTGAACGAAAACAAGGGAGACGCGTACTATAACCTCTCCAAACTTCTGTATAATTACGTGCTGGGCCTGCAGGGAGCCAAACCGTATGGCGACTGGACCATGGAACGGGCACTGAAGGAAATCAATACGGCCTTGGAGAACGACAAGCAGGGACTGTACTACCAGCTGCAGGGAGACATTTATTTTGCCATGCAGAAATATCCGGAAGCATTTGCCAGCTACGAAGCGGTCAACCGTTCACCGTTAGCCTCTGCCGCTTCTTTCTATGCCGCAGCCAAGACTAAAGAACTGATTGAAGGTGCTTCAAAGAAGGAAGCCATTGCCCTGATGGACAGTGCCGTGGCGAAATACAATCCTCCCTATGGAAAAGAAGCTGCTCCTTATCTGTACGAACGTGCCCGCATGAAAGCAGAAGACAACCAGTTCCGCGAAGCAGTGGTAGACTACAATCTGTTCCACGACGCCATGATGGGCCAGGTATCGTCTGATTTCTATTTTATCCGTGAACAGGCTGAAATGCAATGCCGTATGTATCAGCAGGCCATCAATGACATCAACAAAGCCATTGAAATGGAGCCGAAGAACGCAGAATACTGGGTAGAAAAAGGAAGCGTACATTTGCGGGTAAACCAGCCGGAAGAAACGGTAAAAGCCTTGAACAAAGCCATTGAACTGGATGCGAAGAACGCTGCTGCCTATCGTATGCTGGGTTACTGCCAGGTACAGCAGGGAAAGAAGAAGGAAGGTATGGCCAACCTGGAAAAAGCAGTAGAACTGGGTGACACCGTAGCCAAGAACCTGATTGAGAAATATAAAAAATAACTGACTGATATGCAGAACAGAGTCTGTCACCTTTTCGGCATCCGCTACCCCATCATTCAAGGTGGAATGGTATGGTGTAGCGGATGGAGACTGGCCTCAGCCGTAAGCAACGCCGGTGGATTGGGGTTGTTGGGGGCTGGTTCCATGCACCCGGAAACCCTGCGTGAACACATCCGCAAGTGCCAAGCTGCCACCGACAAACCGTTTGGAGTCAATGTGCCGCTGATGTATCCGGAGATTGACATCCTTATGGAAATCATTCAGGAAGAAGGCGTAAAAATCGTGTTTACGTCTGCGGGAAATCCCAAGACATGGACTTCCAAGCTCCAACAGGCAGGCATCAAGGTGGCTCACGTGGTATCTTCCAGCCGTTTCGCCATGAAATGTGAAGAAGCCGGAGTAGATGCCATTGTGGCAGAAGGCTTTGAAGCAGGCGGACACAACGGACGAGAGGAAACTACGACTTTCTGTCTGATTCCGGCTGTCAAAAAGGTGTGCAGTGTACCTCTTATTGCCGCAGGAGGAATTGTATCGGGCGAAGGCATCTTGGCCGCCGAAGCGTTAGGTGCAGAAGGGGTACAGATGGGTACCCGCTTTGCCTTGACGGAAGAAAGTTCGGCGCATTTCAATTTCAAGGACCGCTGCCTGCGATTGAATGAAGGAGATACCCTTCTGACACTCAAACAGCTTTCCCCTACCCGTCTGATTAAAAATGATTTCTACAAGCTCATTGAAGAAGCGGAACAGAAAGGAGCCTCAGCAGACGAACTGAAGGCTTTGTTGGGAAAAGGCCGGGCCAAAAAGGGAATCTTCGAAGGCGACCTCTACGAAGGAGAACTGGAAATAGGACAAGCTGCATCCCAGCTTCGCCAGTTGCAGACGGTGGATGAGGTGATGAAGGAGCTGGTAGAAGACTACCGGACAGCGCTTCGCCAGATGCAGGACAAACAGAGTTGGTAAATCTTTTGCATGCCAGGCATCGTAAGCCCTTACTTACAGACTTTTCAAGTTCAATAAATATCCTTTAAAATAAAAAGGCAAATGAAGATGACAGCGTAAAATCATCTTCATTTGCCTTTTTATATGGGTTTCTGTATCTGATTTCATTTCTCATATTCCCCTGAGAAACACTTGAACACAGATTCTACCCGGAAATGAAACACAGATGTGCTTTCTCGCAGAAAAGAATCTGCGTCCACCAGAATAAGCTTCTTCATTTATTGCGTTTCAAGAACAAAGAATTCGTAATGGTAGCGGGCAGTTCCTCCTGATAGTGGGTTACCATAATCAGGGTTTTATCCTTCCGCGCACAGAATGCCTCGATGACATCCTTCACCAGCCGGCGGTTACGCATATCCAGTCCGTGCAACGGCTCGTCCAGAATCAGCAGTTCCGGGGCTTTGACAAACGCACGGGCCAGCAGCACCATACGCTGCTCTCCGCTGGAGAGTTGCAGGAAACTACGGTCTTTCAGGTCAGCAATGCCGAAAATATCCATCCACCACACACACGTATCTACATCCTTCTCCTGTGTCTTGCGGTACAGGCCAATGGAATCATGCAATCCGCTGGCTACAATGTCAATGGCCGGTAGGTTCTTCAGATAAGCGCGGTGCATTTCGGGACTCACATAACCGATGTGCTTCTTGATTTCCCAGATACTCTCGCCGCTACCGCGTTTGCGACCGAACAAAGAAATATCGCAGGCATAGCTTTGCGGATTGTCGGCGCAGATCAGGCTCAGCAAGGTGGACTTCCCTGCCCCGTTTTCGCCACTGAGCGCCCACTTTTCGCCGCATTTCACCGTCCAGTCGAGTTCTTTCAGAATCACCCGTTCTCCGTAACGGATGCTTACCTTGTTCAAGTCTACGATATGCTCTGTATGAAACAGGTTATCGGCATACGGCAAGTCCAGTATCCGCTGCCGTTTCTCGTCAGACAACACATGAGCAGGGTCCGGTTCACGGTGTGCCAGATATTCCTGCAAAGTGATTTTCGGCCCGCAATGACGGTCTTCCACCGGTATCACGTGTGTTATAAATGTCGGGATGTCGTCTGTCTTCGACAAGACCAAAATTACCTGCAGGTTGGTCATTTCAGTCAGTTTCCCCAACAATGTGTGCAGCAGTCCCCGGGTCCGTGCATCCAGTCCGATGAAAGGATTGTCCATAATCAGTACTCTCGGACCACTCAACAGGGTCTTGGTCAGCTGAAACTTGCGGAGCTCTCCGCTCGACAGCAGAATAATATGTTTGTTGAGCATTTCCTCAATGCCAAACAAATCGTACAGCGCTTTCCGCAGTTGTTCGTCCTTGCAGGGAGGAAGCAAATCGGCTACGATAGGCGTATCGTCCAAATCTTGCGAATTCCAACGCTGCTGGTAATAATAGTTCCCGTCGGCATCCCCGTACGAGTCACGGAAAGTGATATACTTGATATTATCGCAAGCCATCTTCGATTCCGAAGGCGAAAAGTCGTATTTCACCTCATTCATCAGCAACGGATAGCGTCCGGTAATGGTGTCTACCAGCAGACTCTTTCCGCCGCCGTTCGGTCCTACGATGGCCACATGTTCTCCTGCCGCAATCTGCAAGTTCACAGGCTCTTTCATCCGGTACAACGGATGACGAGTCACTCCGTTCTCAATTGTAATTACATTCTGCATTGTCTTTCTCTGTTTTTATTTTGTTCCTTTAAGTAGTTGTTCTCTTGGTTTATTGATGCACAATCATGGCCGTACGGGGAGCTACCACCAGTTTGTTGCCGGTCAACGTGCCCAGTCCCAGTACATTGTCTATGCGTCCGTCACGACAGGCTATCCAGTAACGTCCCTCAGGTACGTCAATCTGCACAGGTTCTGTACGGGCATTGAGCACCACAATCGTATTCAGCCATGAATCACCCGCCGGACTTCCCTTGATACGGAAAGCCACCACGTTGCTTGCCGGTACCGGCAAGAACTCCAGGTGTTTGGCAATCAAATCCGCATCACCCATACGGAAAGAAGGATGCGCCTTTCGCATGGCAATCAGGCCCCTCACATAATCAAAGAAATCACGCTGCGAAGTCTTCCGCCCCCAGTTGATGGCATTAATTTCGTCCGGACTCTTGTATGAATTGGCCACTCCCTGCTTGTCGCGCAGAATCTCGTCACCTGCATACCAGAACGGAATGCCCTGCGAAGTAAATACTGCCGTAGCAGCCAGTTTGGCCAAGGCGTTCATCTCTAATGCAGAAAGTCCCGGCAACGTTGCCTTCAGACGGTCGGCCAGACAAAGGTCATCGTGACAGCTCACATAACTGATCATCTGTTCGGGTTGTGCAGCCCAGAAAGCCGGAACGGCAGATTCCTTGTCGCTGACCAGTTGCGGATGTGCAATTCCTCCCGCCAGCCCAAACTTCACACCGGCAGCGTATCCCATGCGTCCGATGACAAAAGCTCCCTTGACATCGTTTCCCCACGGGCCACGCAAGCTGTCGCGCATCTCGTCACAAAACATGCCGATGTGCGGGAGCTGCGAAGCATTTTTTTTCTTTGCCAGCAAACTGTCCGGCAACTGTGGTGCATTGGCTGCCCATCCTTCCCCATACATGCAGATTGTAGGGTCAATCTCATCAAGTGCCCGACGGATGGCATTCATGGTTTCGATGTCATGAATCCCCATCAGGTCAAAACGGAAACCATCTATATGATATTCCCTTGCCCAATAACAGACAGACTCTATCATAAAACGCCGCATCATCGGCCGTTCGCTGGCCGTTTCATTACCACAACCTGATGCGTTAGCCCATTTCCCTTCCGCATCGGTACGATAGAAATATCCCGGTACAGTCCGTTCGAAGTTACTTCCTTTCGTGGCAGCCGTGTGATTATACACCACGTCCATCACCACCCGGATACCTGCCCGATGAAGCGCCATGACCATCTGCTTGAACTCACGGATACGCACTTCAGGCTGATAGGGGTCGGTGGCATACGAACCTTCCGGCACGTTGTAGTTTTTCGGGTCATATCCCCAGTTGTACTGCGGTCTGTCGAGCTTGGTTTCATCCACCAAAGAAAAAGCGAAGAAAATATGCGAACAATTTGCAGAAATACAGTCTATGCAAAATATCGTTATGTTCCTTCAACAGTACGGAATTTCCGCAACAACCGCAGTAAAAGTACACAATTCTCTCGGTGCAAATTCGGTTGAACTCATAAAGAAAAATCCGTATATCCTTTCTGATATGGTTGACGGCATTTCTTTTAAAACATCGGACACAATAGCCTTTAATATGGGATTGCCTAAAAACAGCATTATGCGTATACGTTCGGGAATTATACATATTTTACGCAGTGCCGCATATACAAGCGGTCATGTATATATGCCGAAAGATGTATTAATCGAGCATACCGTCTACACATTAAAAGTCACCGATGACGAAGTAATTGCGGCTGTTTCCGAATTGCTTTCTTCAAAAGAACTGTTCCAAGATAAAGTTGACGGAATTGACGCATACTATCTTTACAGCTATTATGAGTCTGAATATTACATTGCGCGCCGACTTATTGCAATGTCGCAAAACACGCAAAAATTCACAATGACCGAAGAAAAAGCAGAAAAAGCCCGTGTCATGGAGATCGTACTTAAGGATGCCTGCTCTGTACCGATGGAGATTATGGAGAAATGCTGTGAAGCAATTGAACTGATCGTAGAATTCGGTGCAAAGGGCTCTAAGCTTGCTATCAGTGATGCAGGTGTTGGTGCAGCTTTCTGTAAGGCAGCATTACAGGGTGCCAGCCTGAACGTATACATCAACACAAAATCCATGGCTGACAGAGAGTATGCAGAAGAATTAAACAGAAAAGCAGATGCCATGCTTGAGAAATATACAAAGATCGCAGATGACACATTCAACAGCGTACTTGGCAGACTGAAATAATAGTAAAATAGAAATTTCTGTATTGTTTTCCGTCTCTTTTAATAAAGTGTAACATTATTTATTGAGATGTATTTTTTTACAGAGTGCATATGATTTATGAGGCGGTTATGCTGAAATCATTCAGATACAGTATAGAATAATAACGTATAATTTCGGAGGGAACGACAAATGGCTAAGCAGTTATTAGGTAAAGAAGTAACAGCAGCATTAAATGAGAAAATCAAAGCAAACGTAGCAGAGCTTCAGGGAAAAGGAGTAAATCCTACCCTCTGCATCATCCGTGTTGGTGAAAACCCAAGCGATATCTCCTATGAAAGAGGAGCAACAAAACGCTGCGAAACTTTAGGCGTTGTATGTGAGAAAATCTTACTTCCGGAAGATGTTTCCCAGGAAGAACTTCTTGCAACAATCGATAAAGTAAACAAAGATGACAGCATTCACGGTGTATTATTATTCCGTCCGCTTCCAAAACATCTGGATCAGGCAGTGATCGAGAATGCACTTGCTCCTGAAAAAGACGTTGACTGTATGACAGACCTTTCCATGTCCGGTGTATTCACAGGCAAGAAGATTGGTTTCCCGCCATGTACACCACAGGCATGTATGGAAATCCTTGATCATTACGGAATCGACTGCACAGGCAAGAAGGCAGTAGTAATCGGAAGAAGCCTTGTTGTTGGTAAACCTGCAGCAATGATGTTGGTTAAAAAGAACGCAACTGTTACGATCTGCCACACAAGAACTGTAGATATGCCGTCTGTAGCACGTGAAGCAGATATCATTATTGTAGCAGCAGGCCGCGCCGGTGTTGTTGGTGCCGAATATGTAAAAGAAGGCCAGACAATCATCGATGTAGGTATCAACGTAAATGCAGAAGGCAAACTCTGCGGTGATGTTGATTACGCAGCAGTAGAGCCTATCGTAGATGCTATTACACCTGTACCTGGCGGTGTTGGAAGTGTAACAACTTCTGTATTGGTTGGTCATGTGGTAGAAGCTGCAATGAGAAAGGTAAACGCATAAGATGAAAAAAGTGCCGGGAAAATATTTCTGGCTGCTTATGACAATAACAGGTGCCCTGATGTTCGGGGCACCTGCTTTGGTAAGTGCCAGTGAAGGGATAGCGTCCACTGATACAGAAAACAGCGCAGCAGACAATGCTGCAGATACCCCAGATGACGACACGATAGCTAAAACAACTGATAGTGCAGAAAAAAACAGTCAGGAAACTGATCATTCAGGAGAGGGACAGATCTCCAAACCTAAATATCTCGAAAATGCAGAAAGTAACGGAGAAGAAATTATCTCCGATGAAGACCCGACAGATAATACTTATGGATACTACACGATTATGGGTGGAACAACTGTTTCCGTCGATGAAATGTGTTCATTATACAACAGTCAGGGATGCACTTACCCATCTGAAGAACTCAGTGGCGGCGGAGCATCTGATATAGATACCTTTTGCAATATTATTGTAGAGGAGGCAAATGCCGAGAATGTACGTGGTGAAGTAGTTTTTGCGCAGGCAATGCTGGAAACCGGATGGCTGAGTTTCGGTGGTGATGCGGGAATCGACCAGTTCAATTTCGCAGGTCTTGGAACAACCGGAGGTGGAGTCAAAGGAATCGCATTTCCGGATGTAAGAACAGGAATACGTGCTCAGGTTCAGCATCTCAAAGCCTACGCCTCCACAGATTCCCTGAATCAGGAATGTGTAGATGAACCTTCGATTACGTGACAAGAGAGACGGCGCCTTACGTGGAATGGCTGGGAATCCAGGAAAATCCTTATGGCGGCGGCTGGGCAGCAGGAAAAGATTATGGAAGTAAATTAAGAAAAATACTGGCAGATTTGAAATCAGGGACATAAAGACAGAGTTTTGCGCCTTATTTGTATTATTTTTCTGAACTGCTGTAAATGATTTTTAAATTCTTAAATAAAGAAAGGATGTTGAGTAAAATGAAAAGAAAATTGATGATTTGTGCAATGGCTTTGTGTATCTGTGCAGGATTGACCGGTAATACTGGAGAGGTCAGCGTATGGGCATCCGAAGGATCATCTTCGGATGCTGTCCGGATAGGCGCCCTGAAAGGTCCGACAGCAATGGGAATGGCGCAGCTTCTTGATGAAGACGGATACGATTTTACGATTGCTGCATCTCCGGATGAGATTGTTCCGATGGTAGTACAGGACAAGCTTGATATTGCAGCTGTTCCGGCAAATCTGGCAGCAACGTTGTATCAGAAGACAGATAAGGATGTCAGTGTCCTGGCGGTCAATACGTTGGGTGTTCTCTATCTTGTAGAGAATGGAGACAGTGTAAAATCTGTGGAGGATCTTAAGGGAAAGACTATTTATGCCAGTGGGAAGGGTGCAACTCCGGAATATGCTCTGAACTCTGTTCTTAAAGCGAATGGAATCGACCCTGAAAAAGATGTGACTGTTGAATTTAAATCTGAGCACGCAGAGGTAGTTTCCGCACTTGTGCAGGATCAGACAGCAGTCGGACTTCTTCCGCAGCCTTTTGTAACTACAGCGCTGATGAAAAACGATAAGCTGAAGGTTGCCCTGGATCTGAACAAACTGTGGGAAGATTCCATGGATGACGGAAGTAAACTTGTGACAGGAGTTGTGATCGCAAACAATGAGTTTGTTCAGGATCATGCAGATAAAGTAAATGATTTTATGGATGCTTATAAAGAATCTGTAGATTTTGTCAACAGTGACACAGAAGCTGCGGCCCAGATCATAGGAGATCATGATATTATTGCAAAAGAAGTTGCACAGAAAGCAATCCCTGACTGCAGTATTGTGTTTATTGAAGGTGATGAGATGAAAACCATGCTTTCGGGATATCTGGCAACCTTGGATGATCAGAATCCTGAGATTATAGGAGGACAGTTGCCGGATGATGCATTCTATTACAAACGATAGAGCAAAAACTGACAATGGAACGAAATATACAGGAATTCGCATATTAGCAGTGCTTTTCTGGATTGCAATCTGGCAGTTTGCGAGTATGTATCTGAAACAGGAGATCCTTCTGGCATCTCCTGTTTCTGTTATCCGAAAGCTTTTTGAACTGATTTTCAGCGGAAATTTCTGGCAGTCTGTCGGATTTAGTTTTGTACGCATTGTGACAGGATTTCTTCTGGCTGTGCTTCTGGGAATCTTTCTGGCAGTGTGGGCATATTGGTCAAAAACAGTGGAAATCCTGACAGCACCTGTGATCGCAGTGGTCAAATCTACACCTGTGGCATCTTTTATTATTTTGTGCCTGATATGGATTCCTTCGAAAAATCTGTCAGTTTTTATTTCCTTTCTTATGGTTCTGCCGGTGATATATACAAATATCCTTGAGGGAATACGACAGACGGACAGGAAGATACTGGAAATGGCAAAAGTATTTCGTGTGAATCTCAGAAGACAGATCAGGTATATTTATGTATCGCAGGTACTGCCTTATTTTCTCTCAGCATGCAGGCTTTCTCTTGGAATGTGCTGGAAGGCAGGAGTGGCAGCAGAGGTTATCGGAGTACCTTCAGGTTCTATTGGTGAGAAATTGTATAATGCAAAAATATATCTGAATACTCCGGATCTTTTTGCGTGGACAATTGTGATAATTGTGATCAGTTTTGTATTTGAAAAGTGTTTTCTTGGAATTGTAAGCAGAGTAGTTTATATGATAGAACATAGATAACGGAAATTTTGATTTATGATAATCCTCTTAAATGCATTATTTATGAGGTCTGTTACAGGCGGAGAAGAGATATGGATATAAAGGTAGATCATATTAGTAAAGCATACGGAGAACAGCAGGTACTGCAAGATTTGTCCTGTGTTTTTCCGGAAGGGAAAACCACTTGTATCAGAGGAAGATCCGGATGTGGCAAAACAACACTGATACGGCTTCTTCTGAGACTGGATGTTCCGGATAAGGGGAAAATAGAAGGGGTAAGTGACAGGAAACTCAGTGCAGTATTTCAGGAAGATCGTCTGTGTGAAAATCTGAGCGCTGCTTCTAATATAAGACTGGTATGTACAGAAACAATAACAGACAGAGAACTGGAGGAGGCGTATAAAGCAGTTGCGCTTACTGAGATATGGCAGAAACCAGTTCGTGAACTGAGTGGAGGAATGCGCAGGAGAGTATCTATCCTGAGGGCATTGCTGGCTGAATCAGACTGTGTGATCATGGATGAACCTCTCAGAGGTCTTGATGAAAAAACCAGAGCAAAAACAATTGATTATATTTTGAAAAAGACGGAGGGAAAGACGTTGATCTTTGTTACTCATGAAGAAAAAGAAGCAGTTTGGTTAAAGGCTGACAGAACAGTAGATATATTGACAAAGCATTAAAATTAATGAAAAACTAAATTTCGGTTATAGATTATAGCGTGTTTGAAAAATCATTTCTACAATCTTCAAACACGCTATAACTCCAAAAGAGGAAAAACTTATGATTACATTAAATGATTATCTGTATTCAGGAGATACGGTTTTAAAAATTTTACAGAAATATACCCGGGATCTGAGAAAAGAAGCGAAACTTACTCATAATGAAATTGATATGATGCATGTGAATTTCCTGATTCAGATCACAGAGCTTTTAGAACACAATGATTTCCTTACGGCCCAGTCCCAGAAGATCCGGGAATTTTATAAATATATGGCTCATGAATATCCGTTTCTTGCGTTTACATTTAAAGGAAGGATCAAATCGCTGATCCGGGCAGAAGAGAAATTTAACGGCTATATTGTGGAATATATTTACGATTATTATACAAAACATGGAACCTATCCTCCTGTGTCGGAACTGAAAAATAAACTCAGTTGTTTTCGGGATTTTATTGCATACAGAATTGTGTTGTGTATGCCCAAGTGTCATCTGAAACCAGGAGAAGATCAGGAAATGGCGTCGATCCGCTATCTTTATGAGATTGCCAATGTTCTTCCCGGGTTCCTGGAAGAACGAGGGTTTACGGTGGAGTCTGCCTATGGAGTAAAGAAAAGTACGTCGCCGCTTCTTAATGAAGATGTGAAGATGTATTACCGCGATTATATCTGTGGAACCAGCGGGGAAGGATATCAGTCATTACATATCACAGTTTATGATAACAGTTCCCGTTCTTTCATGGAAGTGCAGCTGCGTACCCAGAAAATGGATGACACTGCGGAAATTGGTCCGGCGAATCATCTGGGATATGAGAAGAAACAGCAGGATGAGCGTGCAAGACGTGATGCTATTCCAGAAGGCGAGTGCGTTTATTTCGATGAAGCCTATGAACGGGGCATGCGTCTTTTGCAGCTGGAACTGGCAGATTTGGATGTAAATATGTTTTCCGCAGTAGATAACAGTCTGATCAATGATGGGTGCGGACTGTTCAGGGGAAGACTGATATTACCTTATGAACATTTGTCAAGATTTCAGAATGATGTGATTGATTGAATAAAACACCTATCTTTTGATGTATAAAAATACAGGGAAATGACAAAAATTGATAAAATATGTAAATTTTTAGTTATATTTTAGGCATTCTATGGTACACTGATATAGTATATCAAAAATGGGAGGGAAACTCGAAAATGAGCAAAAAAGAAGGAAAAGGGTTAAAGTCTTTTAACAAGGGATTTCAAGTGCCTGACACCTACATTATTATCTTTTTAGTAGTTGTTGTCGCTGCACTTCTGACTTTCCTTGTACCAAAGGGATTTTACGAAACACAGGATATTTCATATATGATCAATGGTG
>OLQD01001559.1_pt1 | contig 18688 bp, 10 predicted proteins | sample 1672841 | NCBI WGS metagenome assembly OLQD01 (sample SAMEA3136729, study PRJEB25190) | human gut metagenome | biome: human gut; feature: human-associated habitat; material: faeces | place: Austria | collected 2013 | reverse complement strand
AAAGAAACGGAAAATAAAACCCCCCGGAGGGCGGTGGGGCTCTCCGGGGGAGGGGCAAAAAAGCAAAAGGGTCAAAGGGGTGCTCAGCGGTTTTCTTTGCGGCGGTTCAGCACAGCGCCAAGCCCCAGCAGGACACTGCCGCTCAGGGCGCTGAACAGCACCGCCAGCCGGTTGACGCCGGTCTGCGGCAGGGTGGAAGCCGCAGGAGCAGCCGGGGCGACGGCGGGGGTCTCTGCCGGGGGAACAACGGTGTCAGCCGGGGTCTCGGCAGGCAGGCTGTCGGCCGGGGTCTGCTCCGGGGTGCCGGGCTTCGTCTGGGTGGTCGTGGTCACCAGCGGGGCCGCGTCGGTGGTGGAGACGCAGCCGTAAGTATAGCGGACGGAGGCTTTGGTGTCCGTCTGCACGGTCTTGTCGCCGTCCAGCGTCACGACCGGGTCTTTCTCGGAGCGATAAGTATAAGTGATCTTACCGTCCAGCTTTTCCGCTGTTGCATCGGTTTCAGCGGTGGTCTGCTGCCACGGCGTTACCGTATCATAGGCGGCTGTGCCGGTCTTGGTGGTGGTGCCGGTGGTGGTCTGCCGGAAACCGGCGCTGTAGCTGCCCTGCTGCTGCCAGCCGGAGCCGCTGTGGGCAGCGGTGGAAGCGGTGCGGGCGCTCATGGAGGTGCCCACGGCGTCGTCCTCCTTGGTGATAACGGTCAGCGGGGCAACATAGGTCTTGATGGTGGATTCGTTCTGGCCCACCACTTCGCCGCTTTCCACCTGCACAAGGTCAGAAATCTTCAGGTCGTAACCGCCGTACCAGCTATTCGAATGGTTCCAGCGTGCCTTGGTTGCGTTGGCACATTTGTTGCTGCTGACATCCATATAACCATAGGCGGAAAGCTTGGAATTGTTGAGGTAGACCTGATACCAGACCGTTTCAGGCGTTCCCTTGTTTGCGTCATACCAGGACTGGTCGGAAAGGCGGACGACCTGCCGCTGGATGTCTGCATCTGTGACTTCTTTGCCCTGCGCTTTCATAGCAGCCTTGTAGGCAGCAACGGCAGCATCATAGGTGACATAGTGCTGCACAGCACCGTCTGTATCCGTAAGCGCATCGTAGACCACCGTGCCGGTCAATCGGTAGAAAGCACTCTTGGTGGGGTTATTGTTATGCTCTTGGTTTTCAGTACGGGCATATTCATAAAAACCTTGGATGCTATCGGTTTTGTCGAAGCCGATATTTTTGGCAAGACCGGCTACCTTGTTGCTTGCAGGCTTATTGAGCAGATCGTCTACGTTGTAGTTCCATTCCAACTGGAGACCATTGCGGATGATCAGGCAATCGGTTGTTTTCGAGCTGCCGCCTTCATCCGGGAGCAGATGCAGGGTGGAATCGGTGATGAGTTCCAGATGCTGAAGGTAGTCATTGGTTCCACCGGTATAATAGTTATTGCGCAGTTCGTGGTACATTTCTTCATACTGCGTGCCTACGGTGTCCTCATTGACCCAGACCTTTTTGTTGGAGTCCTTCGCCAGCTTCTCCTGCTCTTTCAGGATTTTCGCCAGCTGATCTTCGTTCATGTTGTTCAGGCTGACGGCGGTGGTGATCTTCTGGATGATGTCCGTTTTCGTGCTCTTAGAGGTGATCTCCATATCGCCCACCTTCAGGGTCTGGTTGGGCTTCAGGCTCTTGCGGATGGTGTCGATCTGCTTCCACAGTTCATCGTAAGCATCGTCCTTGTCATCCTCGGTGCGGGTCTCGGAGAGCGACCAGCTCTCGCGGGTCTCCACGCTCAAAGTCTGCTCCAGCAGGCCGGTGCAGTCGATGGTGTAGATGGTGTGGTCCTTCGTGTAGGTCACGGTCACCTTGCCGTCGTTCCGGGTCAGGGCGATGTCGGTGGCATCGGCGGTCTTGTCCGCCAGCAGGGCAAGAATCTGCTTATCGGTCAGATCGTTTTTGTTTTTCAGGGTGATGGTGGTCTTCAACGTCTTGCCGGAAGCGTCGGTCACCTCGCTGGTGTAGGTATCGCCGTCCTTTTTCAGGCCGGTGTAGGTGTGGCTGTTTTTCACGATGGTGTAGGTGGCGTCGTCGCCCTCGCCTGCGGGCGTGATGGTCCAGCTGCTGCCCTGCTGGACCGTGCCCGGGGTTTCCGTGCTGTCGGCCTTGTCGAACACGTCCCACGCAATGCGGGTCAGGCCGGTGAAGCTGGTGTCGGTCACGGTATACCCGGCGGCAACCAGCTGCTCCACCGTCATGCCTTTTTCGGCGGCAAGCTGCTTCAGGGCGTAGTCCCGCTTTTCATCGTCGGTCAGGCTGGCGCTGCTGTCGTAATGGAAACGGTAGACTTTCGTCTTGCCGTCCACCGTCCGGGTGTATTCGGTCACACGGCCTTCGGCGTCGGTCTTGATGTCGGTGGCGTCTGACGGGGCACCCAGAGCCTCGGTCAGGGGAGAGGCGGCAGTGTTGCCGTCAAGCTGGAAGTAGGGCTTGCCGCTCTTGCTCCATGCGATGACGGCGCCGCCTGCGGTGGCACTGCCGGTGACCGTGTGGGTGCCGGACTCGCCGTTATTGGTCTCACTGGCCGTTTCGGTGACCTGATAGGTCTCGCTGGTCTCGCCGCTGACCGTGACCGCAAAAGTGTAGGTCTTGCCGTCATGCGTATAGGTGTAACTGCCGTTTGCATTAAGGGTGAGCTCGGAGAAAGACACCGTTTCCACGCCGGAGGCCTTGGCGGCGGCAGCGGTCAGGGCATTTTCCAGCGCAGCCTGCTTTGCGGCGGCGGCGGCCTGCTGCGGGGTCTGGCTGCCGTTTGCCAGCTGCTGGCTGCCCAACGTGCCCTTGTCGTTTTCCACCTTGACATGCACCTTCATCTGCTTGCGCAGCAGGGCGGTCTGGTCGGCATCCAGCTTGCAGGTCTCGCCGTCTTTGGTCAGGTAGAGGGCACCGTCCTTGCCGACGGTATAGCCCTTTTCTTCACCGCCCATCAAAGCGGCAAGGTCTTTGTTGGAAAGCTCTGCCTGCCCGGCAGTGGTCTCATCCCCCAGCGTCAGGGTGTAGGTCTTGCTGCCCTTTTGTACCGTGATGGTCTTGCCGTCCTCGCTGCGCTGTGCAGCCGGGTCGGCCAGCAGCTCGGCAATGTGCAGGGTGTAGGTGTTCCCGGCACCGTCGGTCAGGGTGGTCTCGGGCGGGTAAGTGTAGTCCTGCTTCACGTCCTCGCGGCCGTGCTGGGTGCTTTTTTCCACCTTGACGATCAGGGTGGTGGTCACGGTCCGGGAAGCGGTGCTGGAATCCACCGTCACGGTGGTCTGCTGCTGGCGGCCGTTGGCGTCGGTGATGGTCTTGGTCAGGGTATAGGTGCCGTCGCCGTTGTCAACGTAGCCTGCGTCGATCAGCTTGGCAATGTCCTGCCCCTCCATGGAGCCGGTCTCGTGGGTGACCTTGGTCAGGGTGAGCTGGCGGGAGTTGCCGTCTTCGGATAGTTCGGATTCGCCCGTCACGATGTAGTTGCCGCCCACCTCGGCACCCTTGCCGGTGCTCCAGTCCACGGTGATGTCCTTCAGTTCTTCGTCGGCATCCAGCTCATCCTTGGGCGTGGTCTCGGTCTTGCTGGTGGAAGAAGACGCGCTGCCCTCCACGGTGGTGGTGGTCGTGGTGGTGCCCTGGCTCACGGTGGTGGTGGTCTCGGTGACCGAGCCGTCCGGGTTTTCGGTGGTGGTCTTATCCACCACCGTTCCGGCGGGGTCGTAGGTCGTGGAGCTTTCGTCGGTGCGGGTCTCGGTCTTGTCGGCAGTGCCCTTGTCCTTGCCGGTCTCGCCGTCCGTGACGGTACCCTGCGCGGTCTCGGTGACCGAGCCGTCCGGGTTCTGGACGGTTTCGGCAGGCGGGTAGGCGATGGTGTCTTTCGGGCCGAGCACGGGCAGGGCAGGCTGTGGTTCTTCTGCAGGGTCAGAGTCATCGCCAGGCGTGGTGTCCTGCGCCGCATCGGCTGCAGACGGGCTGACCGTGTCGTTGATCTCGGCCGTGTCGGCGGCGGGCGCTTTCTTCGGCTGCACGACGGCATCCTGTTCCGGGAAGGCATCGGGCAGCTCATCTGCGGCGGACGCAGAGACGGGCTGTGCGGCGGCACATGCCGCAAGAGCAACCGCGGCTGCGGTCAATTTGAACTTCTTGTTTGTCACACAAATACCCCCTAATGGATGATAAAAGCATGGCTCTATTCAAAAGGCCAATACTTCTTATTCTATTATACATCATAGGGGGGGGGGGTAAAGCGATAATGCGACAAAAAATGCGTGAAATAGCAGTTCTTTTTTTAGCAGGTGGTTCAAAATTCGGCAAAAAGACCGCCGCAAAAAAAGCCCGGAAGCTCTTGGCAGAAAGGGCTTCCGGGCAGGATTATGAAGGGAGTAATTCCAAACGGGGAATTTGCCGGGCGGGCTCAGTCCACCACATCCTCAAACTGGCTGTTGTACAGGTCGGCGTAGAAGCCGCCTGCTTCAATGAGCTGGTCATGGGTGCCCTGTTCCACGATGTCGCCGTCCCGCATCACGAGGATGAGGTCGGCGTCCTTGATGGTGGAAAGGCGGTGGGCGATGACAAAGCTGGTGCGGCCTTCCATCAGGCGGTCCATAGCGATCTGGATGCGCTGCTCGGTGCGGGTATCCACACTGCTGGTGGCCTCGTCCAGGATCAGGATGCGGTTATCGGCCAGAATGGTGCGGGCGATGGTGAGCAGCTGCTTCTGGCCCTGGCTGACGTTGGAAGCGTCCTCGTTCAGCTCCATTTGATAGCCGCCGGGCAGGGTGCGGATGAAGTGGTCGGCGTTGGCAGCCTTGGCGGCAGCGATCACTTCTTCGTCCGTGGCGTCCAGACGGCCGTAACGGATGTTCTCCAGGATGGTGCCCTTGAACAGCCAGGTGTCCTGCAGCACCATGCCAAAGCCTTCGCGCAGAGCGCTGCGGTCAAAGTCGCGCACGTCGTGGCCGTTCAGGGTGATGGAGCCGGCGTCCACATCGTAGAAGCGCATGAGCAGCTTGACCATGGTGGTCTTGCCCGCGCCGGTGGGGCCGACGATGGCCACCTTCTGGCCGGGCTGCACCTCGCAGCTGAAGTCGTGGATGATGGTCTTTTCCGGGGTGTAGCCGAACTTGACGTGGTTAAAGGTCACCTGACCGTCGATGCAGCTGGGGTCTGCGCGGCGGGCGGGGTCGGCGGTCTGGTCTTCTTCCGGCTCGTTCAGGAATTCGAACACGCGCTCGGCGGCAGCAGCCATGCTCTGCAGCATATTGGACACCTGCGAGAGCTGCTGGATGGGCTGGGTGAAGTTCTTGACGTACTGAATGAAGGCCTGAATGTCACCGATGGTAATGGTGCCGTTTGCCGCAAAGATGCTGCCTACGATGGCCACAGCCACATAGCCCAGATTGCCCACGAAGTTCATGATGGGCATCATCAGGCCGGAGAGGAACTGGCTTTTCCACGCAGATTCGTAGAGTTTATCGTTGGCGGCGTTGAAATCGTTCAGCACCACAGCTTCGCGGTTGAAGGCCTTGACCACGTTGTGGCCGGAGTACACTTCTTCCACCTGGCCGTTCACAACGCCCAGGATGGCCTGCTGGGCCTTGAAGTATTTCTGGCTGAACTTGACCACCACCAACACCAGCGCCAGCGACACCGGCAGGATCAGCAGGGCGATGAGGGTCATCTTGGGGCTGATGGACAGCATCATGATCAGCACGCCGATCATGGTGGTCACACTGGTGATCAGCTGGGTGATGCTCTGGTTCAGGCTCTGGCCCAGCGTGTCCACATCGTTGGTGATGCGGGAGAGCACTTCGCCGACCGTGCGCTTTTCAAAGTAAGCGAGGGGCAGGCGGTTGATTTTTTCGCTGATCTGCTTGCGGAAGTCGTAGCAGACTTTCTGCGAAAGGCCGGTCATCAGCCAGCCCTGAATAAAGCTGAACGCGCTGCTCAGCAGGTACATGCCCAGCAAAAACAGCAGGATGCGGCCGATATACACAAAGTCGATGCTGCCGGTGCCGCGCAGCTTGGCAATCCAGCCGGTGGCAAGGGCCGTGGTGGCCTTGGCCAGCACCTTGGGGCCTGCGATGTTGAAAATGGTGGACAGAATGGCAAACATGATGGCCGTGATCAGCGAGAGCTTATAGCGGCCCATGGTGCGGATGAGCTGCAGCAGCGTGCCTTTGAAGTCCTTGGCGCGCTCGGTCGTGGGGCGTCCGGGTCTTGGCATATCACTCACCCTCCTTTTCCGTATTCAGAGATTCGAGGTCAAGTTCCTTCTGGCTCAGCTGGCTGCGCGCGATCTCCTGGTACTCCGGGCAGCTGACCATCAGCTGGGCATGGGTGCCCTTGCCCACGAGACGGCCTTCGTCCAGCACCAAAATCTGGTTTGCGTGCAGCACGGTGGAGATGCGCTGTGCCACGATGATGACGGTGGCGTTGTCGGTCTCGGCTTTCAGCGCGCGGCGCAGGGCCACGTCGGTCTTGAAGTCGAGGGCTGAGAAACTATCGTCGAACAGATAGATCTTCGGCTTTTTCGCAATGGCGCGGGCGATGGAAAGGCGCTGCTTCTGGCCGCCGGACACGTTGGAGCCGCCCTGTGCGATGGGGCTTTCGTAGCCCTCGGGCTTCGCGTCGATGAACTCGGTGGCCTGCGCGATGGAAGCCGCCTTTTTCACGTCGGCGTCGGTGATGTGGTCGCCGCCGAACTTCAGGTTCGAGTCGATGGTACCGCTGAACAGCACACCCTTCTGCGGCACATAGCCCAGCAGGTCGTGCAGCTTGGCCTGCGGCATCTCGCGCACGTCGATGCCGTCCACGGTCACTTTGCCGCCGGTCACGTCGTAGAAGCGGGGGATGAGGTTCAGCAGGGTGGATTTGCCGCAGCCGGTGGAGCCGATGATGGCAGTGGTCTCGCCGGGCTTGGCCGTAAAGCTGATGTGCTCCAGTGCGTCGCTGTCGGCACCGGGGAAGCGGAAGCTCACGTCGTGGAACTCCACCACGCCCTGCCAGTTCTTGTGCTCCTTTGCGGCCTTGGCGTCGGCTTCGTCCGGGTCGTGGATGGTGGCCTTGGTGCGGATGACCTCGTCGATGCGGTCTGCGGCCACACCGGCACGGGGCAGCATGACGGCCACCATGGCCAGCATCAGGAAGGACATGACGATCTGCATGGTGTAGGTGATGAAGGCGATCATCTCGCCCACCTGCATGGTGCCGGTGTCCATAGCCTTGCCGCCGAACCACACGATGAGCAGGCTGGTGCCGTTCATGATCAGGGTCATAAAGGGCATCATGGCCACCATGGCGCGGTTGGTGAACAGCTGGGTGCCCATCAGGTCCTTGTTGGCCTTGTCGAAGCGCTGTTCCTCAAACTGTTCGCGGCTGAAGGCACGCACCGGCATGATGCCGGTGAGGATCTCGCGGCTGACGAGGTTCAGCCGGTCCACCAGCGTCTGCATGATCTTGAACTTGGGCATGGCCACGTTCATCAGGAAGAGGATGAGCAGCAGCAGCAAAGCCACGTCCAGCACCACGATCCAGGAAAGGCCCGAGCGGCTGCCGATGACGTGCAGCACACCGCCGATGCCCAGAATGGGCGCATAGGCCACCATGCGCAGCAGCATGACGCAGACGAACTGCACCTGCTGGATGTCGTTGGTGGTGCGGGTGATGAGGGACGCGGTGGAGAAGTTTTCGATCTCCGCATGGGAGAAGTGGATGACGCTGGAGAAGGTCTCGCGGCGCAGGTCGCGGCCGATGGCGGCGGACACCCGGGAGGCCAGAAAGCCCACCGCGATGGACACGGCCACCATCAGCAGGGTCAGGGCCAGCATCTGGCCGCCTACCTTATATAAATAGTGCATCTGCACGTCGTGGGCAATGCCCTGGGCCTCGTATTCCAGCCCCACCAGCAGCAGAGCCTGGCTCTTCAGGTTCTCCACCACGGTGTCGTCCAGCTGGCCGATGGCACCGGTCAGCTGCTGCTGCACGGCGTCGCGGCTGAAGCCGGGCATCTGGCTCATGGCGGCAAACTGGCCGCACACGGTGTCCAGGCCCTCCGCCGTGGGGGCCACAGTCTCGGTTTCCGTGTCGGGATTGCGGTCGGCACCGGAGGCCTGCAGGTCCGCAAGGCCGGTCATGCCCATGCCGGTCTGCCCGGCGGGGGTGTTGGCTGCCTGGGCGGCCGCCAGATACAGCACGATGTCCGGCGTGGTCACAGCATCTTCCAGCGCAGTGCGCTCGTCGGCGGTCAGGTCGGTGCGCAGGCGCAGCACATCGCCGTCGGCGGTGTAGGCGTTCTGGAAGGCAGCGGCGTCCTCCTCGCGCATCAGCAGCGAGAGGGCATCCAGCGTGCTCTGGCGCACTGTGTCGGGCAGGGGGCTTTCGATGCCGCCCTGCTGGATGCCGGTGTCCACGATCTTGCTGGTGTAGTCCGGCAGCGACAGATCGCAGTACGCCTGCACGAACAGCAGTGCGAACACCACGAGGCAGACGGCCCAGTGACGGGCCAGCTGCTTAAAGATCTTTGTCATGGTTTGGTTCTCCCTTCGGTTTGGTGGTACGCGCAGCATTTTCCGCAAGAATGGCTTCCATCAGCGCGCCGCGCAGCGCTTCCATCTGGGCCAGCTGTTCCGGCTCCAGCCGGGCCATGACACTGGAAAAGTAGTCCCCAAGAGCAGCCTCGCACTGTCGGCAGGCCTCGTATCCCTTGGGCGTGAAACGCACCAGCGTCTTGCGGCGGTCGGCAGGGTCGGCAAAGCGTTCCACAAGGCCGTCCTGCTCCATCTGCCGCACCGTGCGGGAAATGGCAGGAAGCGGTTGATGAAGCTCCTGAACAAGGTCGGAGATATAAACGGCACCGTCCTGTCCATGGAGACGAATGCAGCCCAGCAGCCCTTCCAGCATGGGAAAGTGGCACTTGGGGCAGTCGGCCAAAGCGGCCTTCATGCCGGCCTTGGATGCTTTGCTCAGCCGGTGGATGTAGCGGCAAAGCCCACGGAAACTCAACGTGGATTCCTCAGACACGCGATCCCTCCTCTCAAAAATTGCTTAACAGCTGTTAACTGTTAACGCTTGATAATAATAGGCTTTTGCAGGCCGGATTGCAACCCCCTGCAGGGATTGTTTCATAAAAGTTCACAAACGTTTGTGTCCCGCATACACATAAAGCAAAGGGGGCATCGGGCATGGAACAGCGTTTGTGGATGATCCTGCAATTGTTCGGCGGGGCGGCACTTTTCTTATACAGTATGGACACCCTCACGGACGCTTTGCAGCAGGCGGCGGGGGACACCCTGCGGCAGGCCCTTGCCCGGCTCACGGCCCACCCGCTGGCCGGGGTGCTCACGGGGGCGGCGGTCACGGCGGTGGTGCAGAGCAGCTCGGCGGTCACGGTGCTGGTGCTGGGCCTTGTGGGGGCCGGGCTGCTGACCCTGCAGCGGGCCGTGCCGGTGGTGTTCGGAGCCAACATCGGCACCACGGTCACCGCGCAATTGCTGGCCTTCCGGCTGGAGGATGCCCGGTACCTGCTGCTGGTGGCGGGGCTGCTGCTCTGGTTCGCGGGGCGCGGGCGTCTGCACGCAGCCGGGCAGGCGCTGTTTGCTTTCGGCCTGCTGTTTGAGGGCATCGCGGTCATGGCCGAGGCCATGGAGCCGTTGGCAGCGGGGCCGGTGTTCCGGCAGTGGATGGCCCAGGTGCGGCACCGCCCCGGCCTGGGCCTGCTGGCAGGGCTGGGCATGACCCTTGCCGTGCAGAGCAGCTCCGCCACCATTGCGGTGCTGCAGCAGGTAGCCGCCCGCCCCGGGCCGGACGGCGGGTGCCTGCTGGGCCTTGCGGGAGCCATCCCGGTGCTGTTGGGGGACAACATCGGCACCACCGTCACGGCGGTGCTGGCATCGGTGGGGCAGAGCCGGGACGCCAAGCGTCTGGCGGCGGCCCACGCCCTGTTCAACCTGTCCGGGGCGGCGGTGTGCTGGCTGCTGCTGCCCCAGTTCACCGCGCTGGTGCGGCTGGTCTCGCCCCACGGGCCGGAGAGCGCCGTGCTGGCCCGGCAGATCGCCAACGCCCACACCCTGTTCAATCTGGGCTGCACGGTGCTGTGGCTGCCCCTGACCCCTTGCATGGTGCGCATCGTGTGCATTCTTTTGCCGGAGAAGCACGCCCCTGAGTTGAAATGAACGCCCTAAAATGGTATAATGACAATGTATCGAACAAATTTTGTGACGCTTTTGTTGCACAAATGATAAACGGACCCTTCTGTGGGCCTGCAGTGGTGTGCGGCTGCCAGGGCACAGAGCGAACCAAGAGGACGTGTTTACTATGAAGGATATCATCAACGGGTTGATCGAGCGGTTCCGCAGGCAGCATGTACAGGCCCGGCGCTATGTGGCCATGATGCTGGTGCTGGCCCTGCTCACCACCCTGTTCGTCAACTGGCAGCTCCATGGGGTGGGCATCTCCATGACTGCCGACTACCACTGCGGCTACGAGGAGCACCAGCACACGGCGGCCTGCTACGAAAAAGTGCTCACCTGCGGTTACGAGGAGGGCGAGCCGGAAACGCCCGTCACCTCTTCGGACAGCAGCGCCGATCCGGTGTCCGCCTACAGCGCGGCCGAGCCGGAAGAGCTGGAAGAGCCGGTGCAGACCGAGCCGGAGACCATCTGGGTGCCCCATGAGCACACCGATGCCTGCTACGAGGAGCACCGGGTGCTGACCTGCTATCAGGAAGAGCACGAGCACACCGACGACTGCTTTGACGAGTACGGTGCGCTCATCTGCGGCGAGTTCGAGCATATCCACGACGACAGCTGCTACACCACCGAGTATGAGCTGGTGTGCGGCCTGGACGAAGGCGAACTGGTGGAGGAGCCCAACCCCGCCTATCAGGAAATGCCTGCCAGCCGCCCCGTGGTGGACCTGCCCACTGAGCCGGCCGAGACCACCCCGGACGAGCCGGTGCTGCATCACCACACCGACGCCTGCTACACCGAGGAGCTGGTGTGCACCATCCCGGAGCACCACCACACCGTGGAGTGCCTGGCCGATACCCAGGCCGACGTGGAGACTGCCGAGGAATGGCAGGCCGCGGCCAACGTGGCCCTGAACGGCAACTGGGCCGAGGACCTGCTCACCGTGGCAAAGTCCCAGCTGGACTACCAGCAGAGCGACAAGAACTTCAAGCTGGATGTGGAGGACCAGCAGGTGCTGCGCGGCTACTCCCGCTATGGTGCCTGGTACGGCAACCCCTACGGCGCCTGGGACGTGATGTTCCTGTCCTACTGCCTGCACTTTGCGGGTGTGCCCCAGACGGTGGTGCCCCAGCGTGCAGGCGTGATGGCCCTGCACAGTGACCTGCGCGGCTCCCAGTGGCTCACCGACGCCGACGGCTCCACCGCAAGGCCCGGCGATATCGTCATCTACAACACCCTCACCACCGAGCAGGTGGCCGTGGACGAGAGCTCCTATGGCATCGCCCTGCTGGACCTGGACGAGGACCCCGACACCGCCGCCCAGCTCACGGCTTCCGAGCCGCAGGTGGACACCCGCACCGTGACCACCGAGACGGTGGGCGTCGTGTCCGCCGTGGACCCCGACGCCGGGACCCTGACCGTGATCTCCGGCAACGTGGACGGCAAGGTGGCCGAGGTGCCCGTTGCCATGTCCGACGTGACCAGTGTCATCTCGGTGACCGGCGCCTATGCAGCCGAGACCACCGCTGTGGCCCCGGAGGACCCGGCAGGCTCCCAGGAGGAGCTGGACGGCAGCTATGCACTGCTGGAAGATGAGGATGGCTTTGGGGCTACCGTGGACTGGGTGGGTGACGCCGACCCCTGCGGCATCGCCCTGCTGGCTGCCGGGGACGACCATGATCTGAACACCTGGATCACGGATGTCAATTATGAAAAGACGACCGACGGAAAAACATGGACGTCTATCGGCGCGGGCAGCGTGACCGTGGACAGCGGCACCCACGTCCGCGTGAACCTGAAGTATACCGTGAATGCCGGTGTGCTGACGCCCACCAACAATACCCTGACCTACCAGCTGCCCAAAGGCCTGCCTATGCCGGATGTGACGACGGGCAACATCGTGGATGAGTCCGACAAGGACAAGGCCGACAATGCAAAGGTCGTGGGCAGCTTCACCGTTGACACCGACGGCAAAGTGACCCTGACCTTTACGGACGAAAAGTTCATCGGTACCGACGAGAAGGGCGGCCTGCCATTCACCGGTACCTTCAAGGCCGCCGTTACGGCGAGCGCCGACAACTTTGAGGACAAGAAGGAGTTCACCTTCAAGGACGACTGCATCCTGACCATCAAGCCGAAAAAAGCGGATATAAAGATCAGCAAAGGGAGCTCCGACAGAGATAGTGCCTTTGATAATCATCCGGAAAATGGCACCTTCATAAACCATTATATGGTGACGGTGGGGACCACCAGCGGCACCAAAGAGCAGGTGTTCCTTACGGACACCCTGAACACGAATAGGAATGGCGAAAACCGTAGCGACTACCTGAAGGGCGGCAAATACCTGGAAAGCTCCTTTGAACTTTACAAGGTGGATGCTTCTGGTACAAAAACGAAGATCATGCCGGTCCCTGTGTATCAATGGACAACGGATAGCCACGGCTACCCCCAGGTGATCCTTGGCCCGCTGGATCCATTGGAGATCGGAGAAAAGTACATCTGGTACTACGACGTTCAGCGGGACTATGCGGACTTTGACAAGATGCCCAACGGCGTCGCTATCATCAACAACACGGCGAAAGCCGAGGCAGGGCGCAATGTAAAAGATGCGGTTGACGCATGGTACACATGTAAAACCTCTCGCATTGAGAAGAAGGGCCAGTACGACCCCAAAACAGGCCGCATCCAGTGGACGATCACTGTAAAGGTACCCCATTCTTTCCTGGGGTCCTATCTCCTGCAGGGCTGCAAAATCACAGATGCCTTGCCAGACGGTGTGAAAATTGTAGGGGATGTAAAGGTAGGCAGCGATACGATATCGGCAGAGAAATTTCTGCAAAACGGTTATACCATCCCGGCGGGTTATGATGGAACAGAGCTGAAGATCACCTTTGAGACCACCACCCCCATCGGCGGCGGCTCGGTGACCAACACGGCACAGATCCTGACCAAGAGCAACCATACCTTTGAGGCCTCGGATACTGTGAACATCGGGAAGGGCGATTGGAGCCTGAGCAAATCCATTGCCACCAGGGGCGAGACGCCCACCTGGAAACTCTCGGCCACCAACAAGGCCGGTGAAGCGGAGTTTACCCTGTGGGATGTGCTGGACGACGCTGAGAACGACCAAGGCGAGACAAAAGAGGACACCCACTATGCCATTGCAAAAGAGCTGGATGACGCCATCAAGGCCAATCTGACCCTGACCATGCACGACAACACGAAGTTGACCTATGCGCAGGCTGGCAACACCATCGAGATGACCTATTATGCACAGAAAAACGGTACCGAGGAGGTGGACGCAAATGACTCGTCCACCCGTGTGCGCAGCTTCAGCATCCATGTGAAAGCCGGGAACGACCAGAACCCCGTGCGCAGCATCTCGGTGACCGGCATCCCCACCCACGAGGAGCGCGACGACGTGCCCACCGGTGAGGTGTGGACCTATAAGAACACCATCCATATCGACGGCGTGAACGGCAAGGCCTCGGACACCGATACCTACCGCAGCTACAAGAAGTTTGAAAAGGGCGTGGCCGCAACGAGCAGCGGCGACGAGACCGGTTATCTGACCGGCAGCAACAGCTTCGAGCTGAGCGACCTCAGCGGCAACAACCTCCACTACCAGCTGGTGCTGCAGACCTCCGCCGACGATAGGGACGAAATCACGGTTACCGACACCCTGCCGGAAAACGTCGGCTTCAAGGTGGATAATGTCAAGATCGCGCTGGATGAGGGCGATTTTGTAAAGATCAGCGGTAAAAATGTAGACTGGGCGACGGCAGAGTATGACAAAACTACCCGGAAGCTCACCATTAAAATCAGCAACTACAACAAGTCGGGGCAGGAGGAACACCGCATCCGCATTCTGTACAAGGTGAGCGTGAGCGACGATCCCCGCTGGAAGAACCCCTCGGTGGACAAGCTGACCTACACCAACACCGCCACCTGGGGCGAGCGGACCGAGACCACCACCACCACCGTCACCCGCAAGGTGGAGCAGGTGAAAAAGACCGGCTGGCAGGACCCCGGCAACGACCGGAAGCTGCACTATCGGGTGGTCATCAACCCGGCCGGCGATGATCTGTCGGCCGGGCAGACCAGAGCGGAGAAGATCGAGCTGTGGGATAATATCAGCACCACCAATGGTGCCATCGCCACCGGCGATGTCAACTCGGTCAAGTTGTATTTTTACGATTACGACGAAACAGTCGGCGTGACCACCGGCAAAGAGGTGCCGCGCAACATGTACCGCATCCTGGAAGCGGACAAGAACGGCTGGCTTCATATGGAGATCCCCAATATGGCGGCCATGATCCTTGTGTATGACTGCAATGTGAAGGATGGCAGTGCTGCCGCCAGCTACCAGGTGAGCAACACCGTGACCCTGAGCAACGGCAGCAAATCCAGCGACAGCGGCATCACCTACCAGGTCAAGGCGGATGCAACGGCCACCACCGCACAGTTCGTGCTGCGCAAGAAGGACAGCTACTCCGGCGTGTCGCTGAAGGGCGCGGAGTTCACCATTTACCAGTACAACAAAGAGACTGAAGAGTGGACGAAGTGGACAGGCAACGGCACGGGCACCCTGACCACGGACGAAAACGGTCAGGCCAGTCTGGCTGTGTTGGATAGTGAGACTGCAAGCTGCCTGAAACCGGACGTGCTGTATAAGCTCGTGGAGACCAAAGCACCCACGGACTATCAGCTGGATGCCACCCCGCACTACCTGCTGTTCCGCAATAACGCCAGCGCGGAGAATGAGCAGAAGGCCTTTGCAAATGCCACAGGCGTGGCTGAAGGCACCACCATCTTGACCGTGAATGACGAGACGGTGGACCTGAACCGCAATGTGCAGGTGGGCAGCGATGCCGGCACCACGACCGCCGAATACAGCAACGTGTACAGCAACCTGACCGTCAGCAAGCTCTGGCTGGACCAGGATACCAAACAGCCGGTGGAACCGGCGGTGAACAGCATCCACATCAAGGTCTGGCAGTACACCGACAATGACAAGGACAGAACGTTGTTTGCCGAAGCCGACCTGACCGCACCGGCGTGGACCTGGTCCGAGTCGGGGGACAAGCTGCCCCTGAAGGACGAGAACGGCAATGCGTACCACTACTTGGTGGAGGAAACGACCACCGGCAACTGGAACGTGTACATTGACAACAACGGCGTGCAGACCGGCAATATCACGGTGCAGAACTACGTTTACACCGGCTACGAGCTGCCGTCCACCGGCGGCATGGGCACGGCACCCTTCGGGGTGCTGGGCGGCGCACTGGCCGCTGCAGCAGCCCTGCTGCTGGTCCGCAAACGGAAACAGAACGAGGAGGAGTGAGCAGCCATGAAACAAAACAAAAACAACCGGTTTGCCGCTCTTCTGCTGGCGCTGTGCATGGCCGTGTGCTGTGCACTGCCCGCGCTGGCAGCCCCCGCGGCCAGCGCCAACATCGACCTGAGCCGCACCGGCAGCATGGACGTGACCCTGTACGACCACCAGAACGACGTCCCCCTGCGGGGCGGCGCACTCACCGTGTACAAGGTGGCGGACGTGGCCCGCACCAACGGCGACCTGCACTTTGTGTACACCGCCGACTTTACGGGCTGCGGCATCGCGCTGGGCGACCTGACGGACAGCACGCTGGCTTCCAGGCTGGAAGCCAAGCTGCCCGCCCGCGCCGCCGGCACCACCCATAAGATCAGCGAGCAGGGCATCGTCTCCTTTGACGCGCTGCCGCTGGGCCTGTACCTCGTGGTGCAGACCGAGAACTCCAAGGGCTACGAGGCCATCAATTCCTTCCTGGTGTCGCTGCCCATGGCGGACGAAAGCGGCTGGCTCTACACCGTGGACGCCACCCCCAAGGTGGGCGCGCCCACGCAGGAGGTGACCCCGCCCGAACCGGAAACTCCCAACAAGCCTTCGGAACCGGACAAACCGTCCGAGCCGGAGAAGCCCTCGGAACCGGACAAGCCCACCCAGCCCGACACCCCGGATGAGCCGGACAACCCGGACATGCCGGTGGACCCCAACGACCCCAACCGCCCGGTGTCGCCCGGTACGCCGGATAACCCGGTGAACCCCGGCAACCCGGACAACCCCGTGGCCCCCGGCAACCCGGACAACCCGGTGGCTCCGGGCCGCCCGGACGGCAATGCACTGCCCCAGAGCGGCCAGCTGAACTGGCCCATCCCGTTCATGGCTTGCAGCGGCGTGCTGCTGTTTGCCGTCGGCTGGGTGCTGGACCGAAAGGAGACGCTGGCATGAACACAAAGCAGAAGATCGGCCGCGCCTGCATGATCGTGGGCATCCTGCTCATTCTGGGCGCGCTGGCCCTGCTGGGCTATAACCAGTGGGACGCCAACCGCGCCGACAAGGCCTCCCAGGACGCCCTGGGCAAGCTGGAAGAGACCCTGACCGAGACCATTGAGGACAACACCGAAGAAGAGATCCAGCCGGAGCTGGACCCGGAGCAGGAGATGACCGTCACCGACATCGACGGCTGGGGCTACATCGGCTACCTGTCCATCCCGTCCATCGGGCTGGAACTGCCCGTGATGAGCGAGTGGAGCTATGCGGGCCTCAAGGTGGCCCCGGGCCGTTACAGCGGCTCCACCTACGCTGACAACATGGTGGTCTGCGCCCACAACTACGCCAAGCATTTCAGCCCCATCAAGTGGCTGGCCCTGGGCAGCGAGGTGTACTTTACCGACATGGACGGCCAGCGCTGGAGCTATGAGGTGTCCAACGTGGAGACCATCCAGCCCACCGACATCGACAAGATGATCACGGCCAGCGACGAGGACGCCTGGGACCTGACCCTGTTTACCTGCACCACCGGCGGCCGCGCCCGCTGCGCCGTGCGCTGCACCCGCACCGGTTACCCGGTCTTGGAGACCAGCGCGGCAGGGCGGATCACGGAGTAAGCAGGACGATTTGGAATTGCCTCCGCTTTGCTCTGGGCATGAATAGCGGAAAAATTATTTTTAAAGATATGCAAGCCCGGAAAATCTGCGGATTTTCCGGGCTTGCTTTTTCACGGATGGGCGTTAAGGAAAGTGGCCTGTTCTCTGGAAGGCAAACGATTTAGAATGCCCTCCGCGTTGCGCTGGGCATAAATAGCAGAAAAATTATTTTAGATTTTGCAAATCCGGCAGGGCTGCGGCCCCGCCGGATTTGCTTTTTCACGGGAGGGAGTTCCCCGCACAGGCTGGCCTTTTGCACAACCGGCCGATGGTTTTTCTTGCTTTTTGGAGGCAGTATGGTACAATGGACTCAGAAGAGGACACAGGAGGTGTGTTTATGGGAACCCTTTCTTACCCGGAACTGGAAGCTACGATCCGGCTGCTGCTGAAAAAATACCACGCCGAATACGCCCTGCTGTTCGGCTCCTATGCCCGCGGCGAAGCCACCCCCAACTCCGACATCGACCTTGTGGTGGTGGGCGGCCCCGGCTTCCGTGCACGGGACATCTTTGCTCTGGGCGAAGAGCTGCGCCAGCTGACGCGGAAGGACGCCGACGTCTTTGAGCTGCGGGAGCTGAACACCGGCACCCCGTTTTACAACACCGTTATGCAGGAAGGGGTGCGCATCGCGTGAAAAAGTCGGACAAAGAGCGTCTGAAAAAGATCGTTTCCACCTGGGAGAACCTGTCCCGCCAGATGCAGCAGCGCGGCATCACACCGGAGCTTCTGCTGGAGGACGAGTTTGCCCAGTGGGCTGTCACTACCCCGCTGTACAACATCGGGGAGCAGGTTTACCAGCTGAGCAGCGAGTTCAAAGCCGCCTACCCGGACCAGCCGTGGAACATGGTGGCCGGCCTGCGGCACCGCCTTGTGCATGATTACGACGGTATCAACTGGACCATCATCGTGGAAGTCGTCTTTTCCGATCTGGACCCTTTTGTGGATGCTGTACGGGAGATCCTGGCCGGGATGTGAGAAACTCCCCCGCCAAAAGACATTCTTTTGCCGCTTTAAAAAACAAGGTTCTGCACCGGTTTTTGGTTTTATTTTTCGTTTTGTGAAGCGGGTTCAACTTTTCGTCTGTTTTTTTGAAACATTTTCTGCTTTTTCGCTCTTGTAAATCCACAGGCAAGGCTTTATAATAATAAAGCGTAAGCAGTCTGCACTGCGGACTGCCGGTGTAAGAGTGGAAATCCGGGGCCTCCCGGAGCCGGTGACGGTTCCCTGCACGCATTGTGGCGGGCAGAGCGGCCTCGTCTTTTTCAAAATTTATAGAGCAATTGGGAAAAAGGAGTATTCTACTATGCTGACGAATGAATACCTGAAGCGCGTGTACGACGGCCTGGCAAAGCGCAATGCCAACGAGCCGGAATTCCTGCAGGCTGTGCGTGAGGTGCTGGAGAGCATCCAGCCCGTGGTGGAAAAGCACCCCGAGTACGAGAAGGCCGCCCTCATCGAGCGTCTGGTGGAGCCGGAGCGCATCATCAGCTTCCGTGTGCCTTGGGTCGATGATCAGGGCAAGG
>OLQD01001556.1_pt1 | contig 18730 bp, 16 predicted proteins | sample 1672841 | NCBI WGS metagenome assembly OLQD01 (sample SAMEA3136729, study PRJEB25190) | human gut metagenome | biome: human gut; feature: human-associated habitat; material: faeces | place: Austria | collected 2013 | reverse complement strand
GCTGCCGCACCTCGCTCGCCGTATCGGCACTTAGAATTATGCGGTATTGCCCTATCATAATCAAAACGCAGAAGCAATACAACAGCCACAACGGGCAAGCCCGCTGTGGCTGTTGCTTTTGGTGCCCTTTTTCACGCGGTAAGAAGAGCGTTCCCATTTATTTTGATTGTATCGTTGATACTGCCATTATAATGCCGCCGTGAGATAACAATAGCCCGGTATCCGCTTTGCTCCAAAAAGTGCGGTACCGGGCTGTGGCGATATTCTCCTGCTTATTTCCATCCGCGGGCGGTGGGGTCCAGCATTTCGGCGGCGGAATAGATCAGCGCGTTGCAGATGGCCGCCGCCACGTTGCTGCCGCCCTTGCGGCCCATGGCAACAATGGCGGGCACGCCGTGGCTTTCGCACACGGCAAACAGGCATTCCTTGCTTTCCACCACGTTCACAAAGCCCACCGGCACACCGATAACCAGCGCCGGGCGCAGGCCGTTTTCAATTTTCTCGGCAATCGTCAGCAGGGCGGTGGGGGCGTTGCCCACGGCCAGCACGGCGCCGGGGTATTCGGCCGCAGCCTTTTGCATGGCGGCCACGGCGCGGGTGGTGCCCGCCTGTTTGGCCGCTGCAGCCACAGCGGGGTCCGCCATAAAGCAGAGTGCCTGCCCGCCCAGCTTGGCCAGCCCCGGCTTGGTGATGCCTGCCAGGGCCATGTTGGTATCGGTGATGATCGTTGCCCCGGCGTGCATAGCAGCAATACCGGCGGCTACCGCGCCGGGGGTAAAGTGCAGGGTCTGCGCATAGTCAAAATCCGCGGTGGTGTGGATGACCCGCTTGACTACAGGGGTGTTTTCCGGCGGGATGTCCAGCCCGCGCCGGGCCAGTTCACCCGTGATAATTTTCATGCTGGTGCGTTCAATATCGGCAGGCAGGTGGTGCTGCGGCATCATTGGTCATTTCCCCTTTCGGCGGGCTGTGCAAGGCCCATAGCCGCATACACGGCGGCCAGATCCAGGTTATGGCGTACCCCATCGGCCAGCAGATCCAGCTGCTGGGTACGGTATTCCTGCATGGAGATTGGCGCTGCCGCGGCGGGGTCAATCCCCTTGCGGCGGCAAAGATAGGCGGCAAACTGCTCGGTCAGCTCGCCGCTGTCAAACAGGCCGTGCAGGTAGGTGCCAAACACCTGGCCCTGCACGCAGCCTTCGGGGGTGCCGTCCGCCAGGGTGCAGAACGGCGCGCCCTGCACAGTGGTGCGCCCGGTGTGAATCTCGTACCCGGTCAGGTGCGCCCCGGTAAAGGGCTCCGCCGTCACGGTCGCCTGGCTTTGGGTGCGGCGCTTTTCGGCGGCAAAGGTGGTTTGGGTGGGCAGCAGGCCAAGGCCGCGCAGGGTTTGCGGGCGGCCGCTTTCGGTGCCTTCCGGGTCGGCCAGGGTCTGGCCCAGCATCTGGTAGCCGCCGCACACCCCCAGCACCGGCGTGCCGCGCTGGGCCAGCTTGCTGATGGCTGCTTCCAGCCCGCACTGGCGCAGCCACAGCAGGTCGTCCACCGTATTTTTTGTACCGGGCAGGATCACGCAATCCGGCGCGCCAAGCTCGCGGGTGGTCTGCACATAGCGCACGCCAAGCAGCGGGTGCTGCTCCAGCGGCATAAAGTCCGTAAAGTTGGAAATATGCGGCAGCCGCACAATGGCAGCATCCAGCGGCTTGACGGCATTTTTGACCTGCAGCCGGTCGGAAAGCGAATCCTCATCCTCAATATCCGCCTTTAAGTACGGCACAACGCCAAACACCGGCAGGTGGGTTTTCTCTTCCAGCATGGCAAGGCCGGGGCGCAGAATCCCCACATCGCCGCGGAACTTGTTGATGATAAGCCCTTTGATGCGCGCCCGTTCGTCTGGCTCCAACAGTTCCACCGTGCCAAACAGCTGGGCAAACACGCCGCCGCGGTCAATATCACCCACCAGCAGCACAGGGGCATCCACCAGCTTGGCCAGCCCCATGTTCACGATGTCATCGGCTTTCAGGTTGATCTCTGCCGGGCTGCCCGCGCCCTCGATGACGATAATATCAAAATCTTCCGCCAAGCTGTTGTAAGCCGCCAGAATATCGGGGATGAGCTGTTTTTTACGGCGGAAATACTCCGCCGCCGGCATCTGGCCGCGCACTTCCCCATTGACGATCACCTGGCTGCCAATATCGCTGCTGGGCTTGAGCAGAATGGGGTTCATCCGCACATCCGGTTCCACCCCGGCTGCCTGGGCCTGCACCACCTGGGCGCGGCCCATTTCCAGCCCGTCACGGGTCACAAAGCTGTTCAGCGCCATGTTCTGGCTTTTGAACGGGGCCACCCGCCAGCCATCCTGGGCAAAAATGCGGCAGAGCGCCGCGCACAGCAGGCTTTTGCCCGCGCCGCTCATGGTGCCCTGCACCATAATACATTTTGCTTTGCTCATTTTAGTACCTCCCGCATGGTCTGCAGCAGCTGTTCGTTTTCCGGCGCGGTGCGCACGGCGGTGCGGTACCAGCCGGCGCTCAGCCCCGGGTAATTGCCGCAGCTGCGCAGGCAGACGCCCCGCTGCTGCAGCGCCGCGCCCAGCGTTTCCGGCGCACGGAACAACAGGTAGTTGGCGCTGCCCTCGATCACCTGCAGCCCCAGTGCCCGCAGCCCGGCCGCCAGTTTGGGGCGCTGGTCGGCAATCAGGGCGCGGACGGCATCGGCATAGGCGGTTTCCCGCAAAGCGGCAGCGCCCGCAGCCTGCGCCAGACTGGATACCCCCCACGGCTGGCCCGCGGCCTGCATTTTGGCCAGCAGCGCCGTGTTGGCGCACAAGGCATACCCCAGCCGCACCCCGGCCATGGCGTACAGTTTGGTGAACGCTTTCAGAATAACAAGGTTGGGCGCGGTTTGCAAAAGCGGTTTGGCCGTCAGGGCATCCCGCTGCTGCAAAAAGTCCAGAAAGCACTCATCCACCACCAGCACGGCCCCGCTGGCCGCACAGCGGCGCACCAGGCGCTGCACCAGCTCCGGCGGGGTAATTTGCCCGGTAGGGTTATTGGGCTGGCACAAAAACACCAGGTCAATGCTCTGGTTCACTGCCTGTACAAAGGCTTCCGTCACGGCAAAATCATCGGTCTCATGCAGGGTTTTCCGCTTTACTTCGCAGCCAACGCTTTCCAGTGCAGCGGCATACTCGGCAAAGGTGGGGGCGGGCAGCAGGGCGCGGCGGGGCTTGAGCGCCCACACCAGCCGGTAGATCAGATCCGCCGCCCCGTTGCCGCACAAAATCCACGGTTCCGGCAGCTGTTCCGCCCGGCTGAGTGCCGTGCGCAGCTCCCGGCAAAGGGGGTCCGGATAGCGGTCCGCAGTGGGCAGAGCCGCAACGATGGCATCCGCCACGCCCTGGGGCAGGCCCAGCGGGCTGACATTGGCCGAAAAATCCAGCGCATCATGCCCAAAGCGGGCGCGGTAGCCCGCCCAATCACCGCCATGTACCAGTTCCATTCCGTTCTCCCCTTTTCGTTGTTACATCGCCAGCACCAGCAGGCGCAGGGCAATGCCCAGCGCCAAAGCCAGCAGGCTTTCGGCATACATCATGCGGTCGGCCCGCAGAATGTCCTTTGGTTCCACGGGGCGCAGCTCATCCCCGATGGTGGGTTTATCATAATACTCGCCAAAATAGTAGGCGGGGCCCGCCAGCTGCACGCCCAGGGCACCGGCGCAGGCACTTTCGGTCTGGGCGCTGTTGGGGCTGGCATGGTTGCGGCGGTCCCGCCGCCAAATCTTCCACGCGCCGCGGGCACTGCTGCCGGTCAGGGCGGCAGCGGCAACCCACAGCAGCCCGGCCAGGCGGCTGGGCAGATAGTTGGCGGCATCGTCCAATCTGGCGGCGGCACGGCCAAAATACAGGTATTTCTGGTTTTTGTAGCCCAGCATGCTGTCCATCGTGTTGATGGCCTTATAGGTCAGCGCCAGCGGCGCGCCGCCCAGCAGCATGTACAATAGCGGGGCAATCACGCCATCGCTGGCGTTTTCGGCCACGGTTTCCACAGCGGCTTTGGTCACGCCCTCCGCCGTCAGGTTTTGGGTATCGCGCCCCACAATGCGGGCCACGGCCTTGCGGGCGGCGGGCAGGTCCTGCTTTTGCAGCTCTTTGTACACATTGCGGCTTTCCTGCACAAGACCCTTAGCGGCCAATGCCTGGGCGCACCAGAACATCTGCACGGCAAGCCCCGCCAGCGGGTGCAGCGCCGCTGCCAGCCTGCACACCAGCGCGGTGATGAGGAACGTGCCCACCGGCAAAATGGCGGCCAGCACCGCCCCGCCGCAAAGCTCCCCCTGCGGCGTTTGGGGAAATTGTGCGCGCAGGCGTTTTTCCAGCGCGGTGATGGCTTTGCCCATCAGCACAACGGGGTGCGGCAGCCAAGCCGGGTCGCCAAAAATGGCATCCAGCACAAAGCCACCCAAAACGGCCCAGCAAATCAGCATGGTAACTCCTTTGTATACTGCACGGTTTTGACCACGCGCAGGTTTTTCTGGTGTACCCAATCGGCGGCATCCAGCACAAAGCCGCCCGCCGCGGGAGCACACCAGGAATAATAGTTTTTATGGGGCACGGCGAACCGTTCCAGCGCCGCCATCTGGGTGCCGCCGTGGGCAACGATCACCAGCTGCGGTTCCCCCGCCGCCAAAGCGGCATCCACCAGCGCGGCAAATGCTGTGCAGACACGCTGGCAGAATTCCGCCTTGCTTTCCCCGCCCGGGCAGCGGCCTTCGCAGCCGGTTTCCACCCAGGCGCGGTACTGGGGATCGTGCTCCATCTCCCGGTAATTGCGGCCCTCAAACACGCCAAAGTCCATCTCTTTCAGCCCGTCTGCCACAACCAGTTCCGCATCGGGGAAAAGCACTTCCGCCGTCTGCCGGGTGCGCTGCAAGGAAGTAATCATGACCGTTTTGGGGGCAAAATCCGCCCGGCGCAGCTGGGCAAGGCCCTGCGGGCACAGCGGTACATCCCGCCTGCCCTGGTAGCGCTTTTCCTGATTATCCTGCGTTAAGCCGTGGCGCAGCAGGTAGATCAGCATGGCGGCAGCTCCCCTTTCAGCACAGTGGGCAGGCCGCAGAACATCTGCACCACACAGTCGGCCCGCTCAGCCAGCAGGCAGGCAAGGCGGCCGGCGGCTTCCCGCGCGGCGCGCTGGGCGGGGTCAATGGGCACCACGCCGCCGCCAACCTCGGTGGCGGTTACTACGTCATATTGGGCAAGCTCGTCCGCAAGGGCGGGCAGGCTTTCGGCATTGGCGGCAAGGGTCTGCACCTCGTAAATCTGCCGCCCGCCAAAGGGTTTGGCAAAGGTACGCTTGCCGCTGTACAGCGGGCCGGTAATAAACAGCATGTTACAAAAGCCCCTTCCACTGGCAAAACACAAGGGCCGCCAGCATATACAGTTCCGCTTTTTGCAAAAACCACCCGGCCAGGTCCCCGGTAATACCGCCAAACTGCTTGACCGCCACACGGTGGTAGCGCCACAGGGCAACCCCCGCCACAAGCACCAGCACGCCGCCGCCCAGGGCGAAAAGTGCCACTGCCAGCACAATGCTAAGGCATCCCAGCACCCGGCGCACCGTGGTGCGGTCCGCCGCCGTGGCAAATGTGTGCGCAAGGCCGGTATTTTTGGCCAGCGGGAACGCCGCCACTGCGTAACCGGAGCAGGCACGCTCCAGCACCAGCGCCAGCAGCCAGACAGCCCCCACCTGCGGGGTAAACTGCACGCAGCAGCACAGCGCAAAGTAGGCCACAAAGTAGCTGCACAGCCGGATCACGGCGAACGCGCCGCAGTGCGGGTCCTTGAGGATATCGAGCTTTTTCTGGGTATCGCCATAGCTGCAAAGGGCGTCACAGGTGTCGGCGTAACCATCCAGATGGATGCCGCCCGTGACCCAGATGGGAATCAGGCAAAAGCCCGCCGCGCGCACCATGGCGGGCAGCGGCAGGCTGGCGCACACGCACCACAGTGCGCCGCACAGCACCCCCACCAGCGGGAAGGCACAGAGCGAATACCGCATGTTTTTCTCGTTCCAGTCAAACTGCGGCACCGGCACAGCCGAGAACATGGCAAATGCCACGGCGATCGTCTGCAAAACTGTCATGGGCGTTCCCCTCCTTTGTAGTACACCGGCAGGCCGCACACCACGCGGCAGACGGCGTCGGCTTTGGCGGCAACGGCATTGTTGACCATGGCAAGGGCCTGCAAATAAAGGTCTGTCTCCCCGGCATAGTCCGCCCCGCCGCTGAATACCTCGTTGCTGACGATGATAAGATGGTTGCATTGTGCGGCGATTGCCTCGATCCCCGCCAGCATTTTTTCCGCCGCCTGCTTGGGCGGCAGGCAGCTGCCGTCGGGACGGTACAGCTCATTGGCGGCCAGGTTGCCCAAATCTTCCAGCAGGGCGGTGCCCTGCTGCGGCAGGCGGACAAGATGCAGGTTTTGGGGGCATTCCACGGTAGCAAACTGTTTTTGCGCCCGCATGGCGCGGTGTTTGGCCACCCGCGCGGCGCACTCGGCATCCCACACCTGCATGGTGGCAAGGTAATAGCGCGGGCCGCCGCTCTGCACGGCAAGGTGCTCCGCATAGGCGCTTTTGCCGCTGGCTGCGCCGCCGATGACCAGCGTCAGCATTGTGGGGTATACGGCGCAATGCCGCCCTCCGCAAAGGAATAGCAGCCGCGGTAGACGGCCAGAGCCATATCCCACAGTGGGATGGAAGCCACCGCGCCGGTGCCCTCGCCCAGATGCAGGTTGGCGGTGATGAGCGGCGCTTTGCCCAAAGCATCCAGCACCATATGGGCGGCAGGCTCCGCCGAAACATGGCTGGCAAACACCGCCTTGGCCGCCGCGGGGCAGAGCCGCACCGCGCACAGAGCCGCCACGCTGCTGATAAAGCCATCCATCAGAACGGGCACACCCTCCAGCGCGCCGCCCAAAAACACGCCGCACAGCCCGGCAATATCAAACCCGCCCAGCTTGGCCAGCACATCCAGCGGGTCAGCGGGATTGGGCTGGTTGTGGGCAATGCCGCGCCGGATCGCATCAATCTTGCGGGCAAGCCCTGCATCCGAAAGCCCGGCCCCGCGTCCGGTCATGCTCTGCACGGGGGCACCCAGCAGCACGCTTGCCACAGCGCTGGAGGTTGTGGTGTTGCCAATGCCCATCTCCCCCGTTGCTAACAGTTGAACTCCCTGCTGCTTTTGTCCGCGCACCAGCGCAATGCCGCAGCCGATGGCCTGCACGGCCTGGGCGCGGGTCATGGCCGGGCCGCAGGTAAAATCTTTGGTGCCGGGGGCAATGCGGCAGTCCTGCACGCCGGGCACCGGGGCACCGGCAATGCCCATATCCACCGGCACAACGCTGCAATGGGCGGCAGCTGCCATCTGGCACACGCTGGTGCGCCGCGCGGCAAGGTTTTGCAGCACCGCGCGGGTCACGCTGGCGTCGGTTTGGCTCACGCCCTGGGCCACCACGCCGTTATCGGCGCACAGCACCAGCACGGCGCGGCGGGCAAAATCCAGCTCCGGGGTGCCGGTCAGGGCGGCGGCGTCCTCCAGCATGGTTTCCAGGCTGCCCAGCCCGCCCAGCGGTTTGGCCAGCGCGGCCCAATGGGCGTGCGCCGCGGCGCGGGCAGCTTCATCGGGCGGGGTGATGGTTTGCAGCCGTGTGTTCAGTTCAGGTTCCGTCATACCGTTCTCCCTGTTTTTGTTTGGGCATACTGCGCCGCAGCCGTTACAAAGCGCTGCGGCAGCGGGGTGCCCGCCCAGTATAGATGCGGGAACCCCGCATACAGATGCCCGTTGGCAAAGCCGCAGTCCCAATGGCGGCCATTGGCTTTTTGGGCGGCAAAAGCGGTGCCGTTGCAGGTGGAATCCCAATGGTGGAACTCATGCACGGGCACCGGCTCCCCTGCGCGGAAGAGCATGCTGTCCGCCTGCGGGGTGAGCGCGGCATAGCCAAAGCGCACCAGCCGCCCCACGCGGAACCCCTGCCCCGGCAGCACACCCGCCATGGGGTGGGCGGTTCCGGCGTCATCTTCCAGCGTTTGGCCCAGATACAAAAAGCCGCCGCATTCCGCCACGGTGGGCAGGCCGCGCTGCACGGCGGTGTTTATGGCGCAGCGCATGGCGGTGTTGGCCGCCAGCTGGGCGGCGTACAGCTCCGGGTAGCCGCCCGGCAGGTACAGCCCGCCGATATTTTGCGGCAGCGCGGCATCCCGCAGCGGGCTGAAATAGCAAAGCTCTGCGCCTGCGGCCTGCAGGCTTTCCAGCGTTTCGGCATAGGTAAAGCAGAACGCTTCATCCTGTGCCACGGCAATGCGCACGGTGGGGGCTGCGGCCTGAACCGCAGGGGCCATTGGGGCCGGGCGGTCAAACAGGGCCAGCAGCCGCGGCCAGTCGATATTTTTTTGCGCGGCGGCGGTCAAAATCTGAATTTTTTGCTGCAAATCAGCAATTTCGCCCGCGGTTTTCAGCCCCAAGTGGCGGCTTTCGATGGCGGCATCCGGCATGGGGGGCAGAAAGCCCACCACCGGCAGGCCGGTTTCCCGTTCCAGCATGGGGGCCAGCAGCTTGTACAGCATCTCGGTGCAGTCGTTCAGCAGAACGCCCGCAATGTGGTGCGGCGTGCGGAACGCTTTTAAGCCTTGCAGCTGGGCGGCCAGCGTTAAACTGGCCCCCTTGGGGCGCACCACCAGCAGCACCGGCAAGTCCAGCACATCGGCGGTGTGCCAGGCGCTGGCGGTGGCGCTCACGCCGCCAAGGCCGTCATAATAGCCCATGGCACCCTCACACACCGCGCTGCCATGGCCCGCCGCGCCGCTGGTGTACAGCCACCGCACGGTCTGCGGGGTGGAGAAAAACAGGTCCAGATTGTGGCTTGGCACCCCCAGCACGGCGCGGTGAAACATGGGGTCAATGTAATCCGGCCCGCACTTGAACGCACAGGGCTCCAGCCCGCGGGCTTTCAGGGCGGAAAGCAGGGCGCAGGCGGCGGTGGTTTTTCCGCTGCCGGAACTGGGCGCGGCCAAAAGCAGCTGCAGCATTCTCATTCCCTCACGATCAAAAATACCGGGTTGTTGGCCATCATCAGGTGCAGGCTGCCTGCCGCCTTGCTGCGGCTTACGGCAATCTGGGTCACCTGTGCGGCCAGCCCGTGGGCGGCCAGGGCGGCAATACTCTGCTGCAAGGTTTCCAGCGCAATGGCGGCGATGCAGAGCCGGGTCTGCGGGTTGGCGGCCAGGGCGGCATCTACAATGGCCTGCATATTGCCCTTGCTGCCGCCGATGAAAACAGCATCCGGCGCGGGCAGATTTTGCAGCGCTTCAGGGGCTTTGCCCGCGATCAGCGTTAAGTTACTGGCGGCAAATTTGGCCTGGTTCTGGCGAACCAGCGCGCAGGCATCGGCATCACATTCCACCGCGTACACCTGACCCATGGGGGCGGCCAGCGCCATTTCCACGCTCACGCTGCCCGTTCCGGCACCGACATCCCACAGGGTATCAGTGGGGGCAACGGCCAGCTTGGCCAGCGCGGCGGCGCGCACCTCCTGCTTGGTCATCGGCGTTTTGCCGCGGATGAAGGCTTCATCCGGCAGGCCGGGCACGCGGGGCTGCGGTTTGGGGCAAGGCTCCACCAGCAGCACGCTGAGCGGCGCAAAGCTGCCGCCCGCCAGCGTTTGCACCGTATCGGTGATGACCTTTTGCTGCGGGGTGCCAAGGTTCTCACCAACCGTGGCCTGCACCGCGCCAAAGCCTGCGGCGGCTAGAATCTCACACAGCGCGGCGGGGCTGGTATTGCGCCCGCCCGTCAAAAAAAAGGTCGGGCGGTCGCTCCGGCACTCTGCCGCAGGGGCGCAGGCACATCCGTGGGCGCTGACAAGGTGCCAGTTCTGCCACGGCCTGCCCAGCGCCGCGGCCAACAGCTGTACGCTGGAAATCCCCGGCAGCACCGTTACTTCCGCCCCCTGTGCCCGCAGCTTGGGCACCAGCGCCGCAGCACCGGAATAAAAGCCGGTATCCCCGCTGTAAACCAGCGCGGCGGTCTGGCAGGGCTCCGCTTGCAGGCAGGCCAGCACTTCATCCGGCAGGTAAATTGGCTTGCGGTTGGGGGTGCAGCCATCCGGCAGGTTTTGCAGCAGCCGCTTTGCCCCCAGAATCAGCCCTGCCGTTTGCAGGCCCTGCAAGCCCTGGGCAGTCAAACTGCCGGGCAGCCCGCTGCCCATGCCAACCAATGTAATCTTCATAACAGCTCCCTGCATCGTTGCAAAATTTCTTCGGCGGTCTCGCCGCATTCCTCCGGGCGGCGCAGTACAACCAGCACAGCCCCGCTTTGGGCGGCAGCCTGGGCTTTCTCGGCAAAGCCGCCCGCGCTGCCGCCGTCCTTGGTGACAAGGTAACGGATGTGGAACTGCTGCATCAGCGCAAGGTTCAGTTCCAGCGTAAAGGGCCCCTGCATGGCAATGATGTTGCGGTGCGGGATGCCCGCGCCCTCGCACGCTGTAATGCCCGCCACGGTGGGCAGCACCCGCGGGTACAGGCGGGCGGCATCCAGCCCGGCAAAGGCCGCAAGCTCCTTGGCGCCGGTGGTGAGCAGAACACTGCCCTGCGTTGCGGCTAAATACTGCGCGGCCTGGGCGGCACTGCCCAGCACCACACTGCCCGCGGGCAAGGTGCTGGCGGCGCGCAGCAGGCGGTGGTACTCTACCCCGGCTGCGTTGGCGGCGGCGCGGATGTTTTTGGTGGCTTCCACCGCGTAAGGGTGGGTGGCATCCACACAAAGGGCTGCGCCCTGCAAAAGCTCCGCCATGGCGCCGGGCAGCAGGCGGCCGGAATGTACGGTAATGCCGGGTGCCTGGCCCTGTTCCTCGGCCCCCAGGTCGGTTGCCACGCTGACGGTAACGGCAATGCCCAACGCGGCAGCGGCGCGGGAGAAATCCCGCCCCTCGGTGGTGCCGCTGAACACAACGATCCTCATACCCCGTGGTACCCCCGCGGCGTTACCATCCACCCGCTGACCTGGTGGGTGGCGCTGTTGCCGATGAACACCGTGGTGAACATATCCACGGTGGTGTGTTCCAGCTCGGCCAGTGTCATCTGGCTGCTCTGCTGGCCGGTGCGGCCAATGCTGCGTATCACACCGCAAAGGGTACTTGCCCCCTTGCCGTTTTGCAACAGGATGCGAACCGCTTTTTGCAGGTAATCCGGCCGCCCTTTGGAGGAGGGATTGTACAGCGCCACGCAGAAATCCCCCATGGCGGCGCAGGCCAGCCGCTTTTCGATCATCTCCCACGGAGTCAGCCGGTCCGAAAGGGAGATCACGCAGAAATCATGGGCCAGCGGTGCGCCCAGCACGGCGGCACCGCTTAATGCGGCGGTCAGGCCGGGAACGACCTCTACTTCCACATCGGGGTATTCCGCCGCCAGCTCCAGCAGCGGGCTGGCCATGCCGTACACCCCGGCGTCGCCGGAGCAGACAAGCGCCACCGTTTTACCGGTCTGGGCCGTTTGCAGCGCCCAGCGGCAGCGGTCAATTTCTCTGGTCATACCGGTGGCATAGGTTTCTTTTTCCGGGTACAGGGGGCGCACAAGGTCGATGTAAACGGTGTAACCGCACAGCACATCAGCCTCTTGCAACGCATGGCGGGCCTGCGCGGTCAAAAACTGGGCATCGCCAGGGCCAAGGCCCACAACGGATACAAGGTTACGCTTCATCGGTTTTCCATCTCCAATCCGGGGCAAAGGGGCGCACGGCAGCGGCAAAGGTCACGCCGGTATGCGCATATTTGGGCAGCAGCAGCGTGCCGCCGGAAGCCAGCACGGCGGCGCGTTCGCAGACGTTATCCACACCCGTTACTCCCTGCACAAAGCGGGAGGCGCTGAAAGTTCCGGGCACGGCGCGCAGCTGGGCGGCAGAATAAAAGCTGACCGGCCAGCCGTGGCTGCGGCAGAACTCCAGCAGGCCGGGCTCGTTCTGTTTCAGATCAATGCTGGCAGCGGCGGTAATTCCGACCGGGGCCAAATTTGTATCGGCGCAGAACGCTGCAAACGCGGCTTCCAGCTGGGCGGCGGTGGTACCGCGCTTGCAGCCAACGCCCAGCACGCCAATGCGGGGGATCAGATGCAAAGCGTTCCCCTGCGGGGTCATTGTCAGGGCAAAATCAGCGCCAGACGGTTCTTCGGCTTCCGCCACACCGGCGGGCGGGGTGCCCGCAATGGCCCAGGGGGAAGCATACCGCACCGTTTTGCCGGCCAGCAGTGCCCCGCTGACTAATTTAATGCGCGGGGTTTCCCACACAGCGCAGTTTTGTTTTTTGGCCCACTCATCCACGGCAAACAGGCCGTTGGCATCGGTCGCCGTGGTGATCACCGGCACCGCACCACAGGCGGCAGCCAGCCGGCAGGCCAGGTCATTTGCGCCGCCCAGATGGCCGGAGAGCAGCGGCACCGCAAAGCGGCCGCATTCATCCAGCACCACAACGGCGGGGTCGGTGGCCTTGCTTTGGCAGTGGGGCGCAATGGCCCGCACCGCAATGCCCGCCGCCCCCACAAACACCAGGGCATCCGCCGCGGCAAACTGCTGGGCGGTCCACCCGGCCAGCGTCACCCCGCCCAGCCCGCAGCGGCTGACGGAGCCGGGGCAGGTTTGGGCCAGCTGCTGCGCCAGCGCCAGCCCCTTGGCCGTAAAGGCAAGATACGCACAGTTCACGGTTTGGTTCCCTCGCGGTATTCGGTGGTAAAGGCGGGGTCGTACAGTTTGCTGCGGGCATAGCAGCGGCCAAGGAAATCCCCCACCACGATCAAGGCCGTTTTGGTAATGCCCGCCTGCTTGGTGCTTTGGGCCAGGGTGCCAACGGTGCAGCGCACGGTTTTCTGCTCCGGCCAGGTGGCCTTGTACACCACGGCGGCGAGGGTGCTTGCGGTGTATGCCCCCTGCAGCAGTGCTTCCTGCACTTTATCAATTAAGCCGATGGAGAGAAAAATCACCATGGTAGCGCCGTGGCTGGCCAGGCTGGCGAGCTTTTCCTTTTCCGGCACGGGGGTGCGGCCCTCCATGCGGGTAATGATGACCGTCTGGCTGACGGCGGGCAGCGTGTACTCGGCGTTCAGCGCGGCGGCGGCACCGCAAAAGCTGGAAACACCGGGCGTATCATCGTAAGCAATGCCGTCGGCGTCCAGCGTGTCCATCTGCTCCCGGATGGCCCCGTACAAACAGGGGTCCCCGGTGTGCAGCCGCACAGTGGTTTTGTGTTCGGCTTCCATTTGGCGCATCACGGCAAGCACCTGTTCCAATGTCATTTCAGCACTGTTATAAATGGCGCAGCCGGCTTTGGCCAGCCCCAGCAGCGCCGGGTTGACCAGGCTGCCCGCATAAATAATGCAGTCCGCCGTTTGCAGCAGCGCCGCACCGCGCCGGGTGATCAGATCCGGTGCGCCGGGGCCTGCGCCCACAAAATGTACCATACCTCATTGCTCCTTTTTCTGCCAGCTTTGCAGCAGCTGGGCGGCGGTCTCAGTCTGGCCCAGCGGCCCGGCCTGGTTGGAAAACAGTACAGCCCCCACCCGGAACGCCCCCGCCACACGGCGGTCCAGATGCAGCTGGATGGCCTGCAATAGGCTTTCGAGCACCGGCTCCCGCAGGTTTTCAGCATCCAGAATGTCCAGGCAGGCGTCCGTTGTGGCGGCGTCCATCAGGGCGCGGCAGGTGGCCTGGCTGGCCCCGCAGAGCGCCGCATGGGCACAGAACAGCTCGGTGCGGCAATCCGCCATGCGGGAATGGGTGTTCATAATGCCGCCCGCCAGCTTGACCAGCTTGCCGATGTGCCCCACCAGCAATACCTCTGCAAACTGCTCCGCAGCGGCCATATCCAGCGCATCCCCCATAAAGTTGGAGCACTTGACCACCGGGATGCTGCTGTATTCCGGCAGGTTTTGGGCCAGGTAGTCCAGCCCATAGTTGCCGGGAGCCAGGATCAGCCGCTTGGGGCTTTGCTCCCGCAGGGCGGCCTGGTGGATCTCCAGCTGCACGGTATCCAGGATGGCCTGCTGGCTCATGGGCTCCACAATGCCGCTGGTGCCCAGGACGGAAAGCCCACCTTCCACCCCGATGTGGGGGTTAAAGGTGCGTTTGGCGGCTTCCTCGCCCCCCTCGATCGAGATCATTACGTCAAAGCCGCCGTCATACCCGGCTGCTTCGGCCTCCGCGTGCAGGGCATCGGTGATCATCCGGCGCGGCACATGGTTGATGGCCGCCTGCCCCACCGGCTGGTCCAGGCCGGGTTTCGTCACACGGCCCACACCGGGGCCGCCGTCAATCGTGACCTGGCCGGGGGCATCCGGCAGCAGGGTGATGTCGGCTATGACCGGCAGGCCGGTGGTAACGTCCACATCGTCCCCGCCGTCCTTGCGGATGGCGCACTGGGCGCCGGCGGCTGTTTTGCGGCAGTAGATGGGCGCAACTTCCACCACAATGCCTTTTGGGGTGCGCAGGCCGACGGATTCCGGCGCTTTACCGGTCAGCAGCAGGCGGGCGGCCCCGGCAGCGCCAAGGGCGGCGCAGGTGCCAGTGGTGTAGCCGCAGCGCAGCAGCTTTTGCCCGCTGCGGATGTAATGTTCAAACCTGGGCGGCTCCTGTTTGGCAGGTTCCCGTTCAGAGTCGCGCTCCGGCTGGGGGCCGTACAGTGCTTCATACTGCTCTTTGGTCAGGCGGTACAGCGTGCGGATGTTCTCTGCGGCAAACGCGTCTTTCGGTGTCATCACGCCGGAAACGCCCTGCGGCGATACGCACACCACGGTATCCGCAATTTTTTGCGCCAGCTCCAGCTCATGCAGGCTGACAATGACGGCCACCTGTTTTTCCTGTGCCAGCTGGCGCAGGATGGTCAGCAGCTCAATTTTGCCTTTGATGTCCAAAAACGACGTTGGTTCGTCCAGCAGGATAATTTCCGGCTGCTGGCAGACGGCGCGGGCCAGCAGAACGCGCTGGCGCTGGCCATCGCTGATTTTGGTAAAGTCCCGGTCGGCCAGCTCATCCGCCTGTACCAGATGCAGGGCATCCCGCACCTGCTGTTTGTCCTGCTCGGACAGGATGCCCAGCCGCCCGGTGTAGGGGTAGCGCCCGGCAGCGGCCACATCAAAACAGGTGGTCAGCTCGGTGTGGCGGGTGTGGGGCAGCATCAGGGCCATTTTGCGCGCGCGGGCATTGGGGGTGTAGGTTGTCAGGTTTTGGCCCTGCAGCAGCACAGCGCCGCTTTGCGCCGCCAGCTGCCCGGCCAGCGTTTTGAGCAGGGTGGATTTGCCCGCGCCGTTGGGGCCGATCAACGCTAAGATCTGCCCGCGCTGCACGCCAATGCCAATGTTTTGTAATAGCGGCGTTTTGCCGTACCCGATGGCAAGATCCTGCGTTTGGCAGTAAAATGCTTCGCTCATGCCCGGCCCTCCCCGCTTTGGCGGCGCACCAACAGCCAGATGACTACCGGCGCACCAAATACCGCTGTGACGGAGCTGATGGAAAGCTCGGTGGGGGCAAACAGGCTGCGGGCGATCAGATCACACAGCAAGCAGAACGCCGCCCCACCCAGCGCACAGCCCGGCAGCACATGCAGCGGCTTGGCACTTCCCAACGCCTGCTTGACCAAGTGCGGCACCGCAATACCCACAAAGGAAATGGGCCCCGCAAACGCCGTGACGCAGGCGGCCAGCAAACTGGAAAGCAGCACCAGCGCCACACAGAACGGCCGCACAGCCACACCCACGCTTTGGGCATACTGCTCCCCCATCTGGTAGGCGGCCATCGGCTTGGCCAGCAAAAAGGCCGCGGCCAAACAGGGCAGCACCACCAGCGCAGCGGCGGCCACATTGCCCCAGGTCATGCCGGAAAAGCTGCCCATGGACCAGTTGTGCAGGTTGACGATGTTGGAATCCTGTGCAAAGGCCACTACAATATCGGTGACGGCGGAGCAGATATAGCCGATCATCACGCCGCAGATGACCAGAATGCTCATGCGATGTACCCGGCGCGCCACGCTGAGCACAAAGGCCATGGCAGCCATGGATCCAGCAAAAGCGGCCAGAATCAGGGTGAGCGAGTTTGTCAGCAGGCCGTGGTTCAAAAATACCACCATCGTCAGCGCAACCACCAGCTTGGCCCCACTGGAAATGCCCATGACAAACGGCCCCGCAATGGGGTTGGCAAAAAAGGTTTGCAGCAGGTAGCCCGCTACCGAGAGCGCCGCCCCCAGCAGCACCACCATAACGGCGCGCGGCAGGCGCAGCTGCAATAGGATATTGGCGGCCAGTTCATCCTGCCCGCGGCCCAGCAGCGCCTGCACCACGTCGCGCGGCGAAATTGCCACACTGCCCCAGAACAGGTTGAGCGCAAACAGCCCCAGCAGCGCCGCCGCAAGGGCTACATATGTAATTGTCAGGCGCTTGGTGTGCATGGCGCTGCCTTTCTGCAATAAAATTATTCTACATGCGTTAAAAATGTCAGTTCACTGTCCGCGGGGGTGCCCTCGGTAAACACGCGGTTCATATCCAGAATCAAATCCGGAAGCTCCATGCTTTGCTGGAACAGGCTCTGCGCGGTACACCACACATTGCCGTTCTGCACGGCCTTGAACTGCGCCAGCAGCGGGCATTTTTCCACCAGCTGTTCGGTGCTGGCAATGCTGCCCTCAATGGTGCTGTTGTAGATCAGCACATCGGCGTCCTTGGCACCGGCGTAAAAATCTTCCAGCGAAAGATTGATGGTGGCCAGATTGTTGCCGCTGTCCGTTAAATCAGCAAACACATAGCTGCCGCCCGCCATCTCGATCATGCGGGCCACATAGTCGCTGCCTTTGCGCACCGTGACAAGGTTGTTGGAAGTGATGGAGAAAAACGCCACCGTTTTGCCGGTGGGCTGCTGGTTTTCCAGCGGGGCAACGCGCTGCACCTGGGTGTCAAACAGCTGTTCCGCCTCCTGCTGTTTGCCCAGCAGAATGCCGTACAGCTTGACCCATTCCATGCGGGCCAGGGGGTCGGTTTCATAGCTGGAACGCTCCACCAAAACGGGGATGCCGAACTTTTCCAGCTGCTCTTTGACCTCCGGCGTATGGTAGATCATCGTGTTTTCAATGGCAAGTCCACAGCCGGAAGCCAGAATGGTTTCATAGTCCGGGGCGCTGTACTTGCCCGCATAGGCAATCTGCCCCGCCTGCATGGCGGCTTTGGCTTCGGGCAGGTACCAGCCATCCGCCTTGGTGCCGGAAAGTGCAATGCTGTCCAGCGCGCCCAGGCTGATGATGGGGTCCATAGCGGAGGTGGAAACCAGGTAGATATTCTCAATGGGCTGTTGCAGCACGGTGGTGCCCTGGGGCAGATCCTCCGGAACGGCAGCGCCCTGCGGCACCACCAGATATTGGCTGTCCGCAATGGTGATCAGCTCGTACCCGCCGGTGCATTCATCCACGGTAAACTGTTTGGCGTATTGCAGCGGGTAGCTGCTTTCCACGGTAAGGGTGGGGGCAGCCGTGCTGCCGCTGCCCGCGCAGCCGGCCAACAGCAAAAGCGCTGCGGCAGAAAGTGCAGCACAAAGCCCAAAACGTTTCGTCTGCATTATTCTGCGGGGGTCAGCGTGGCGCTGTCAAAGGTCAGGGTATAATCGATCTCGTGCGGGGTGCTCATAGCAACGGTATCGGCGGTAACGGCAAGGGCGGTATCCAGCGCAGCAACGGGGATTTCAAAGGTGGAGTTGCCTTCGGTGTTGGTGGGCAGGTACTTTTCTCCATCAATCAGCATATAGTCATAGTTGGGGCTGCTCCACACAATCACGGCGGTCATGGTGCCATCGGCAACCGTCAGGGCGGCAGGGCTTTCCACCGTGGCGCGGCCGGAACCGCCCTCCAGCGTGACAGCACAGGTGTAGCTGCCATCAGCAGGCACAGCGGCGGTTTCGGCAGCGGCATCTTCGGTCTTAGGCTCGGCATTGCGCACGCTGACGGTATGGTCGTACCAGGTGCCCTTGGTGCCCAAAATGGCCAGCTGGAAGTCGGTATCCACAGCGTCCAGCGGAATATCATAGCCGTACACTTCATCGCTGGTGCCGTCGGAATAGGTCACAGTATCGGTGGTGGGCTGCAGCCAGTCGCTCTCGTGGCTGGGGGCGTCCTCGGCAGTGCCCAGGTACAGGTTGACGATCTTTTTCGATGCCAGGCTGACATGGAAGGTCATTTTGCCATCGGCGACAGTCAGGGTGCCCTTGCCATCGCAGGCTTCGTTGGCGTGCACCATACTGCTGTCGGTTTCAAATTCGGCGGTATACACGCCGTCCGGCAGAGCAGCTTCGGTCTGGGGTTCTGCGGTGGGGGCGGTGGCTTCACTGCCGGCAGCCTCGGTGGCAGCGGGGGTGGAGTCAGCGGAAGAAGCGCCGGTTGCGGTGGAGCCGCAGCCAGCCAGCAGAGCGGCCAGCACCAGAGCGGCCACAGCGCCGGAAATTACACGATTTTGTTTCATTGGGTGTTACCTCACATTGTAAAAAATTGAAATGATAGAATAAAATATAATAAGAAAGGATAACAGAAAATTACGTTGCAGGGGCGAGCATTGCCCGCCCGCGGTCATTTGCCCCGTGTATTGCCAACCCGGAAGAGTGTTGCAATGTTTTAGGGCAATACCGCATAATTCTAAGTGCCGATACGGCGAGCGAGGTGCGG
>OLQD01001551.1_pt1 | contig 18739 bp, 16 predicted proteins | sample 1672841 | NCBI WGS metagenome assembly OLQD01 (sample SAMEA3136729, study PRJEB25190) | human gut metagenome | biome: human gut; feature: human-associated habitat; material: faeces | place: Austria | collected 2013 | reverse complement strand
ATCGAGGAAGGACATTCCGTCCGCCATGGGCGTTCGTGGATTTGTTTCACTAACTTTCAATTCTACAAACTTTAGTAGACCCGGATTATGCCTGAGATTTCTCTCACAACAGACATGCCTTCCATGATGCGGATGGCGTCGTTGAAATGTCTCTCGGTCACAAGATCGGTGATGACCACGATCTCGGCAATACCGTCGTGGCTGCGTTTCTGTACCATCTGGGCGATGCTGACATCGTTGTTACCAAGAACTCCGGCGATATTGGCCAATGCTCCGGCACGGTTCTCTACCTGCAGGCGCAGGAAGAAACGGCTCTTCGTCTCCTCCACATCCAGTACGAGAAGTTTCTTGTGGCTGTCACTGCCAATCTTGCCGCAACTTCCATGGATAATATTACGCATCACATCGATGACATCTCCCAATACCGCACTGGCAGTGGGCATCTGTCCGGCGCCCCGTCCCATGAACATGGCATCATCACAAGCCTGACCATGAACAAATACGGCATTGAAGGAATCTCTGACCGTGGCAAGAGGATGGCTGTCCGGGATCAATGTGGGATGTACTTTTACTTCAATTCCTTTACCTGTAAGCTTTGTAATACCCAACAGTTTAATCACATAGCCGAATTCTTTTGCATACCGGATATCCTCTGCTGTAATCTTCGTGATGCCTTCCGTATAAACCTGAGGGAACGTCACGCGGGAGCTGAAAGCGATGGATGCCATAATGGCGATCTTGCGTCCCGCATCATAGCCTTCCACGTCCGCTGTGGGATCTGCTTCCGCATAACCCAGTCTCGTAGCCATATCCAGAGCTTCCTGATAGCCCATACCTTCCTCGGACATTTTGGTCAAAATATAGTTTGTCGTACCGTTGACGATTCCCATGATCTCCGTCAATTGACTTCCCGCCAGGCTCTGACGCAAAGGCCGGATAATGGGAATGGCTCCTGCCACTGCCGCCTCGAATTGTAAGTCGCATTTATTCTCCGTGGCGATCTCAAACAACGGATCCCCATATTCCGCCAGCAGATCCTTGTTGGCGGTGACCACCTGCTTTCCGGCCTTCATGGCTTCTTCCACATAGGTTCTGGCCGGTTCGATGCCGCCCATGACTTCGATGACGATCTGAATCTCGGGATCTTCTAAAATCTCCTGCCAGCTATCTGTAAATAGTTCCTGTGGGATTCCCTCTCTTACCTTTCCCGGATTCCGCACCAGGATCTTTTTGATCTCTAGCTGTGCTCCTGTTTTCAGGCAGATATCTTCTTCCTGCATTCCTGCCAGCTTATACACACCGCTGCCCACGGTTCCTGCTCCCAATAATGCTGCATATATCTTACGGTTCTCGCCCATGATTTCTCCTCTCGTTCTGTAAATACTATCTGGGAAATACAACTATGTATCATTATAACAGACCTGTCTGCCAACACAAGATTTTGCTTACATTGTTTTCAATTTATTTGTTAAATAGTGTATCTTCTGGTAAACATCCTGTCGGATCTGTTCTTTTTCTTCTTCCTCTGTTATTCCCATGAATGTCACTACATCTGTTGGTCCGGCATGCTGTGGCGAAGCAAATTTTTCATCCAGCTTCTGACACATTTCTCTGATCAACTCTCTGTCTGTATAAGGCATAAATTCCTTAACAAGTGTTCTTACGCCTCCCTCATATTTGTCAACCATGTAATATATATCATACGCATCCTTCGGTTTTCCCCTCCCCAGTGCTGCTGTCTTCATGACCAGATAAGGCACCACAGAAATCACTTTCACATGTCCACTGTCCTTTGCTCCATCCTCCCGCATATATTCTATTTTCACATCCGTTGGCGGAAAATCAAATGCAAAATTTCCTCCCGTAGCCGGTAAGGTTTTAATACCATCCACATGTTTGCTTACATTTCCGCCATCGCCGCCATATTTTCCGGACAGGAAATCCACGTCTACGTCATAGGAAACTCCATCTAAAACTATTGTTTTTATAAATGTAAAATATTTTTCTTCATGTCTTCTATACCCATTTTGTGTCAGTATCCGTTTAATCGTCCGATAGCTTTCTGCCTTTTTGATCTCCAGTTGATTCAGCAGAACATCTACATCAATAGAACCTATATGGTCACCGGTCGGGTATAAAAGTGTCGGAACCCATCCTCCTATGATTCTGATATTATCTGAAAACTCATTCAAAAGATTTACGATCTCTCCGAGTACCATGTATGCGGCTGTCTTTTGTCCCTCTGAATAGTCAGTTGCCTTTTTCAGTTCTTCTTTCATCCTCTGTCCTCTCCGGGTATTCTCTGCGCAGGATTGCCTCCGCAGCCTCTTCCCCTCTTCCGGCATCCCCCAGCAGATCAATTACCGTTTGTGCCGGAGAAGTTACTAATGTATCATGAACAGGTTTTGCGTACATACAGGGGGTTTCGTCATGCGGTATCGTTATCACAACATTTCCTCCGGTGTTGACCGGCTGCAATTCCAGATCTTTTACAAATTCCTGAACAAATTGAGGTTCTACATATATTTCGGCTTTTTGATAACGTACTGTCGGCGCATATCGTGCCGCAGCCGAAAAGCCACCTAATATAGCTCCATTATCATGTGTTTTACTCCATTCAGCGGCTGATTGTTCTATCTCCGGAACCGTATCCAAAGAATAAAACTGTAATTTTCTCGCTTCTTTTTGATGATAATCCTTTGCCCATGTATAAAACAGTTCCCTAATGTTCTGCAAACGGAATTCCGTAGTACTCTTATCTATCCAGTCTCTGGCAAGCAAAAAACTTTTCACATTAGATACTGTTCCCAATGCCGTATTGCTCTCCTGAGCCAGCGTTTTCACCTGCCATTTTCGCTCCGGTTCATTCAGCATGGTACGAATAATTGCTGATGCAGCACTTGACGATTTGGATAAGTAGTTTTTCTTTTCCCTGTGGATTATGAACTTGTTATCCTGTCCACTGACATAGAGCAGAAATCTTTTCGTTAAGATATAACAATTTCCGGACAGATCCATATAACTGCATTTTTCCTCTTTCATCGCTCTGGCTGACTGCTCCGAAATATATGGTGCCATAAAAATATAATGCGTTTTATCATCCTGCCGCATCACGATTTCCATAAAATGATTAACGAATCTCTTTTCTCCGTTAGACCTGACTTCAATCACAAATAAAAGAGGCTCATCGCTGTCCTCCAAATACACCTTTGCCTTGAAATCCCCCAGCGGTGCATTCTTCTTTTCCAAAAACACCTCGATATCCGAAACAAACGGAATTTCTTTCAGCCGGTTGCAAAATTGTTCTCTGGCCAGTTGCTCATATTGTATTTGTGATAAATTTTGTTTCATCAATTCACCCCTTTTCACCGTTTCGATGAAATAATTATATTTTATGAATCCTACATTGTCAACGCTTTCATCACATATAGAAACACCGCCTTTTTACAAGACGGTGTTTACGTTCTCTACTTTCTTTTCCTATCCCAGAGCCTTTTCCAGTTCGGCAATGACAATCTTCAATGCTTTGATCCGGGCATATTTTTTGTCTACGGATTCCAGAATATGCCAGGGTGCATACTCCGTGCTGGTCTTCCGGAGCATTTCGTTCACAGCTTCTTCGTACTGATCCCATTTATCCCGGTTGCGCCAGTCTTCATCCGTGATCTTCCACTGCTTCTCCGGAGTATTCTGCCGCTCTGTGAAGCGTTCCAGCTGGGTATCCTTGTCGATCTGCACCCAGAATTTGATGATCACCGCACCCCACTGGGACAATTCCTTCTCGAACTCATTGATCTCATTGTAAGCCCGCTGCCAGTCGTTGGTACTACAGAAGCCTTCCAGCCGTTCTACCATGACGCGTCCGTACCAGGTACGGTCGAAAATGGCGATGTGTCCTGTCTTGGGCAGTCTCGTCCAGAAGCGCCAGAGGTAATGTCTGGCTTTCTCGTGGGGTTCCGGGCTGGCGATAGGATGCACCTCATAGCCTCTGGGATCCAGTGCTCCGGCGATCCGCTTGATATTGCCGCCCTTGCCTGCGGCATCCCAGCCTTCGTAGGCGATGACTACCGGGATCTTCTTGCGATACAGGCGGTAATGCAGGGCATTCAGCTTCTTTTGCAGATGGCGCAGTTCCCGCTTGTATTCTTCCTCGGAAATCTCCTTGTCCAGTTCCACCTCGGACAGCCTCGGCATCTTCACCAGTGGGAATACATTCTGCAAAATAGGCACAGCAAGGCTCTCATTCTGCATGGCCACATGGATACCGCTGCATAATGTCTCCAGCACTTGTAATTCCGCCCACTTTTTGTCCCCGGAGTCGATAATGTACCACGGAGCTACGGAAGCGTTAGTATCTGTGAGATATTTGTCGAAGACTTCCTCACATTTGTCATAATGCTTGTTCTGCCACCAGTCGTTCTCGCCCACACGCCATGCGGTATCCTTGTTCCCTTCCAGTTCCTCCAGCCGCTTCTTCTGTTCCTTTTTTCCAATCTGGAAAAAGAGCTTCAACACCAGATAACCGTTGTCCGTCAACTGTCGTTCAAAACGTTTAATGCTCTCGATACGCTCCGCGTACTGCTTATCCGACAATTCACCCCGAAGTCTTCCCTTCGTCACCTCATCCATCCAGCCGGAATCCAGAAATTCGAACTTCCCGGCTTCCGGAATTTTTACAAAATAACGATACAGGAAAGGTTTCCGCTTCTCTTCCTCTGTCGGTGCGGACATGGAAGCCACCTTGAAGAATCTGGGATCGATATTTTTAATAATTCCGCCGATAGTGCTGCCCTTACCGGCCGCACCCCAGCCTTCGATCAGCACCAGCACCGGGAGCTTATGCTCCTTGATCTGCATCTGGAGTCTACCAAGCTCCTCCTGCGCCGCATTCAGTCGTTTTTCCAGTTCCTCTTTTTCCGGCTTCACCGCCGGAATCCACTGTTTCAGCATACTGTAACCACCCTTTCCCGAAATCCTCGTTTACTAACTTACATAAGTTTAGTGTATACCATTTTTAAAAAATATAAAAGCAATTGGGAAATATATTTACAAATATTATTTTTCCATCCGTTCTCTGATATTATTGTAGATTTCCCATGTCTGCGCATCATCTGCACCGTTTAGAATAACGGTGCTCCCCTCTACTTCCATGACTACATAAGTATCACAGTCGTTATGAGTATAGCGGATGTAATCTGCGTGGATTTCATCGCGAAAATGTCCCATGGAGTATTTCAGGTTGCCAAAACCGTTCGTCCGGATTGTATTCGTATCCCGGAACATATTCTCTTCGTAAGCAATGCTTTCGATAGCGTCATATTTCACTGTGTAATCCTGCCAGCCCTCCGCCTGAACAGTAAATTCATTTTCTCCGTAACAGATCTCGATTTTTCCCGTATATAACGTCCATACCGTAAATAGCACACACGCGAGCATTATAAACACATAGACCGCAACCACTTTATGGTTGTAGTGTACTGCCAGCCCTTTTCCGGTGCGCAACTTCTTTCTATAATAGAGATAAGAATACAGGATGCTGCCAAAAGCTGCTGCCGTGATAGCGACAATAAACAGAAAAATGCAGCCATGCTGTCACTGAACAGTCCACAGATCATGCTCAATAGTCCTGCTGCCACCCATATTTTCCCACTGAAGCGGTGCGTGGCATTCCAGTTCTCCTCATCCTGCAATGTCCATACGACGCGGATGCCGATGGTGCGGTTCGGTTTCACCTTGGGCAGATAATTGCCCACAATAACAAATAGCAATCCCATTCCGACATACAAAATTGCCATGAGCAGATTCTCTTTCGTTACACCCATATCGATCCATCTGGCGATGCCGTTATAGAGCAATGTCATTCCCGGCACGATCCACGTAACCATTCTTATGACCTTGTCACTCTGCTGCCTGTTTCTGTTGTCGTAAAAAGTTACTGCCATTATTACCACATAAGTCACTGCAAAAGTGCCGTTTATCCACAGACTGTTCTCACAGGTATATCCCAATATAATGCCCACGCACATAACAAATGCCGAGCAGATCAGCCTGCCTTTATTTTTCTGTATCATTTCCTTCATTATCCGATGCTCCTTTCAAATCTGTGATCCATAACATGATTTCTTCCAGCACGGAAGCATTCAGTTCATAATAAATAAACTTTCCTTCCCGCTTGTCCCGGATCAGATCTGCCTCCTTTAGCACCGACAAATGCCTCGATATGGAAGCCCCCGTCACCGGAAAATGTTCGCAGATCTCTCCTGCCGACAATCGACCGTTTTTCAGAAGATTTAGTATTTCACGCCTTATAGGATCTGCCAGCGCTTTCAATGTATCCTGTATTCCCAAAAATGAATCACATCCTTTCATCCAAGCGTTTAACATTTAACCTAATTGTTAAATATATTGTATCATGTGGATTATTTAATGTCAACAGCTTCACAGATCAAGGCAGATACTTATTCCTGCGTATGGATACATCTGTACATAAAAATCCCTCCGTCTTATGACGAAGGGATCTCATTCTTCTCTATACTTACGTACCATCTTCCGGCAGTCCCCTTAAGAACACCACTGCCACCGGCAATGACAAAACCGCAGATAAAATATCGGACACCGGCTGTGACCACTGGATGCCTCGAAGTCCGAAGAAGGCTGTCAGGATCAGGAGAGCCGGGATATAGATAGTGCCACTTCGGAAGGAGGCTAAGATCGTCGCCCTGCCGCCCTTTCCGATGGACTGAAACAGCATGTTGCCGCAGATACATACCGGAATAAACGGCAGCGTCAGACATTGGATCTGCAACGCATAAAATGCAATCTCATAGGCATCCATATCCGTAAGGAATTCCAGCAACAGCTCTCTGCGGAACACATACACCACCCCTGCAAACACTGCCATGGTCACCAGACTAGTACACAGGGTGAACCAGAACGCTTTCTTCACACGGGAATACTTCTTTGCCCCGTAATTGAAGGACGATACCGGCTGGAATCCCTGGCCGATGCCCAGTGCCACACTAAATACGAAATTGAAAATACGGGACACCACGCTCATAGCGGCGATGGCAATATCTCCGTAGACAGCTGCCTGTGCATTCAACACCATGGTGGACACGCTGTTCAGTCCCTGCCGCATCATACTGGGGAAGCCTGCGGTAATAATATTCTTATGTACTGCAAATTCCCAGGTAAAATATTTCGGTGCCAGGCTACTCTGGGTCTTGCCCCTCAGGAAAAAGAGCAACAGAATCCCAAAGGATATGTACTGGGAGATCATAGTGGAAAGTGCCGCTCCCCGGATGCCAAGATTTAAGCCCCACATAAGAATGGCATCTCCCGCCATATTTAAGATACCGCCGGAGACCAGTCCCACCATCGCAAGATTGGCATAGCCTTCATACCGGAGCACATTGTTCATCACACAGCTGGATGCCATTGCCGGTGCCGACACCAGAATATAGAAGGCATAGATTCTCGCATAGGGAAGGATTGTCTCCGTACTCCCTAGCAGTCTGCAAAGTCCGTTCAGATCGGCAATACCGATTACCGCTATCAACAATCCCGCTCCTGCCGCCAGATAAAATCCCGTAGCAGAAAATGCTTTTGCCCTCTCCTTTTCATGGGCTCCCAACAATCTGCTGATATTACTTCCTGCCCCGTGACCGAACATGAATCCGAACGCCTGAATAATTGCCATCAAGCCAAACACCACGCCTACCGCTCCGGTGGCACTGGTGCCTAACTGGCTTACGAACCAGGTATCCACCATATTATACAGATTCGTGATCAGCATACTGATGGTGGTGGGCAGTCCCAGCTCCAGGACCAGCCGCGCCACCGGTTCCTCAGTCAGCCGTTTATACTGTTTCTCCTCTTTTGACAATGTTGTATCGTTCATGTTCCCTGACTCCTATAAGTGTCATCGCACATTTTTCCATGCGATTCTCTATCTGCTTATTTTTACTATTATATGTTTCTTTCTCTCAATCCAACTACCGTATCTCCATGCATGATTCGGTGTAGCTACTGAGTTTTGACCTAAGCAGCTGTCTTACCCTCATGCATAGCCTGATATGCGATTACTACATCGGAACAGAGATTTGCCGGGCGGATTCCGGACTTGCACCGGTTAGAAACGTGCGCTACGGGTGCACCACAGTGAAAAATAGCGTCTGCCCTTCCGGCGCGACGCTATTATAGATGATTCTCTTTGAAAATGTAAGCCCTTTCAGCTGTTTTTTACTTAAATTTTATGTTCAGCATCACAGTTTCTCACTAAAATAGCTCTTATAGCCCTCCCCGAAGATCTCCGTGGCACTGGTGACGATCATAAATGCCAGGGGATCCTCTTCCTTTACGATCTCTTCCGCCTTGGGAGAAATGTTTTTCTTCATGGCACACATGATGACGCTCTTCTCCTTGCCGCTGTAGGCACCACTGCCCTGTACATAAGTTACACCAATGTCCAGCTCCTCCAAAAGTCTCCCTGCGATTTTTTCCGCATGGTCGCTGATAATATAGATCAGCTTCGCCTCATCACGACCGTACAATACCACATCCAGCACCACTGATGTGATAATGACCACGATACCGGCATACAATGCCTTGTCAATGTTCCGGAATACAAACGCCGATGCTATGACGATAACCACATCTGTCAGGAAAAACAATGCTCCTGTCTTGAGGTACGGGAACTTTAGTCGCAGCAGCTTGATAATAATATCTGTTCCTCCCGTAGTGGATCCGGCCTTGAACACCCAGCCCATGGATACTGCCATCAGGGCACTTCCGGTCAGAGAAGCAAGCAAAGGATCTGTGGTCACTGCTCCTACCGGTGTCAGCAGGTTCGTAAACAGAGAGGTCATTGCCGTACAATAGATTGTAGACAGAATAAACCGCAGTCCGAATTTCCAGATACCGATCAAAAGGATCGGTATATTGATGAGCAGCATCCAGGTACCGGTCTCAATGCCGAACAGACGATTTAAGATAATAGCGATACCGGTGATTCCACCGGGTGCCAGGGAGTTCGGATCCAAAAATAAGCTGACGGATACCGCATAGACAAAGGATGCCACCGTGATCATCACATAATCCCAGAGCATCTGTAAGGGTGTCTTTTTGTCCAGTCTCTGTATTTCCAGTTCTTTTTCTGTCTTCTTTGCCATAACTTTTTTCTCCATTCCATACAAAAGCCGCATATCTATAATATGCGGCTTTTATCGGTGATACATTCACTTCTTTTCAAATCTTAAAACTTAGATATTGGTTCTTACCACTTTGGGCTGATAGCCTTCTTTTTCCAGAGCGGCAATGATCTCATTCTTATGCTCGGTGCCGAATGCTTCCAGTGTGATACGCAGCTCCACAGCAGCACTGCGGTTGATGGATACAAACTGGTTGTGCTCCAGCTTGATGACATTACCGTTGACTCCGGCAATAATACCGGATACTCTGCACAGCTCACCGGGCTTGTCGGGAAGCAGTACGGATACGGTGAAGATACGGTCTCTTAAGATCAGGCCCTGCTGTACTACGGAAGACATGGTGATGACATCCATGTTACCGCCACTCAGGATAGATACAATACGCTTATCCTTCACATTTAACTGCTTTAAGGCTGCTACCGTCAGCAGACCGGAATTCTCCACGATCATCTTGTGATTCTCTACCATATCCAGAAAAGCTACTACCAGATCCTCATCCTCTACGGTGATCACATCGTCCAGATTCTTCTGTAAGTACGGGAAGATCTTGCTGCCAGGAGTCTTTACCGCGGTACCGTCTGCGATGGTGTTGACCTTGGGCAATGTGGTAACCTTGCCGTTCTTTAAGGATACCTGCATGCAGTTAGCTCCCGCAGGTTCTACACCGATGACCTTGATCTTCGGGTTCAGCAGTTTTGCCAGTGTGGAGACACCGGTTGCCAGTCCACCGCCACCGATAGGAACCAGAATATAATCTACCAGCGGAAGCTCCTTGAATATCTCCATGGCAATGGTACCCTGACCGGTCGCCACAGTCAGATCATCAAACGGATGAATGAAGGTATATCCGTGCTCTTCTGCCAGCTCATATGCCTTTGCGCAGGCCTCATCATAGACATCGCCATGCAGTACTACCTCTGCTCCATAGCCTCTGGTACGGTTTACCTTGATCAGAGGTGTCGTGGTGGGCATTACGATGGTTGCCTTGCTTCCATAGCATTTTGCCGCATAAGCCACGCCCTGGGCATGGTTGCCTGCAGAGGCGGTGATCAGTCCCTTGGCGCGCTCTTCATCGGTCAGAGTGCTCATTTTGTAATAAGCGCCTCTTAACTTGTAAGCTCCGGTAAACTGTAAGTTCTCGGGCTTTAAGTATACGCGGTTGCCGGTCTGGGCACTGAAATAATCACTGTATACCAGTTTGGTCTCTAAAGTAACTTTTTTAACGATCTCACTTGCTTCTTCAAATTTCTCTAAAGTCAACATTTCTTCCTGCATTTTTCTTCCCATGCCTTTCTGTCACACTTTCTTTGGTCTGCCTGTTTATTATTCTTCCGCGTCTGTCTCTCCAGCTTCTTCCTCCGGCAGACGCAGTTCTCCGATGTCATCCATATTCACATCAAACAACGCATTTACAAATTCATCGGAATTGAATTTCTGGAGATCCTCGATGGATTCTCCCACACCGATATATTTTACCGGAACCTTCAGTTCGGACTGGATGGCCACAGCGATACCGCCCTTGGCCGTTCCGTCCATTTTGGTCAGGATGATACCCGTAAGATCCGCCACCTCACCGAATTCTCTTGCCTGCACCAGAGCATTCTGTCCCGTGGTGCCGTCCAGCACGATCAGATTCTCTCTGTGGGCATTGGGGAATTCCTTGTCGATGATACGGTTCATCTTACGAAGTTCTTCCATCAGGTTCTTTTTATTGTGCAGTCTGCCGGCGGTATCTACAAGAAGCACATCCACGCCTCGTGCCTTCGCCGCATTCACGGCATCAAACACCACGCTGGCGGGATCCGCACCTTCTTTTCCGCCGATCATGGGAACATCCGCCCGGGATGCCCACTCTGCCAGCTGGTCTCCTGCTGCGGCACGGAAAGTATCCGCTGCGGCAATAAGGACTTTCCTGCCCTCATCCTTTAATTTACCGGCCAGCTTGCCGACGGAAGTGGTCTTCCCCACACCGTTGACACCGATGACCATGATCACGGACTGTTCCTTCTCAAAATTATAGGCAGTCTCATCCACCTGCATCTGCTCCTTGATACTTTCAATCAGAAGCTGTTTGCATTCGGAAGGTTCCTTGATATGTTTTTCCTTCACCTGCTGTTTCAGTCTCTCCACGATAGCGGTGGTGGCATTCACACCGATATCTCCCATAATCAGGATTTCTTCCAGTTCTTCGTAGAAATCATCATCAATGGCGGAAAAACCGCTGAAGACCGAATCGATTCCCCGGACAATGTTATCACGGGTCTTGGTCAGTCCTTCTTTCAGTCTCGCAAAAAAGCCTTTCTTTTCCTCACTCATCCCATTTCCTCCAATCAGCATTCTATCCAGAAAAACGCTTGCGTTTTTCTTGTATGAAACTTAGAACTTCTTCACGAAAGAGCCTTTGCTCTGAGTGATTAGAAGTTCTTTTCATACTCTAATCGTCCAGGTCCTTGTCAATGAGGTTGACGCTGACTAAGGTAGATACGCCCTTCTCCTGCATGGTGATACCATACAATCTATCCACCTGTTCCATCGTACCGCGTCTGTGGGTAATGACAATGAACTGGGTGTTCTTGGTCAGCTTATGTAAATACTTTGCAAAACGTCCTACATTGGAGTCATCCAGTGCGGCCTCGATCTCGTCTAACAGACAGAACGGAGACGGCTTCAGGTTCTGAATTGCGAACAGTAGGGAAATGGCGGATAATGCCTTCTCTCCACCGGAGAGCTGCATCATGTTCTGCAGCTTCTTTCCGGGGGGCTGTGCGATGATGCGGATGCCTGCCTCCAGAATATCCTCATCCTCCATCAGTTCCAGTGTTCCCTTACCACCACCGAAGAGTTCCTTGAATACCTTATCGAACTCTCTGCTGATTTCTGCAAATTTCTCCGTGAACTGTTTACGCATGGCGGTATCCAGTTCTTCGATGATGCCTTCCAGCGTCTTCTCCGCTTCCACCAGATCATCATGCTGGGTCTTCATAAAGGTATAACGCTCCATCAGATTCCTGTAATCCTCAATGGCGTTGACATTGACATTACCTAACTTCCGGATCTCATCTTTCAGACCGCTGATCTCACGCTTCATGGCGGGCAGATCATTCATCTCTTCATTGCGAAGGCCTGCCGCATCACTCAGGGTAATCTCATACTCATCCCACATGTAATTGATCTGGCCTTCGATATTGTCTTCCAGCTTTTTCTTCTGTTCACTCAGACGATAGACTTCTTTGTCCAGAGCATTCATGCGCTCTGACATTTCTTCTCTGCTCTGGAAGAAGCCTTTCTGCTTTGCAGACAATTCTTCTTTCTTTGCAATATCCTCGTCCAGCTTTTTCTTGGAAGCATCCTGATTCTCATGGGAAGCCGCGATGGTCTTCTCAATCTCCAGGATATTGTTCTTCTTGCGTTCCACTTCCTGCGCATTTTCCGTCAGAGCTTCTAAAATCTCATTAAGCTCTGCCTGTGCACGCTCCAGTTCGCCGCCTATACGGTCTACATTGGCCTGTTTGTAATCCAGAGCCTGACGCATCTTCTCGACTTTTACTTCCCATTCTCCGGCATGGGCGGAAGCTTCACTCTCTTCCAGTCTGCAGCCTTCCAGTTCCTTCTGGAAGACAAGAATCTGTTCCTGAGTGGTTTTCTCCAGTTCTTCACTTGCAGCCAGTTCCTGTACGATTGATTCCTTGCTGGAACGGATCTCGAAGATCTTGGTCTCGATCTCCTGTTCCTCCAGCTTCAGGGACTGTGCACTCTCTGCCTCTTCTTCCATACGTTCTCTGGCCTGGGAAATATTTAATCTTGCGGTATTCTGCTCAATGGACTTGCGCTGCATCTCGGTCTTCAATGCTTCCAGATCCATACGCAGATTATTTCGTTTGCTCTTGGTGTCTTCAATCTTCTGGTTATAGGTCTTGATGTCATCGGAGAGTTTTTTCACCTTTTTCTCCAGTTCATCCATCTCACGACGTCTTCCCAGGAGATTACTGTTATTCTTAAATGCACCGCCGCTGATGGCACCGCCGGGAACTAAGAGTTCGCCTTCCAATGTGACCATACGGATGCCGTAATCGAATTTTCTTGCGATCTTCACGGCATTGTCCACATTGTCTACCACAACGATACGTCCCAGCATAGCCTTCGCCACATTGCGGTATTCTTCTTCTGTGCCTACCAGTTCGTCTGCCATACCGATGACACCTTTTTCCTTCAGGGCCTCGGGATTTTTGAATTCCTGAGGTTTGGTAATACTGGTCAGGGGAAGGAATGTGGCTCTTCCGAGGCGGTTCTGCTTTAAGAATCCGATCATATGCTTGGCGGTCTCTTCGTTATCCGTTACGATATTCTGAATATTACCACCCAGAGCGGTCTCGATGGCGGTCTCATATTTGGCTTCTACCTGAATAATATCCGCTACAACACCGATGATACCTTTTTCTTTTTCCTTCTGCTCCATGACCTTCTTGACGCTGCCACCGTAGCCGTCATACCGCTCGGTGATATTGGTCAGGGCTTCCAGTTTGGACTGCTCCTGATGGAAACGGTTCTGTGTCTCCCGCAGCTTCGCATCTAAGCCTGTGAGATTCTCACGGATATTGCCCAGCTCCAGTTCGGATGCTGCTTCCTGTTCGGTCATCTGCCGCAGTTCTTCGGTCACAGTCTCGAAGGTCTCTTCCAGCTTCTTGATTGTCTCTTCTCTGGCAGCCTCATCGGATTTGGCACGAAGCAGTCTGGAATTCAACTCTGCCTTGCGGATATTGATCTGCTCCATCATAGTATCGAAACGTCCCATCTTGGACTTGATGGTAGCCCGCTGGTTCAGCTCGCCGATGATGGTATTTTTCCCGGCCTCAATATTATTATTGAGTTCGGTGATCTTGTTCTGGATAGCTTCCAGGTCGGCCTTTGCCATGGCTGCCGCCTCTGCGATCTCCTGTACCTGAGTATCCGTATCCTTTTTATCGGTTAAAATATCCTGTTTTTCTTTTTCTTTGCCGGCGATTTCTTCTTCCAGGGCTGCCTTACGGTTGTTCAGATGGTTCTCACTGCCGTGGGCGGAATTGATCTGCTCCTTTAAGACGTTGATCTCACCTTCTAACTTACCGCGCATCAGACCGGTATCCGTCAGCTGTTCCCTGGCGGCTTCGATAGCGACATCCAGACTTTCGATCTCCTGCTGGATCCGCTCGTATTCTTCCTTGATACCTTCGTACTTTTCACTGGTCTCGTTCAGTTCATTGCTGGCCAGATTATATTTTTCTTCCATGGAAGACAGCTGTTCTCTGAGTTTCTTATTTTCCAATAAGAAGACATTGATATCCAGAGTCTTTAATTCTTCCTTTTTCCTCAGATAGACCTTAGCCACCTCGGATTGCTTCTCCAGAGGGCCTACCTGCTTTTCCAGTTCGGACAGAATATCATTCACACGCACCAGATTCTGTTTTTCGTTCTCCAGCTTTGTCTGGGCTGCTGCTTTTCTGCGCTTGAATTTCACGATTCCAGCAGCCTCGTCGAACAGTTCACGCCGTTCCTCGGGTTTACCGCTTAAGATCTTGTCAATCTGGCCCTGTCCGATAATGGAATAGCCCTCCTTACCGATACCGGTATCATAGAACAGCTCATTGACATCCTTTAATCTGCAGGGAGTACCATTGATCAGATATTCACTTTCTCCGGAACGGTAGATCCGTCTCGCCACTGTAACTTCGTCATAGTCGATCGCCAGCTGGTGATCGCTGTTGTCCAGAGTAATGGCAACATAGGCGTAGCTCAACGGTTTTCTGGTCTCTGTTCCCGAGAAAATAACATCCTGCATGCTGGCACCACGCAACTGCTTGATGCGTTGTTCTCCCAGCACCCATCTTACCGCGTCCGCAACGTTACTCTTACCGCTGCCGTTAGGTCCTACGATACCGGTGATTCCGTTGTGGAACTGAAATACGATCTTATTGGCAAATGATTTGAACCCGTGGATCTCAATACTTTTTAAATACATATCCTCTATCCCTCAATAGCAGAAGCGCCTCATAAGCTGCCTGCTGTTCTGCCGCTTTTTTTGTTCTTCCCTGCCCACGGCCAAGGCATTCTCCCTCCATGTCGATCTCTACCACGAAAGTCTTGTCGTGTTCCGGTCCGCTCTCCTCTAACAGCCGGTACTCGAACTCTTTTTTGAGTTTCCCCTGAATCAGTTCCTGGAGATTACTCTTGCTGTCGTAGAAGAGACGCTTGTCCTCTAAATCCGACAGAATGAAGCGGTCAATAAAAGCCTTGGCAGGCTGCATGCCACCGTCCAGATAAATGGCACCAATCATGGCTTCCATACCGTCAGAGGTGATGCTGTCTCTGCGTCTGCCGCCGGTATTCTCTTCGCCCTTTCCCAAAAGCATAAACTGTCCCAGTTCCAGGTCTCTGGCACAGAATGCCAGGGAAGGCTCGCACACCATGGAGGCACGCATCTTGGTCAGCTCGCCCTCGGGAACATCCGGGTGTTCCCGAAACAGGAAGTCGCTGGATACCAGCTCCAGTACAGCATCTCCCAGGAATTCGATGCGCTCATAGTTCTCTGTCTTGTTGATCTTTTGTTCATTGGTATAGGAGCTGTGGGTCAGAGCCTGCTTCAGCAATGCTTTGTTGTGAAAGCAATAGCCGATGCGCTGTTCCAGCACGTCCATTGTATAACCATCCAACATTTTCTTGTCCTCACAAATGCTAATAGTTCAAACCCAGTAGTCACAATCAAGATAAGAATAAGCAGACCGTAAGCAGACGTCGGTACTTAGCGAGGGTATTATCCTCGCTTATGTACCGCTACGCTCTGCGACAGGAGCGCATCGTACTAAAGTACGAGCGTGTCGCGTTTCTTACCTTGATTGGGGCTACGGAAGTTCGACATCATCATATAAACCGAAAAACAGGAACAGTGCCTTGTGAGCAAGCTCTCGGTCACAGTTCCTGTTTTGTCTTTACATGGCTCGTAGCTTTACTAGTTCACTGCGTTCTTGATCATCTCTACTGCTTCTTCTACAGTAGTAACCTGCTCTGCAGACTCTGCAGGGATCTCGATATCGAACTCTTCCTCGATACCCATGATGATCTGGTATACATCCAGGGAATCAGCACCCAGGTCATCCTGGAAGGTGGTCTCCATGGTGATCTCATCGGGATCTACATTTAATACCTCAGCAATAATTTTCTTTAACTTTTCGAATTCCATAACAGTTCCTTCTTTCCAAATATTTTGTAATTTTAATTATTTTCTGCAGCCTTATCTTCCAGACTGATCTGCTCTTTGATCTTTTCGTTGATCTTCTCTTCCTTAAATGCGATGCATTGCAGGATGGAGTTCTTCACTTCCACAGCCTTGCTGCTTCCGTGGGTCTTCACTACCAGACCGTTTAAGCCAAGCAGCGGAGCTCCTCCGTACTGGGAGGTATCGAAGCTCTTCAAGGTCTTCTTCAGTGCGGGCTTTACTAACAGTGCGCCGATCTTACTGCGCAGTGTGGACATCATTCCCTGCTTTACCTGATGCAGCAGTGCGGAGCTGACGCCCTCGTACATTTTCAGTACCACATTGCCGACAAACGCTTCACAGACGATGACATCTGCCACACCTGCCGGAATATCTCTGGCTTCTACGCTTCCGATAAAGTTGATCTCGGGACAATTCTTCAACAGAGGGAAAGTCTCCTTGACCAGCGCATTACCCTTCTCTTCCTCAGCACCGATATTCACAATACCGACTTTGGGATTCTTAACGCCCATAACGCTTTCCATATAGACACTGCCCATCTTGGCAAACTGTACTAACATGGAAGGTCTTGCGTCCACATTAGCACCACAGTCCAGCAAAAGGCTGACACCGTTCTCCGTAGGGATCAGGGGAGCCAAAGGAGGTCTCTCCACGCCACGGATACGGCCTACGATCACCTGTCCGCCTACCAGTACTGCACCGGTACTTCCTGCGGATACGAAAGCATCGCATTCACCGTTCTTCACCATATACATGGCTTTGACAATGGAAGAATCCTTCTTACGGCGGATCGCCATAACCGGAGGTTCTGCAGTCTCGATGACTTCTTCGGCATGTACGACTTCCAGCTGTTCTGCATCGTAGGTATATGCCTTTAATTCTTCCCGGATCACAGGCTCTTTGCCTACCAGGAATACTTTGACACGTTTGTCCGCATTGACAGCTTCCACAGCACCTTTTACGATCTCTGCTGGAGCATTATCGCCACCCATTGCGTCTACAGCAACATTTACATATTCTGCCATTTCGTCGTTCCTTTACCTGTTTATGTTTATCCGCTCATCATCAAACCGCTCCGTGGATCGCACCAAACAGTTTGATGATGGCAGATTCATTCTTACTATACTAAAGGCGTATATAAAAAGCAAGTGATTTTTTTGTGAAAGCAAAAGGAGATTCCATCCGGAATCTCCTCTTTTCTTTTCACTTAATTTCGCTTCATTGATTTATAAATTAATCAACGCTTACGACCTGCTTCTTATTGTAAGAACCGCAAGCCTTGCAAACTCTGTGAGGCATCATCAGTGCACCACATTTGCTGCACTTTACCAATGTAGGAGCGCTCATTTTCCAGTTTGCTCTTCTCTTATCTCTTCTACCTTTGGAAGATTTATTCTTAGGACAAATAGACATCGTTACACCTCCTTATTCGCGTTGAAGATATCTTGGATTGCTGCCATACGAGGATCCGGTACGAAAGTATCGCAACCACATTCCTTCAGATTCCTGTTCTGACCACATACAGGGCAAATACCCTTGCAGTCTTCCTTACACAGGATCTTTGCCGGCCAATTCACCAGAATTTCATCGTACACAAAAGCCTCTACATCCAGCTGCCATCCATCCATAAAGCTCTGCTCGGTATCTTCTTCCTCACTTACTTCCGCTTCCGGAGAATAAACGATTCTGTCAAACTTAAGCTTCATTGCTGTAGGTACTTCAGTAAGGCACCTGTCACATTTCATGTCAAAGGTAAGCTCTGCAGTGCCGGTTACTTTTGCCTTGTTCACACCGATGTTGGTAAAAGTAAGGGTAACGGGTGTCTTCTCCGTAATGGGGAATTCTCCCTGGCGGCTCTTAAAGCTTGTCATCTCAAGCGGAATGGCAACAGTCTCTACCTTGCCTTCGGATGTTAATACATCAGATAAACTTACTAACATAGCGACTCCTATGCAATATGTTGCGTAGAAAACACAAGTCTCCTACGATGTGTTGATTCACACACTGATTTATTATACATAGGCAATACTGTTTTGTCAACAAAATTTTGTAGGATTTTCATACAATTTTTGTATCCTGTGTCCGCCTACTTTTCCACTCCATAACTGCTGATCGTCCATCCCATCTCATCATATCCAAATGTCATAAACAGATAAGATAATGAGTCCTCCTGTACCGGCCGGAACTCTACTTCCACCGTACAGTTACCCTTGCTGTCCGTATCCACCCCGGAAAGTCCCTTGATGCCCATGATCTCAACTTCGCCTGTGTATTCCTCCTG
>OLQD01001544.1_pt1 | contig 18784 bp, 20 predicted proteins | sample 1672841 | NCBI WGS metagenome assembly OLQD01 (sample SAMEA3136729, study PRJEB25190) | human gut metagenome | biome: human gut; feature: human-associated habitat; material: faeces | place: Austria | collected 2013 | reverse complement strand
AGCTTGTTCTATGCTTAACCAGAACAGGAACGCATAGTGATCTGTTTTGAAGAAACAACGGCAAATGTTATATAATTTATATAATGTACGTATAATATATAAATTATATAATCCAATACGGGAACGCCGCCAAGCGACAGGATCATCCGTTGACAAAATCAGCGGAATCTGATAAACAATAATTGACCGAGCAAAGGCGGTTAAGTACGACAAGGCGTTCACCTCCTTCCGCTGGAAGGAGTCGCAGCGAGAGAATTATATCAAAAATGGGCGAAAAATTAAAGGGTGAAGCAAAAATATAGAAAAAGCAACTGCCTGTTGCCTACATGTAATGTCTATGTGGTTTACGACTAGGACAACTTGGTTGTATAATCAAGCAGGAGGATTTAATACATTTCCTCAATCAACACAAGGCATTGGTACGAAGAACTCAAGAAAATGTATGGACAAAACAGGAAGGAGCAACTATTATGGCATATGGAACATTTGGAAATTCGATTGTCAACCATTATAACCGAACGACGTATACAATCGGAAGAGACAGCTATACTGTACATATCTTTAAGACGGACAGCGCAACAGAGAAAGTTGCGCCTGCGGTTTACGTGAATGAAAATCTTCAGCTTCTTAAAAATATGAACGCAAACGGGATCGATAAATCACGCACAATTGCAAAGACCAACGGAAATGTAATGGGTGGGAATGCTGGCTTCTTTGGCTGGTTTTATGCTGATGGGAAACTTTATAAGCAAGGAGAGGAATGCACAACCGGTTCTTATGGTTATGGGTTTAGAGATTTCCCTACATTCTGCATAAAAGATGATGATAGCGTAATCATTAGGTGGTTTACAAGTGCGCAAAAACTGTCTGTCGCTATGGCGCATTGCGTTAGTATGATTAGTGGAACGGCTGCGCTTGTTTATAATGGAATGTCTGTTTTTGAGAATGACGTTAATTCAGAAGACTCTAATATTTTGATTGTAAATCGTACAAACTACGAAGACACAAATTGCCATTTTAATACGAGCCTTAGCCTTTATTCAGGAAGTGGAGAAAAAGCAATTAGAACTATATTGGGACACTGCAGCGATAAGACGTATTATCTTGTCGTGGTTGAGAGTAGTATTACGCTGCGTGACTGTGCGAAAATGATGGAAGATTTGGGATGCGATTTCGCACTTAACCTTGACGGAAACTACAAGAGCCAAATGCGCGTAGCGCCTAATTATACAAATAGCGTGACAAATGCAGGATATAATCTCAACAGCACCACAACATATGGGTCGGCTGTTGTTGCATATAGAAATAATTAAAGGATGAAACCACACGGGAAAAAAGCAAATAGGTGGATACTACTTCTTTTCGGAGTTTTGATGAGCCTTTCTGCCTGTGAAACTGCAAGTGAAAAACCAATGGATAGGCTCGGAAATGAAGAGCAAAAACTAATAGCAAAGAGCGAAGCAATCCAGATAGAAGATGATGATAAGGAAAACGATTCTCTATCAACGGTTTTGCAGCCTTCGGAATGGGATATATTATGCAAAAACATCCAAATGCTTCCGCAGGATTTCACCTTTGTTGTTAATCTCAATGACGGGTCAAATGTAACGGTATGCGGGCAGAAAGTGTCTATGCAGAACCCAATCATCGTTCCTTCTGCGGACACTGTAACGGTTGATACATTGCGGTCGGAAGTTCTCTTTCCTTTGCAGGAAACTTTTGATTTGATTGGTATCGCATGGGACATTCAAAATGATGTGCTGAATATGGCTTGCCAGTATCATATCGAAGCGGATTACGGAAAAGATCTGCCGCACCTGTGCAGCGTCAATATGCAGACGCTGCAGGTGTATGATCGGGATGGCGTCAGCTACATGACGCTTCCGCAGAAAGCGCAGGAGCAGGACGGAGTTTTATATATCCCGCTTTCATGGCTGGAACAGTTTTTTGCATTTCATGTATCGGATACCGAACTGATTCTCGATACGGAACAATATCTTGCGTCGCAGCCGATCAAAAGCGACGACGGAACACTGAAAAAGTGGGTCTATTTGAACCAAGACGAAATCCCGGAGCGGTTTGCAAAGATCCAGACAGAGGATTGGAATGGGGTGCCGGTAGAAGTGTGGTCGGACGGCAGCTTGGAACTGCGCATATTTGAGGGAATGAGCAGCGTGTTTTCTGTTACGCTGCTGGATGATTCCCACGAAACAAAACGAGGCATCCGTGTTGGCGACAGCGTTGATCAGCTATGGGAATGGTATCTGGAACAGCAACTGGACGGAATGGTCACAAGGAACGGAAAAGAAGAATACAAGCAGAATCAGGACAAGCAGCAGTTTGCACTGATTCCATATGTCCTTTCCTACACACAGGAAGACGGTTTTTTGACAAGCATTACAATTTCAGCACCAGAGTAATTAAAAAATAAAAAGGCAAGGGCGAGGAGTTCCGTGTCGGCGGTGACCTGATGTATTCGCATTCCGACCAGCTTACTTTGCAGAAGGCTTCCAAGCAATATCTGTTTGTTGACTCTACATCGTATGAAAACTCGGAAAGCAATGCCCGTGACCGCAATCACAGCGTTCGCGGTAATTTCCGGATGAAATGGGAAGTTGACTCGTTCAATACTCTGGAGTTCCGTCCGCGGTTCACGGTGAGCTTCAACAATTCGGAAAAGACGGATACCTCTTTCCTGCGTGCCGGTGATGCCGACCTTACTCCTATCAACCGTGCGAAAACCATCGTGGAGAGCGAGGGAACAAGCTATGATTTGGAAGGGCGGATTGTGTACAACCACAAGATGAAAAGTCATCCGGGACGTTCGTTCAGTACGCAGGTAACCTACAAATACAGCAATACAAAAGAGGATGAGACCTCATACGCCATCAATGAGTTCTTCCTTGTGCCTGACGACAACGAAGAGCGCGACCAGTTTACGGATTCCCGGGAATGGTCTAACCGTGTGGGTGCGCGTGTGACCTGGATGGAGCCGTTGGGCGATATCAAGAAAGCGCGGTTCCTGTCGTTTGCCTATAACATGAACTACTATTTCAATAATGCCGACAAGCTGGTTTATGACCGCAACCGGGAGTTTGATGCCTATGAGGCTGTGGACGCCCTTGAAAACCAGTACGGAATATTGACAAATCCGATGGTGGCCTATCAGATTGCCGATGCGACGGGCGTGCTCGACGAAGACTTGAGCAACCGTTTCCGCAATGACCAGTTTTCTCAACAGGTGCGTATCGGTTATCAGCAGAACCGCAAGACTTACCGCCTGAACGGTGGTGTGTCCATCAATCCGACAATGATGCAGAGCGAGGACATCATCAACAGTGCCCGCAATATTCCGCGTCAGTGGGTTTGGAACTTTGCGCCGTTCATGCGTTTCCGCTATTCTTTTTCCAAGACAAAAAACCTGGCTGTCGACTATCGTGGCTCTACTCAGTCGCCTACCATGTCGCAGTTGCAGCCGGTGGCCGACGTTTCCGACCCGTTGCGGGTTGTTGTCGGTAACCCGTCGCTTTTGCCGGCATTCCAGCATCGCTTCAATATCCGTTACAACGATTTCAATCAGGAGAAACAGCGCAGTTTGATGGCCTTTGTCGGTGCTTCGACAACGATGAACAGCATTATCTCGAAAACCACCTACGACCAGTCGACCGGTGGACAGACAACGACTTATACCAACGTCGACGGTGTTTGGTCGGCCAACGGTATGGTTATGTTCACTACTCCGTTCGGCAACCGTAACTGGCATTTTTCCAATCATGCCTTCCTGCGCTTTTCGCGTACGGTGGGTTTCAACAATGAATTGCTGAACCGAAGCAGTTCGTACACTGTCAGCGAGACGCCGAGTCTTGCTTATCGTACGGATCTTATAGACTTTGAGTTGCGCCCGTATTACAATTTGCAGATGACGCGCAACTCCATTCAGCAGAACTCCGACCGCAATGTGCATTCCTATGGCGCACGTTTCGATGCCAATTATTATGCACCGTTCGGACTGGTTTTGGGCAGTGACTTCTCTTATGGCAACACAAGCGGATATTCTGAAGGTTTCGACAACGAGCAGTGGCTTTGGAATGCAAGCATTTCCTATCAGTTCCTGCGCAACCGTCAGGCTACGATTACGCTGAAGGCTTACGACCTTTTGCAACAGAAGCAGAACATTTCCCGTTCCATCACGGCCAACTATATCCAGGACCGCGAGTTCAACACCGTGACACGCTATTTCATGTTGTCGTTCTCCTATAAGTTCCAGTCGTTTGCCAACGGCTCGTCGGAGAAGGACTTTGATTACGGAGGTCATGGACCGGGCCGTCGTCCGATGGGGCCTCCTCCCGGACATCCTCGCCGCCCGATGTAGCAGTGATGACAATATAAAAAAACGACAGGCTGGACTTCCAATTCGGAATCCAGCCTGTTGTCGTTTTATATCTTGTCCTAAAAGAATGCGGCGATGAACTCGTAGGTGAAATAGATGCACACGATGAATTTCAGGAGTGTGCCTACGAGGAATCCGATAAATGAGCCGAAACCGGCGCGGAGGGCTTCGTTGAAGGGGCGGTTGGCGATGAGTTCGCCGATGACGGCACCGGCAAACGGGCCGACAATGATGCCGAACGGCATGAAGAACATGCCGACAACCGTACCGATGACACAGCCCCAGTTTCCATACTTGCTGCCGCCGAATTTTTTAGCACCGATTAGCGGTGTGAAATAGTCGAGGAGCAGTACAATCAGAACGACAACTGCCCACATGACAAGCTGCGTAACGGTAAACTGGTAGCGTTCGGTGAAATGAAGGAGCAGGAGTCCGACATAGGAAATTGGCGGCCCCGGGAGCATCGGAGCGATGCAGCCGGCAAGGCCCACAAGCAGGCAGACGGCTCCCAGGCATATTAGAGTGATGTCGAGTGCTGACAATAGTTCCATATTATAGATATGTCTTTAACGTGTTTCCTTGATTTTATCTTTTAAGCGTGTCGGGCAATTCGGGTGTGGCACCGTGTTGAGTGCAGACATAGGCAGAAATTTCAACAGCTCTTGCGTGAGCCGAAATCTGGTCGCGGCCTTTCAAGATGGATGCGACAAATGCGGCTGTAAACGAGTCGCCGGCACCGACAGTGTCGACAACCTCCACTTTGGGTGTCGGGAAGAAGCTCTGCTCTTCTTTCGAGAACACGTAGCTGCCATTTGTTCCGCAAGTGAGCACAAGGTTGCGGAGCGAGAATCGGTCAACCATGTGGCGGCAACATTCTTCGGCATCCTCAATTTCGATTTGGAACAGTTGCTTTACAATTTCCAGTTCCTCGTCGTTGATTTTGAAAATGTCGCAGCGTTTCAGGGAATTGGATATGATTTCCTTGCTGTAGTAGTTTTGTCGCAGGTTGATGTCGAAAATCTTCAGAGAGTCGGCCGGCATGGCATCAAGAAAGCGTTCAATCGTGTTTCGGCTGACTGATGAGCGTTGTGCGAGCGACCCGAAGCATACGGCGCGCGTCTGGCGAGCGATTTCTTCCAGTTCGGGTGTGAACGGAATGTTGTCCCATGCTGTGTTTTCGCAGATTTCATAGCTGGGAATGCCGTTTCCGTCGAGGTGAACGTTGACGGTTCCGGTCGGGTATGTTGTTTGTGCAACGGCGAGTTTTGCCTTGCTGTTCTTGAGTGAGTCGAGTATTTCGTTACCAAGCGAGTCGTTGCCGACTGCGCTGACAATTAGTCCGTTCAATCCTAAATTGGCAATGTGGTTGGCGAAATTGGCAGGTGCACCGCCGACTTTTTTGCCGTCGGGCAGCATGTCCCACAGCAGTTCGCCCATCCCGACGATATAAGATAAGCTGTTTGTAGTATGCATATTCTTAGTTTTATTCTGTTTTCCCGAAATTACGATTTTTTTGTTTGAAATGTAACAAATTTGTTCATAAGAAAGTTGACAGTTCCAAAAATGAACAGTCCGAGGAACTGCGCAAGGTATTCGTTAAGGCCGATAAGTTCATACATGAAGAAAACAAACAGTACCTGAAGCAGATAGGCGCAGCCAAAGGCGGTCAGAAACAGCGTGATTTCACGCTTCACGTTCCCTCCTTTTGATTGAAATACCCACCGTTTGTTCCAATAGAAACTGCTGCAAATGGCCAGCGTATAGGCACACACGTTTGACACGTACAGCCCTTGCTGCAGTAGTGACATCATAATCCACACGGTCAGTGAGATAATGACAAAATTGCTGAATCCGACTATGGCGAAGCGAATCAGTCGTCTGTTGTTGAGCAATAGTTTCTTGAGGAAAGACATAATGGGAACAAAGTTACGTTTATTTCCCCAAAATGCAAAATATGAGCCAAACAGAACTTTATTTGAGCCTTGACGGCGAGCCGTGCCAGGAGCAGCCGAGACAGAATACTTCGTCCAGACAGAATCCTTCGAGGGATTCGTCGGGATATTTTGCCGTTACGGTTCCGTCGGAGAGAACATAGACCAACCGTCGGTCGCCGCTCTCGTTCTTGACATAAAATGCCGCAATCTGGCATTGGGGGCAGATACGTTTACGCATAGGCTATGAGGCAAAGGGTGCGGTTGTCTTGAATTTACGGATTTGATAGAACAGCATGAGAATAGCGGCTGCCGCTGCAAAAAAGTCGGAAGTCGGCATGCTGTACCACACACCATTCACTCCCCAGTGCAGCGGGAGGATTGCCAGTCCCGGAAGCAGGAACAGCAATTGGCGTGAGAGGGAGAGGAAGATGGCTATGCCGGCTTTTCCTATGGACTGGAAGAACTGGCAGATAATGATTTGTGCTCCGACCAGCGGGAACATGAGGATGCCAATGCGCAGAGCCGTTTCCGATTGCGCCGTGAGTTCGTGATTGTCGGTAAACATTCCTACAAAAACATTCGGGAACAGTTCGCCGACAATGAATCCGAATGTCGTGACCGCCATACCTGCAATGATGCCTATTTTCAAAGTCAGCTTCACACGGTCGGGGCGCTCGGCTCCGAAGTTGTAACCGGTTATCGGCTGCATGCCTTGTGCGATACCCATTACAATCATGACAAACAGCATCTGGATACGGTTGAGAATGCCGAATGCACCGATTGACAGGTCGTTGCCGAATGTGAGCAGGCGGTTGTTGATGAAAATGACAATGCAGCAGGCACATACGTTCATGATGAAGGGCGACATGCCGATGCTGAAAATGTTTTTGACGATGCGTTTGCGCAACTTCATCCGCTGTTTGTTGAAGCCGACAAAACTTTTTTTGCTGAAAAAATGGGAGAGTACCCATATCATTCCGACAAACTGGGAGGCTATCGTGGCTGTAGCCGCTCCCCGGATACCCCAGTCCAGCACAAAAATGAAAATTGGGGCGAGAATGACGTTGCAACCCACTGTAAACATGGATGAAATCATGGCTTTTTTCGGGTAGCCCGTAGCACGCATGATATTGTTGAGGCCAATCATGACATACGATATGGGGCTGCCGAGCAGAATGATCTGCATGAAGTCGCGGGCGTAGGGAAGGGTGTCGTTGCTTGCTCCGAAGAATCGCAATATCGGGTCAAGGAACAGCAGTGTCAGTCCGCCATAGAAGATGGCGCTTATCACACTGAGTATCGTTACGTTACCCAAAATTTCCTCAGCCCCTTTCTGGTCTTTTTGTCCGAGGCGGATAGATGAAATGGTGGCACCGCCTACACCTACAAGCGTACAGAAGGCAACCAGCAGGTTCATAAGCGGGAAAGTGATGGCAAGTCCGGAAATGGCAAGCGCTCCAACACCATGACCGATGAAAATACTGTCGATAATGTTGTAGAGTGACGTCAGCGTCATGCCGATGATGGCCGGCAACGAATATTGCAGAAGGAGTTTCCCGATGGGAGCTTCGCCCAGAATGTGTGGATTATTTGTTGTCATGCTCAAACCTAATTAAAAACCTATTTACACGGCAAAATTACACATTTGTTTGTTGAGAAAACGGTTTGCACTCCCGTGTGTTTTGAAATTTTTTGAAAAATTATACTATTTCATGGCTGATATATATAATAAACTAAGGTATGGGGAGGGTTTGTGTGTGACAGGTGATATGGGAGATTTTAGGGCTGTTTTTCTGACTGTTTTTGGCTGATTGGGGCTAAAATGAAAATTATATGTGTTAAAATTCACATTGTTAAAACGTTGGAGCGGAGAAAAAGAAGAAAAAAAGCGGTTTTTTGACAAGAAAATCGGATTTTTTTATCGGGAAAACGAGAAATTTATGTTTTAAAACATAAGAATGAAACGTGTTTATAAGTGTCTGTATTTTAGTGTATTATGTGAGTATTTGGCCCGCTTTTCCCGTAATCGGCTCATGCTTAGAAAGAAAAAAATGCGTGTAGTCGTAATTTTTTTGAGAAAAATGCTTGTAGTATTTTTTTTTGTTATAACTTTGTATCGTTTTTGAAGCATAAAAATTGTTTTATTATTAAAATTTAAACGAAATGAAAAAGTTAGTTTTATTACTTGCTGTTGTATTTAGCGCATCTTTGTTCTCTTGTGGTAACAAGGCAGAAAACGCTGCTGCTACTGACACTGTAGCTGCTGACACTGTTGCAACTGTTGATACTGTAGTTGCTGACACTGTAGCTGCTGACACTGTAGCTGCTGACACTCTTGCAAAATAATTTGAGCTAATACAGATTAAAGCATAAAAGCTGCTTCACCGGGTGTGAGGCAGCTTTTTTTATGTCTATCTCGGTGTGAAAAAAGCTGATACGTTTGTCTCTCCGCTTTGCTTGCATTATATTTGTAGGTAAATAATAACCTAATTTGATATTATGAATAAATTCGGAAATTTTTTGGTGGGATTGGCAGCCGTTTCCGGCTTGTATTCCTGTTCCGACGGTTCGGTAGACATCTATATGCCGGCGCGTTTGAATGAATCGGATATGTGGAGCATTGTCAATGCCCGAAACGGTGAAGTGGTGGCGCAGGACGCTTTTTCCAGAGCTCCTTCTGCAATTGGACAAGGTAATATTTTCTATGTAGAAACTTCCGACGGACTTTTTGAATATTACAAAGTGTCGGATGTCAATAATCCGATATCTTCCGAACGGTTCAGCCAGGCTGGCGATTTTAATACGGATGTCGCATTTGCCGTCAAGCCGGATGAAACCATTTCGCTGATCAACAGTTCGATAGTGGTGGTCAAGCAGTTGCCGGCATCCGTGAAGTCGGTGTATGGATTTAGCGGTGAACTTGCCCGGTTTAAAAATGAGAAGGGATTGTACGGCTATCTTAATAAGAAGGGCGAAGTGGCCATCGAGGCGAAATATGCGGAGGCTACCAATTTTTCCGGCGATTATGCCTTTGTCTTTGAGTTGGGTGAGAACAGCAAAATCCTTCTTATAGACAAACAGGGGAAGACTGTGACACAGTTTGCTCCCGACCGTTATGACTGGATTTATTTCCCGTTTTTTAACGGCTATTTTGCAGCATCGACCAACGGAAAGGTTACTCTCTACAATGACAGGAACGAAAAAGTGCTGTCAAACAATATGATGGAATACGACGGGACAGACGACGGCCTATATCAGGTACACGAAGGAAAATTCATTTTCAGCAATGACGATATGTACGGCTTGATGGATATGGATGGAAAAGTGCTGGTCCGTCCTAAATATAAGTCGTTGCGCTATTCCGGCAATGACCGTTATGTGGCGTTGCGCAACGATGTATACGGTGTGGTGAACGGTGCCGGCGAAGAAATCATACCGTTTGAATATGAGTTTATTCGAGGCTTGGGGAAAAACCGTTATCTGGTGAGCGAGGCAAATTTCAACTGCTATATTGTAGATGAAGATTTGAAAGAGATTCTGCCTATGGAAGTGTCCGATTACGTATTGAGTCCGGGCGGAAGAATTGATTCGGAATATGTCGATGTGTCGGCTATGGTCGACAAACTGGCATCCAAGATAACTCCGGCAGCGGCGTTTGGCGTCGACAAATCGAAAACAGCCGACCAGGTGGCTGCTATGTTGGGATTTACGGACTCTTCGAAATACAGGTGGAACAACGAATTCCGGCAGGAGTTCAAGGAAAGCGACATTGATGCGGTTGTGGTCTATACTTTCGCAGGGACGGTTGCATCTTACGACTATGATTTCTCGCTGGGCGATTATGTAGACCGGTTCACATCGGCTCCGATTGAAGACGTGACCGTTTTCCTGACAAAATCATCGCTGGAGTATCGCGCCGTCCAACGTCAGTTGGCTCCGATATTCGTAAAGAACGGCTTTCGGAGAGTCGACGATGACTATGTGGCTGCCAACGGTATGACCGTATCGATGGACCTGCAGAACGGCAGTCTGGCTATCCGTTGCCGGTTCTGACGAAATGTACCGGCAAAGACACGCGGTCAACAAAATCGGCGTGTGGATTGTTATTGAAAATCCGGAGGCAGGATGCGGCGACAGCCGGTTTCCTGTCAAATATCCGTGATTTTTACTAACTTTGTACAGGATAGAATGCGGTTAGTTGCAGTCAGACTTGAAAGCTCTGCTTTCGTTTGTCTCTGCACCACGTATTTTTCCTTTAATTTGTAAGAAATTTTTCAAGAACGAACAATGATTGACAATACTACTTTCGGAAATATGACCGTGGAGTTCCACACGTTGGGGTGCAAGCTGAACTTTTCGGAAACGTCGACTATAGGTAAGATGTTGGCAGAAAGGGGAGTGCGCAGCGCGCGTGCCGGCGAGGTACCTGATATTTGTGTGGTGAATACCTGTACGGTGACAGAGCTTGCCAACAAGAAATGCCGTCAGGAAATCCGGCGGCTGGCTTCGAAATATCCGGAAGCGGTAATAGTCGTGACCGGCTGCTATGCTCAGTTGAAAAGCGAGGAAGTGGCGGGAATCGACGGTGTTGACATTGTGGTGGGCAATGACCAGAAAGAGGAGATTGTCGACTATCTCGACCGCTGGTTTGCCGAGCGCCAGCCGGTGGTGAAGGTTACGCCGCTGAAGGACATGAAGCGGTTTATCCCTTCCTGTTCGCGGGGCGACCGTACCCGTTATTTCCTGAAAGTGCAGGACGGCTGCGACTACTATTGCAGCTACTGTACCATTCCCCGGGCGCGCGGCCGTAGCCGTAGCGGCAGTATTGCCGACCTTGTGGAGCAGGCACGCGGAGCGGCAGCCGAAGGCGGTAAGGAAATCGTGATTACCGGCGTCAATATCGGTGACTTCGGTAAGGGAACCAATGAAACTTTCTTTGATTTGGTAAAGGCTCTCGATGAGGTGGAAGGCATTGAACGCTACCGCATTTCGTCGATTGAACCCGACTTGCTGACCGATGAAATCATTTCGTTCGTTGCGGGGTCGAAGCGCTTTATGCCGCATTTCCATATTCCGTTGCAGTCGGGCAGCGACGCCATGCTCAAGCTGATGCGCCGTCATTACGACCGCCAGCTGTTTGCCGACAAGATTGCCAAAATCCGCCGCGAGATTCCCGATGCGTTTATCGGGGTGGACCTGATTACGGGCATGAGAGGGGAAACCGACGAAATTTTTGAGGATTCGAAGGAATTTATTGCTTCGCTCGACATTTCTCGCCTTCATGTGTTTACTTATTCCGAACGTCCCGGAACAATGGCGCTGAACATCACTCCGGTTGTCGACCAGCAGACCAAGCATTTGCGTACGCGCAAGATGATGGCTTTGTCCGACAAAAAACTCGATACCTTTACCCGCCGTTATTTGGGCACAGTGCGTCCGGTGCTTTTTGAGCATACTACCGACGGAGGAACAATGAAGGGATTTACCGACAATTATTTGAGAATCGAAGTGCCGGCCGACGAGTCGCTTGTCAACCGCGTAGCGATGGTCCGTCTGGTGGAACCGACCGGTGAGGACGACCTGATTAAGGGAGAATTGGCATGAACGGAACAGTAAGAAATATCCTGTATTCGCCTTTGTGGCTGTTTCTTCACGGAGCGGCATTCCTGCCGTTGCCCGTGCTTTATGTCATTTCCGATGTGCTGGCGTTCCTGACCTATCATGTGGTGCGCTACCGCAGGGAACTGGTGAAAAAGAATATCTATGCTTCGTTTCCGGAAAAGAGTGGCGAGGAAAAGAACCGTATCATCCGCCGGTTCTATCGCAATTTCACAGATATATTCGTAGAAACCGTCAAGTTGCTTCACGTCAGCGACAAGGAAATGCGCCGCCGCATTGTGTTTGAGGGCTGCGAGCAGGTGGATGCCTATACGCGCGAAGGTAAATCGGTGGCTCTCTACGCCGCCCATTTCTGCAATTGGGAATGGCTTTCGGCCATCACGATGTGGGTGGACAACGACGAGAAAATCCATTATTCGCAGGTCTACCGTCCGTTGCGCAACCAGTGGTTCGACCGTTTTTATTTCGAACTTCGCAAGCGGTTCAACTCCGAATCAATTCCTAAAAACGGGGTGCTTCGCCAGTTGTTGCAGTATCGCCGCGACGGCGGACGTTTTGTGACCGGATTTATCTCCGACCAGAAACCTAGCCATAACGACGGGCTTCATCATATCCGTTTTCTCAATCAGGACACGCCGTTTATCAGCGGTACGGAACTGTTGGTGAAGAAGATGAAGGCTGCCGTGATGTATTTCGACATTCACCGCGTAAGCCGCGGATATTATAAGGTGACCATGCGCAAGATTGCCGACGATGCTTCGCAATGCGGAGAGTTTGAACTCACCGATCGCTTTGCCCAAATTCTTGAAGAGGCTATCCGCAAGGAACCCGACGCCTGGCTGTGGTCGCACAACCGCTGGCGCAGATAATAAAGTCAGGTTATAAAAATTAGGACTACTAAATCTTTTATAGGAAATGAATTTATTTCGGTCGCTTTTTGATTTTATCGGTGCCTTTTTGTCAAGCCTTATCGGTCGTATAGCCCGCTATACTTCCTCTGCGGCTTACAAAAATCCATCCGCTAAAATTCAAAAAACAACTCGACCTAATTTTTAAAACCAGCCTTAATAGAAACTTTTAGAACACTGTTTATATGAAAAAGCCGATTGGAGTAATTATTCTGAACTGGAACGGAGCTGAATTGCTGCGCCGTTACCTGCCTTCGGTGATTGCTGACAACAATGATGAGATTGCCGACGTGGTGGTTGTCGACAACGGAAGTACCGACAACTCGCGTGAACTCCTTGCTTCGGAATTCCCCGGAGTCAAAACCTTGTTTTTCAGTGAGAATTATGGCTATGCCGAGGGCTACAACCGTGCGATAGCTGAATTGGGCTATGAATACAGCCTGCTGCTGAACTCTGATGTGGCTGTTTCGCCCGACTGGCTTACTCCGCTTTACTCCTATATGCAGGCACATCCCGAAGTGGCGGCCTGTCAGCCGAAAATCCTTGCCGATACCGATCGCACGCGCTTTGAATATGCCGGTGCTTCGGGCGGCTATATCGACAAGCACGGCTATCCCTATTGCCGCGGCCGCATTTTTGATGCCGTAGAAAAGGACAACGGCCAGTATGACGATGTGGCGGAGGTGTTCTGGGCTACGGGTGCCGCCTTGTTGGTGCGCACGGATGTGTATCTGAAAACCGGCGGACTCGACAGCTTTTTCTTTGCCCACATGGAGGAAATAGACCTTTGCTGGCGCATTCATCAGGCGAGCCACAGCATCAAGGTCGTGCCGCAGAGCCATGTGTATCATCTTGGAGGCGGCAGCCTGCCGGCTTCCAATCCGCGGAAAACGTATTTGAATTTCCGCAACAATCTTTTCCTGCTTTATAAAAACCTGCCCCGCCGTGAGGGACGGAAAATGCTCTTCGTGCGTCGTCTTTACGACACGCTTGCCTTTTTCGTATTTGTGGCGAAAATGGATTTTGCCAATGCACGGGCCGTGTTGAAGGCGCACAACGACTATCGGCGCATGAAGTCGCGCTACGACGGCATTCAGCCCGACCGCAATATTATGGCCGATTTCCCCACCTGCCGCACCAACATCATCCTTGCCTATCATCTTCGCGGCAAGCGCACGTTCAGCAGACTTTAGAAGGATCGGCCTAAATAGTCTCGTAGTGTAGCGCTGTTATTAGGATCTGTTCTGTCATAGATCACAGTGATAGTATCACCTGCTGAAATAGTATCGTTTTCAGAGAAATATCTTCCCTCTCCTTGGTATTCATTTTCGCCAACAGAAAATTTATAACTGAAATAATGTGTATATCTAATTCGGAAAAAATGGTCCATGACCACTGCTTCTGCATATTCCCAATTTTTATTTAATGATTGTCTCTTCATGAGACCTCCTATTATTAAATAAGCGAGGATTGCCCAAAGGCCTATGATATACGACCAAGCAATGACGTCTTTTAATTTTACTTTCATAAATAAATTCTTCGTTTTAAGGTTTGAAATGTCCAATTGTTGTTTTCATAGCCAATCTGTTTCCTGTTGGTATTATAGTAATTAGCTTATGGGTAAAGAATATTCAGAAAGAGAATGTTCCTCCCGTTTATTTACGGGTGTTTTTTTATTTTCTTGAATAGCCATACAATTAAAAAGATCGTATTTATGGCTATTCCTAAATACAGTATAAAATACTGTTCTTCAGATAGGCAGGGTGGGCATTCCACTCCTTCCAAACAGGGCTCACACAGGGGTTGATAATATTTAAATAATAAATACAAAATCAAATCCACAAGAATGAGCTTGAACCACGGATTTCTAAAAATTCTGATTATTAGGGATTTTTGTGCCGGTTTCATGTCGTTTCCTTTATTGTGGGGTGAAAAGCTTGTGTAAATGGTAAATTGTTGGGCAACTGCCATTTCCAAAATTAGCAATAATAAAATGTATTGTCAAGTCTGCCAGACAGATTTATGGGTAAGTTATTGAAAATCTATATGAATTGGAATTGTTAATAGGACATTGACTTTCTTATTGTTGTGTATCCCAGGTGTCCAATCCTGCATTTGTTCCAATGCTTTTAGTCCGGCTTTTTCAAAATTTGTCAACTTGTTTAAGCCTTTGTTGTAAATTCTTGCGCCAATTAGCTGCCCTTTCGTGTTGATGACAAACTGGACTCGAAGTGTTGTCTGAATGTTTTCATTCTGTTCGGGTGCATAATTGAAATGTGAAATAAAATCGTTCATAAAAGCACTGTTACTGCCTTTGTAAGAAGGCATCTGCTCGACAGTAGTATAGACATATTTATTTGTCATCTTGTCAAATAGCAGGGTTTCATTTGTTTGTTGGATTCTTGTGGTATGAGATTGATTGATAAACTCTCCTTGATGCAATTTTATAGTTGTCGTGTTATTGGATTGCGCCATGCAATTCAACGACAGTATCGCAGTGATTAGAAGTAAAGCAAATCTTTTCATGGTTGCCTGTGTTTTTAGGGTTGAAAAGTCGGAGTAAATTGTTGAATGGCAGAAGTGTTTTCCACAAAGTTAACAATAAAATGCAATTTATTCAATATCGGTCCTTGGAATTAAACTTAAATCGGTCATAAAGTCTAATGACTGATTTGGGTAAAAGGATATTGTGATTACTCAAAGATGTCAGTAGGGTTGGGTGTTTTCGTTTCTATTCGGATTCATTTGCTAAAACTTACTAAGATGTTGTTAAACATATAATTTTATTGCTTGATAATGATAAAAATAGTATATGTTTGCATCAGCATAGTTCAGCACAGTAATCGTAGTGTTTTTATGGATATGACATTGGGGCAACAATTGACGAAAGTAAAACAGTTGGCAGATTTGTTGGAGCACGAAATCGTTTCCGGCAAATATTCCGAAGGGAGTTGTCTGCCCTCAATTAACGGTCTGAGCAAGGATTATTGCGTGTCGCGTGATACCGTGTTTAAGGCTTTTCTTGAATTGCGTGAACGTAAACTTATTGATTCTATTCCGGGAAAAGGTTATTATGTTACCAACAGGCAGGAACGTGTATTTCTGCTTCTTGATGAGTATTCGCCTTTTAAAAATACACTTTACAACAGTTTTGTGAGTCGTTTGGGAAGACATTATAAGGTGGATTTGTGGTTTCACCAATACAATGAGCATATCTTCAATACTATTTTACGAGAGGCTATAGGCCGATATAATTATTATGTGGTGATGAATTTCGACAATGAAAAGTTTTCTCACATATTTAATAAAATTACGCCTTCAAAATTGCTGTTGCTCGATTTTGGAAAATTTGATAAAAAAAACTATTCCTATATTTGCCAGAATTTTGATAATTCGTTTTATGCTGTGCTGTGCGAAATGAAAGAACGTTTACGGCGTTATCGACGTATTGTGTTCCATTTGCCGAAAGAATCGAAGCATCCTTACAGCTCGGTTGGTAGTTTGCAGCAATTTTGTGCGGAGATAGGAATGGAATGTGAGGTGGATGACAGTAATGCTCTTAAGTCTGTTGATGCCGGCGTTGCATATATGGTTATACGTCAGACGGATGTAGTTGATATTATAAAGATGAGCCGGGCCAAGAAGTTGGAATGTGGCAGAGACTTTGGTCTGATTGCTTATAATGAAACTCCGGCTTATGAGGTGATTGACAAAGGCATAACATCATTAAGTGTCGATTGGGTGAAAATGGGAGACCTGGCTGCACAATTTATTGTGACAGGTGATCCTGTCCAGATCTTTTTACCTACGGAACTGCATTTGAGGGATTCTGTGTGATTTTGATTATTTGAATTGACAGGTATTTTTTTGTGTACATTAATCAGCACAGTTCAGCACAGTTGCTGGGAGTATAAGGCAAAACCTAAACAAACCTAATAATTAAAAAAATGAACAAGTATCCAAAAATTGGGATTCGTCCCACAATTGACGGCCGCCAAGGCGGAGTTCGCGAAAGCTTGGAAGAAAAAACTATGAATTTAGCGAAGGCAGTGGCCGAATTGATCTCTACAAACTTGAAAAACGGTGATGGCAGCCCTGTTGAGTGTGTCATCGCTGACTCTACAATCGGTCGTGTGGCAGAAAGTGCTGCATGCGCTGAGAAATTTGAACGTGAGGGTGTTGGTGCAACTATTACCGTAACATCCTGCTGGTGCTATGGCGCTGAAACTATGGATATGAATCCTCATTATCCGAAGGCTGTGTGGGGATTCAATGGAACGGAACGTCCGGGTGCCGTTTATCTGGCAGCGGTTTTGGCAGGGCATGCACAGAAGGGATTGCCGGCATTCGGTATCTATGGCCGTGATGTCCAAGATATTGAGGACAATACGATTCCTGAAGATGTGGCTGAGAAGATTCTTCGTTTTGCCCGTGCGGCTCAGGCTGTAGCAACAATGCGCGGCAAGTCGTATCTGTCAATGGGTAGCGTTTCAATGGGTATTGCCGGTTCTATTGTGAATCCGGACTTTTTCCAGGAATATCTTGGCATGCGTTGCGAGTCAGTCGACCTTACTGAGATTATCCGTCGTATGACAGAAGGTATCTACGATCAAGAGGAATATGCAAAAGCAATGGCATGGACAGAGAAGTACTGTAAAAAGAATGAAGGCAAAGACTTCAATGTCGAATCAAAAATGAAAACCCGTGCCGAAAAGGATGCCGATTGGGAATTTCTTGTTGTGTAGAAATGATAGTCAAGACCATTCTCTTCCATTGTTTCCATCCAGGCTTCATAGTTGAAAAATTCTGTCCAGGCATCATAAATACAGCCTTTTTTATAAACATCGTAAATAACCTTGCCGATACGGCGGTCACCACGGGCAAGGATACCCTCTAATACGGTCGTTTTGGCATCATGCCATTTGAAAGAAAGACTGCGGTGATTATGCTGAATCTTAAATTCATCATTTACGATATGTGCCTTTGTTTTGTATTCGTCCTCCTCACACATAGAAGCCCACTGGAATGGGGTAAATGGCTTTGGAACGAAGAAAGAGGCACTTGCACCTACGGAAATACGTCCATGACGGTACTCGGCATCCATGCTGTAATAATTCATCGCGATTTTCTCTGCAAGATGAGCAATACCCTTAATATCTTCTTCCGTTTCTGTAGGAAGTCCCATCATAAAGTAAAGCTTTACCTTGCTCCAGCCACCTTTAAACGCCTCCATCGCACCGTGAAGAATTACTTCTTCGGTAAGTCCCTTATTAATTACATCACGCATTCTCTGCGTCCCAGCTTCTGGTGCAAAAGTAAGGCTGCTCTTTCGCACATCTTGTACTTTACTCATAACATCTAATGAAAAAGCATCAATTCGAAGAGAAGGTAATGCAATATTAATATTCTTAGAACGGTAGTTATCAATCAGATAATTGCAAAGTTCCGGTAAATGGCTGTAATCACTGGAACTTAAAGAGCTTAAAGAAATCTCGTCATTTCCAGTTCCTTTAATTCCCTTAGCAGCAAGCTCTTCTAACATTGGAAGAGCGCGCTCTCTTAATGGACGATAAATCATTCCCGCCTGACAGAAACGACAGCCTCTAATACATCCACGCTGGATTTCAAGAACACAGCGGTCCTGTGTTACCTTAATGTATGGAACAATCTGTTTCTCAGGATAAAATGTGTTCGTAAGATCCATCTGCACCTGTTTTAAAATCGTTCTTGGAACATCTTCATAAAGCGGCTCAAAAGAAGCAATTGTTCCATCTTCGTTATAAGTTGTCTCATAAAGAGATGGCACATAAATTCCCGGAATATGGGAAGCCTTTCTTAAAAATTCTTTACGGTTACCGCCGTTCTTCTTATGTTCTTTATATAAATCCATCAGATCATAATATACTGTTTCACTTTCCCCGATATAAAACATA
>OLQD01001536.1_pt1 | contig 18850 bp, 17 predicted proteins | sample 1672841 | NCBI WGS metagenome assembly OLQD01 (sample SAMEA3136729, study PRJEB25190) | human gut metagenome | biome: human gut; feature: human-associated habitat; material: faeces | place: Austria | collected 2013 | reverse complement strand
TCGTTTCGTTCGTTGTTTAATTTACAAGGTACACGTCCCATAACCGCGGAACAGTCATTATCTTAGCACATGTCTGCCATCTTGTCAACTACTATTTTACCTTTTTTAGACATTTTTCATTGACTCGCTTTACACGCGCTCTGCCCTCCCGGACAGCTTTGTTAGACTACCATACACTGTGCCTTTTGTCAACGGTCAATTCCACATTTTGTCCACTTGGAATGGAAGGCTTCACGTCATCAGCACAGCTTATGTATTATTCCCATCTCCCGCCTCTTTGATACTTATAGGAACGTCTCGTTCTTTGCCGGCCGGGCGTAGATCTCCTCCAGTTCGCTCTTGTGGTATAGATACCCGGGGTCATCGAAATACTTGGCGCCGGTGGGACATCCCTTGACACAGGCACCGCACTTGATGCACACTCCGTTGACCCGGGACACGTCCGCCGGGTCGATACTTCCCATGGGACACCGGGCAGCACATAGACCGCAGCCCCCGCATTTTGTCATATCCGTCTTGGGCTTGACCTTCAGGATATTGATGGGTTCTCCATGACGGTCACGGGGGGTGTAGTAGGGCCGTATGGGGTCGCAGCCGCCCACAGTGACAGGCGCAGTATCTCCCGCTACCAGCTTGGCGGCCACATGCTCGGCAAAGGCATCCATCTCCGCCATATCCGCCCCACTGGGCCGACCCGCGCCTAAGGTACGGGAAAAGCTGTGTTCCCCCACGAAGGCCCCTCCGGCCACGCAGGAAAAGCCGTCAGCCGTCAGCAGCTGCGACAGCTCCATCAGTGCGTCATCGTAATTGCGGTTGCCGAACAGCACCACAGGCACCGCCAAAGCACCCTCGCCGTGCATCATATCCCGCAGGTACGGCATCAGCAGATTTGGAACGCGCCCAGCGTAGGTGGGACAACCCACTACGGCCACATCACCGGACGGAATGGTCAGCTCCTGTCGGCGTGCGGCAGGCAGCGTGTAGTCATACACTTCGCAGTCTGTGCCCAACGCTTCTGCCAGACGGTGGGCGATGCGATCGACTGTTTTCTTCGTGGTGCCGGTCCCGCTAAAGTACACCGCCCATACTTTTTTAACAGTCATGCCATTCTCCTTTCACTGCACGGGCAGCCGCCCAGAGGCGGCTGCCTATTGTGCTTACAGTTGAAAATCCTCTTCCCGCAGCTTGTCTGTATCCAGCTTCATCGGCCGGGGCGGTACCCGCTTCAATGGGTCGTACTTAAACGCGCCACAGTGGTCCTCCGGCATCACGACACCCCGCTTGACGCAGGCTACCTTGTCCTCGCCAATGCGGCTTCCTTTGGCGCAGTATGCGCACCGGGGGTCCATATCCTTGCGAAACAGCATAGACTCACCTCACAATGTGTACAGCTGCACCGCGCCGTCGCGTACGGTGGCGCTGATCTGCGTAATGGGATGTTCGAACGCATCGATGATCCGGGCGGCCATGGGGTCCTCCAGCTCCTTTTGGATCAGGCGCCGCAGGTTTCGGGCGCCGTAGGTCAAAGAGTAGGATTTCTCTACCAAATAGTCCACCAGTGCCTCGTCATAGCGGAGGGTATAGCCCTTGTCGCCCAGCGAGGCTTTCAGCTCATCCAGCATGATACGGGCGATCCCGGCAAAGTTCTCTTTTGTCAGGTGGTTGAAGCACACGATCTCGTCCACGCGGTTCAGGAACTCCGGCCGCAGGAAGTCCTGCAGTGCCTTCATGATTCGCTCCCTGCCCTGGTCGTCAGCGCTGCCGCCGAAGCCCACTGCACCGGCGGATTTAGTGTCGGACCCTGCATTTGAGGTCATCACGATGACGGTGTTCTCAAAATTCACCTTCCGTCCGTGGGCGTCTGTGATCTGTCCGTCGTCCAAAATCTGCAGCAACACATTCAGCACATCCGGGTGCGCTTTTTCGATCTCATCGAACAGCACAACGGAGTAGGGCTTGCGGCGTATCTTCTCCGTCAACTGCCCCGCCTCGTCGTAGCCTACATAGCCCGGAGGACTGCCCACAATACGGGAGACAGAGTGCTTCTCCATAAACTCGGACATATCCAGGCGGATCAGGCTCTCCGGCGCATTGAACAGATCGTCAGCCAGCTGCTTCACCAGTTCCGTCTTGCCCACACCGGTAGGACCCACAAAGATGAAGCTCACCGGCTTGTGCTTGGGGGAAATACCCACGCGGTTGCGGCGGATCGCGGCGGACACGGCGGCGATCGCCTCGTCCTGGCCCACCACATGGGCGCGCAGCCGCTGGTCAAGCTCCGCCAAACGCTTGAACTCTTCTTCCTTGATCTTGCTGGCGGGGATCTTTGTCCACATCTCGATGACCCGGGCAATGTTCTCCATGGTCAGTTCCGGCATCCCCTTGGCCCTGATGGCATTCAGCTCATCCGTCACCCGCAGCTCCTGGCTGCGAAGCTCCGCGATGCGCTCGTACCGCTGGTCCAGTTCCTGCTCCGTGAACTGCTGACCATCCGCCGGCTGGGCGGACATCAGATTCTCGCGCTCAAAGATCAAATTGGAAAGCTCCTGTTCCAGCTCCATCCGGCGGTTGATCTCCGGATCGTGGAGGTTCCGGTCGGAGCAGGCCTCATCGATCAGGTCGATGGCCTTATCCGGCAGATAGCGGTCCGTGATATAGCGCTCGGACAACAGCACCGCCTGGCGCAGCACCCCCTGCGGGATGGACACACCGTGGAACTGCTCATAGTAGTGGGCAATGCCCTGCAGTATCTTCAGCGTATCCTCTACATTGGGTTCGCTGACGGTAACGGGCTGGAAGCGGCGCTCCAGCGCCGTGTCCTTTTCGATGTGCTTACGGTACTCGTTGAACGTGGTGGCACCGATAACCTGTATCTCGCCCCGGCTAAGGGCAGGCTTAAGGATATTGGCGGCGTTCATACTGCCCTCGGCATCGCCGGCACCCACGATGTTGTGGACCTCGTCGATGACCAGGATCACGTTGCCGGCCTTGCGTATCTCCTCGATCAGGCCCTTCATCCGGCTCTCGAACTGACCGCGGAACTGCGTGCCTGCCACCAGCGCCGTCAGATCCAGCAGATAGACCTCCTTCTGCCGCAATTTGAACGGCACCTCGCCCTTGACGATCCGCTGGGCCAGGCCCTCGGCGATGGCGGTCTTGCCCACGCCCGGCTCGCCGATCAGGCAAGGATTGTTCTTCTGGCGGCGGTTCAGGATCTGCACCACGCGCTCGATCTCCTGCTCCCGGCCAATAACGGCGTCCAGCTTGCCCTCCCGGGCACGCTGGCTCAGATTGATGCAGTAGTTATCCAGGAATTTGCGCTTCTTCTCCGTCTTGCGGCCGGTCCCTTGCTGTCCGGCACCGCCGTTCTGGGGCGGCTGCTGCTCGGCCGGCGGATTGCTGCCGTTGTTGAACAGGCGGTTCAGAAACGGGAACGTAGCGGTCTTGCCGCTTTCCTCATCATCTTCCTCGCCCTCGTCCACCGGCGCATCCAGCTCCTCCGCACCGCCGAAGGCCTGCATCATCTCACTGTTGATGTTCTCCAGGTCCTCCGGCGTGATACCCATACGCTTCATCATGTCCTCCACCTGGGGCAGACCCAGCTGGGCGGCACACTTAAGGCACAGGCCCTCGTTGACCATCTCATTCTTCTCATTCATCCGGGAGATGAACACAACGGCCACATTCTTCTTACATTTGGAACAAAGAGTCGGTTGCATGGTTTTCCTCCGTTATCTCTTATCAAAAAAGCATATCCATTATAGCCGCTTTCACAGCTTAGCGATCAGATCGATGGGGCTGTTCTGGGCGAAAAATTTGAGCAGCACCGTTTTGTTCACCAGCTCCGGCGTCACCAGCAGCTGCAGCTTCTGCAGCACCCACACCGCCAGGAACAGCAGCAGCGCGCATTTCACCAAGCCCAGCACACCGCCCAGCAGGGCGTTGACGCCATGTACCACCGGCAGTTTTGTGAACAGATGCAGCGGTGTCAGTACCAGCCGCAGCAAAAGCAGCAGCAGCAAAAACGACACCACATACACCACCGCGTAGGCCGCAGACTTCAGCGCGGTGGACACCACAGCGCTCAGCAGCGTCTCGCCCGCCTGCTGGGCCTTCTCCACAGCGTTGTCCACCAGCTCTGACAGTGTATCGCCCTCAAAGCCGAAGGCCGCCAGCATCTCGCCGGCGTCGTCGGTGTTGCCCTGGGCCGTCAGCCGCTGCTCCAGCTTCTCCGAAAGGATCGGTTCCAGCCATCTGGCCGCCGGCTCCGCCAGCTTTCCGGCGATCCAGCTGGCCAGCAGCAGTGCCGCCACCACTACGATGATACGCGTCAGCGCCTGCACGAGCCCCTGCCGCCAACCCAGTACCAAGCCGATCAGCAGCAGCGCCAGTAAAATCAGATCCACAAATATTCCAACATTTCCACTCATTGGTGATCACCTCACATAGGGCCTCGCCCCGTCACACCTTACGGCAGATACAGGCTTGCGGCGGTGCTCCCCGCCAGCACAGCCGAGCCGTCGCTCCGCATCAGCACCTCCCGTGCCTGGCTAACTTCCTCCAGCTCCGCCACGGGAAGCAGCTGCTTATCATAGATCGTCAGATGGTCGCTGCACAGCACGGCCACGTATCGTCCCGCGGCGGACAGGCTGCTGACCTCGGCGTCCAGCTCCAGCGATGCCAACTCCTGACCCTCGCTGTTCACCGTCACCACACGGTGCTGCGTGCCGGTACGGTACCGGCCCAGCAACAGGGCAGCAAAGCCGTCGCCGCTGATGCTGACCCGCCGCAGATAGTCTCCGCCGTAATCATAGGCGGCAGTCATCACGCCGCTGCCGTCAATGAAGCACAACTGCTCCTCCGTCACGGCGCAGAATCCGGTTCCCGCAGCCATCAGATCATAGACCACGCTGCCCCGCAGGGTGCAGCGTCCAGCCTCCTGATCACTGTTCACCCGGTAGAAGATCACATAGCTGGCAAACGTGCCGTTTTCCTGCCCCATAGTCACCGCCGCCAAGGTACGGCTGTCGGCGGACAGCGCCGCCGTCATCACAAAGCGGTCCGCCGACTTGAAGGCGAACACCGCTTCTCCGTTGCCGTCATAGACCCGTACCGCGGCCTTGCAGCCGCTTTCACTGCACACCACAGTCAGCCAGCCCTTGGTATTCAACGATGCACTGAGCACCTCTCCGGCGCAGTCCAGTGTGTACACCAAACCCTTATCTGACAGGACGTATACCACCGTTCCGCCCACGTCATAGGCTGCGGCACGTCCGCCGCCGACGGACAACGCCGGTGACTGGAACTTCACCGCCTCGTCATACAGCATCTTGTTCTGCTCATCCAGCACCGTCAGTTGGTGCATGGACACAGACACAAGGCTGCCCTCCAGCGAGGCAAAATGACCCGACTGGTCGCTGCTGTAACGATACAGCTGGGCGCAGCCGGTCTCATCCTTCACCGCCTTGGCGTAAATGACCTTGCGGCGCAGACCATCAAAACCGCTGCGGTCCAGCAGCACCGCTGCCGTCACCGCCGCTACCGCCAATACCGCCACGATCAGCAGTACCAGTAGCGGCTTCCGGCTGCGCTTGGCCACACGCCGGGGATGCTCCTCCTGGACGTCGCCCAGGGTAAACTCTTTCCAGTTGTTGGTGTTGTTATCCATTCAACCGTTCATCCTCATACCATACTCGCGTGAGATACAGCCCTCCCGGCGGCGCCGTGGGCCCCGCCAGCGTCCGGTTGCCCGAATTCAGTATCTCCGGGATGTCCTCCGGCATCAGCTTCCCCTCCGCCGCGTACAGCACCGTGCCGGTAATGGCACGTACCATATTATACAAGAAACCGTCCGCGCATACCTTCAGCTCCAGCAGTTCCCCATTCCGCGTCACACGGCAGTAGTGGATAGTCCGCACGGTGCTCCGCACGTTGGTCCCCACACTCCGCACAGCGGCGAAATCGTGGGTCCCCTCGAACATCCGGGCCGCCCGGTCCATCAAGTCCTCATCCAGCTTCTTGGGATAGAAATACGCCCGGTGAACGTAAAAGGGGTTTTTGATCCGGGAGTTGTAGATACGGTAGGTATACTCCTTTTGGATGCACGACCCGATGGCGTTAAAGTCATCGGCTACCTCATAGGCCGCCTTTACCACAATATCCTCCGGGATATGGGTATTCACCGCAAAGGGCAGGCGATCCACCGGTATCCGCGACTCTGTACGGAAATTGGCCACATAGTGCTCCGCGTGGACGCCGGCATCTGTGCGCCCGCAGCCGATGACCTTCACCGGATGGCCGCACACCATAGACAAGCCCTTTTCCAGCGTCTGCGCCACAGAGGTCTCCGTCTTCTGCACCTGCCAGCCGTGATAGGCGGTGCCGTTGTACATCAATACCAGCGCGATATTCCGCATAGGCCCCGCCTCCTCTCACTCAAAAGCCAATCTTTTTCAAAACGATGATGCCCGCCGTCAGCAGCAGGAACGCCACCAGCACAAGCCAGTCCGCCGCCTTATACCGCAGCACCCGCAGGGCTGTACGCCCCTCACCACCGTGGTAACAGCGGCACTCCATAGCCGTAGCCAGTTCATCGGCACGGCGGAACGCGCTGATGAACAGCGGCACCAAAATGGGAACCAGCGCTTTGGCACGCCGGAAGATATTGCCTGTCTCAAAGTCCGCGCCGCGGGCCTTCTGTGCCGACATGATCTTGTCTGTCTCCTCGATCAGCGTGGGAATGAACCGCAGCGCGATGGACATCATCATGGCCAGCTCGTGAATCGGCAGGCGCAGCTTTTTCAGCGGCCCCAGCAGGCTCTCCATGCCGTCCGTCAGGGCGATGGGACTGGTGGTGTACGTCATCAAAAATGTGCCCATGATGAGCATCACGATCCGCAGCACCATCTGCACGGCGGCTACAACACCCTCCCAGGTGATACTCCGCAGCAGCCAAACATCCGCCACCGGCGTACCGGCGGTGAAAAACATATTCATGACGGCCGTGAAAGCCACCACAAAATAGACGGGCTTCAAGCCCTTTGTCAACGACTTGAACGGCACCCGCGACACCAGCACCGACACCGCCAGCACCGTGATCATGATTCCATAGGTCAGTACGCTTTTGGCGCTGAACAGCGCCACGATGTAGAGGATGACGCACAGCAGCTTTGTCCTGGGGTCCAGTCGGTGTACCGGCGTATCCGCCGGGAAGAACTGTCCCAGTGTGATATCCTTCAGCACGGAGACGCACCCCCCCTCAGCGTCAGCAGCTTCTGCTCCAGCGCCTCCACGGTGTACACCGCTGTATCGATATCCAGCCCCCGCGCTTTCAGCGCGGCGGCCACCTTCGTCACCTGAGGCACGTCCAGCCCCACCTGCTCCAGTTTATGAGCCCGGGCAAACACCTGCTTCGGCGCGCCCTCCATATATACCTTTCCGTCGGACAGCACAACGATGCGGTCCACGTTCCTGGCGATCTCCTCCATGCTGTGGCTCACCAGCACCACCGCCGCGCCCTTGGCGCGGTGATAGGCCTGTATCTGTGCCAGTATGGCGTCCCGCCCCTGGGGATCCAGCCCCGCCGTAGGCTCGTCCAGCACCAGCACCTTCGGTTCCATGGCGATGACGCCCGCGATAGCCACACGGCGCTTCTGTCCACCGGAGAGCTCAAAGGGCGACTTGTCCAGCAGCGTCTCGTGCAGTCCCACAAAGGCCGCCGCGTCCCGCACCCGCCGGTCGATCTCCTCCGCGTCCAGTCCCATGTTCTTCGGTCCAAAGGCGATGTCCTTATACACCGTCTCCTCGAACAGCTGGTATTCCGGGTACTGGAACACCAACCCCACCTTGAAGCGTACGTCCCGTATTTTCTTCGGATCCGCCCAGATATCCTTCCCCTCCAGGAGAATACGCCCGGACGTGGGCTGCAAAAGCCCGTTCAGATGCTGTATCAGCGTGGATTTACCGGACCCGGTGTGTCCGATCACGCCCAAAAACTCCCCTGCACCCACAGTCATGCTCAGTCCCTCCACGGCGCTGCGCTGGAACGGCGTCCCCGCCGAATAAGTGTGGGTCAGGTCCTCTATCTGCAAAATCGGTTCCAATGTTACTTCCCTTCCGCCTCGCCGAAAGCGCGGCAAATGGTATCGGCGCACTCGCCCACCGTCAGGCTTTCCAGCGGCACATCCACTCCGTCCCGCCGCAGCCGATACAGCAATTCCACCGTATCCGGCGCCGCCAGACCCAGTTCATGCAGGCGCTCCACCTGTGAGAACACCTGCCGTGGCGTACCGTCCATCGCTACCTCGCCGTCGTTCATCACGATCACTCGGTCTGCACGCTCCGCCTCGACCATGTGATGGGTGATAAGCACCACGGTAATACCCTGTTCCCGGTTCAGCCGCAGCACGGTGTCGATGACCTCACACCGTCCCGCCGGGTCCAGCATAGCCGTGGCCTCGTCCAGCACGATGCACTCCGGCTCCATGGCCAGAATACCCGCAATGGCGATGCGCTGCTTCTGCCCGCCGGAGAGCAGGTGCGGTGCGTGGCTGGCGAATTGCTCCATGCCCACCGCCGCCAGCGCGTCGTCCACCCGCCGGCGTATCTCCGCCGTAGGCACACCCAGGTTCTCCGGGCCGAAGGCTACATCCTCCTCCACCACGTTGGCCACGATCTGGTTGTCCGGGTTCTGGAACACCATCCCCGTCCGCCGCCGTATCTCCAGCAGCAGCTTCTCGTCCCGCGTGTCCATTCCGTCCACATACACGGCACCGCCGCACGGCAGCAGCACCGCGTTCAAATGCTTGGCAAAGGTGGACTTGCCGGAGCCGTTGTGGCCCAGCACCACCGTAAAGCTGCCCTTTTCGATCTGTACCGATACATCCCGCAGGGCCGGAGGATTTGTCTCCCCCTCCGGCGCGGGATAGGTATAGGTGAGATCCTTTGTCTCTATCATCACTGCCATACGCAATTACTTCCGTTCTCGTTTACTCGGAAAACCATCTTCCCGTGGCGCCGCAGGGCAGCGCCATGCCGCTTTCCGTGCAGGGCAGGCCCAGCTCGTCCCACGTGACCGTGCCGCCGAATTTCCGCCCTACCAGCATCTGCAATATGTACCCCAGCACCGACGGCGCCAACCCCGTGGTATAGCTGTTCAATACCACGAACAGCGGCTTGTCCGACAGCACCCGGCTGCACAGCTCCACAAAGGGATACAGATTGTCTTCTAACTTCCACACCTCGCCGCCGGGCCCGCGCCCGTAGGAGGGCGGATCCATGATAATGGCATCATAGGTCTTGCCCCGGCGTATCTCACGCTCCACGAACTTGGCGCAGTCGTCCACGATCCAGCGGATGGGCGCTTCGCCCAGACCGGATAGCCGGGCGTTCTCCTTACCCCAGGCCACCATACCCTTGGCCGCGTCCACATGGCACACAGAAGCCCCGGCCCTCGCACAGGCTACCGTAGCCCCGCCGGTATAGGCAAACAGGTTCAGCACCCGGGCAGGCCTTCCGGCATGCCGTATCTTGTCCATGGCGAAATCCCAATTTACCGCCTGCTCCGGGAACAATCCCGTATGCTTGAAGTTCATGGGCTTCACCTGAAATGTCAGGTCTTTGTAATGCACCTGCCAGCTTTCCGGCAGCTTGCCTTTATCCCAATGACCGCCGCCGGTAGAAGACCGGGAATAGCGTCCTGTTGCGCCGCGCCACAGCCGCGTGGTCTTGTCCGTCTCCCATATCGCCTGGGGATCGGGGCGCACCAATACCTGCCGGTCCCAGCGCTCCAGCTTTTCGCCGCCGCCGCAGTCCAGCAGCTCATAATCCTTCCAATCCTTCGCGATCCACATACAGACGGACCCTCCCCATAATAAATCAGTTTATTATACAATAGAAGTCCCCCATCGTCAACGCCGCAACTGTAAACATTTTTCGCCAAACATTTTTTACCGCGCTGCCCGTTGTGGCCGCGGGCAAAGTGTGGTATACTGCATATACCAAACGCAAGGAGGTCTATATGGAAAAGAACACACCCAAACAGCTGGCCCCCGTCAACGGCACCCCCTTCGATTACCTCCGCTGGCGCGGCGACCTGACCTTTGCCCGTGACGGCTTCAACGAGGTGGACAACCTGGTGCTGTGCATCCTCTCCTATATCAACTTCCGCCGCATCGACGCGGTCCATACCAAGGACCCCGCCGCGGCGCCCACCCTGGCCCAGGTCGCACCCCTGCTCACCGACGAGGATGACCAGCTGGGCCTCTCCGAGCTCAGCTATCTCCCCCTGCTGCGTCTGGCGGCACAGACCGAACGCTTCCGGGACCTGCGCCTGTTCGGCTATACCCACGAATACGACGAACAGAGCGCCAAGCAGTTCGACGCGCTCTCCTTCCTGGTGCCCGACGGCACATTGTTTGTGGCCTTCATGGGCACTGACACCTCTCTGGCCGGCTGGAAAGAGGACTTCAACATGAGCTTTCTCTCCGCCGTCCCCGCCCAGACGCGTGCCGTGTCCTACGCCGTGGAGATGGCGTCCCTCTGCCCTGCCCTGCCCCTGCGTATCGGCGGCCACAGCAAGGGCGGCAATCTAGCCGCCTGGGCGGCAATCTATCTGCCTGCCGAGCTGCAGAAGGACCGCCTGCTGTCCGCCTATAACAACGATGGCCCCGGCTTCGCCCGGGATATGCTGGACGCCCCGGAATACCGCCGGGTGGCCGATAAGCTGCACACCTATATCCCCGAGTCCTCCATCGTAGGCGTCCTGCTGGAGCACGCCGAGGACTACGCCGTTATCGACAGCGCCAACCGTTCCATCATGCAGCACGAGCCCCTGTCCTGGAGCGTGGTGGGCACCCGCTTTGTCCACCTGGGCCAGCGCTCCCAGATGGGCAGGCTCTCCGACGATGTGCTCCGGGAGTGGATCGGCTCCATGACCCCCGCCGAGCGCGAGCAGTTCACCGACGCGCTGTTTGACGTGCTCTCTCTGTCCGGCAAAGCCCGGACGCTGGACGACCTCCGCAGCGGCGGTCTGGCCGGCGGCGCGGCGCTGCTGAAGCAGTACGCCGGCGCGGACGAGGAGAAAAAGAAGATCATCGCCGAGATATTCCGCCGTCTGGCCGTGGACGTGAAGGACGAGCTGAAAAAGGCCGCCGGCGAGGGGTTTGAAGGCGTGAAAAAGGCCGCCGGCGAGGGTCTGGAGGGCGTCAAGACCGTTCTGACCAACCTGACCAAGGGTGAAAAATAAAAGCGCAGCCGCCCGCAGGCACAGCCCTCGCCCCCGCAAATGTCAAAAAAAGAAAGCCCTCACGGGCTTTCTTTTTTGTTGACTTAGTGCCGCTTCTTGCCGACCCACGCCATACCGGTCACGGACAGCATCGCCGTCACGGCGTAGATACCCACGCCCGCGTCAAAGGTCTTGGGCGAACCCTTGGTGGTATCGGTAGTAGTGGTGGAGGGAGAATAATAGTAGTAGTTGTTGGACGGCTTCTGCTCTGCCGGCTTCACGCTGTACGTGCCGTCGCCGTTGTCCACCAGCTCACTACCGGCGGGCGCTTCCACGATCTTTGCCGCATCGACAGTTTCTTCTGCGTAGATCATTCTGGGCGCGTTGGTCATAACGTTGTTCAAGCCAACAGTCACCGTAGCCTTTACACCCTCCTGCGCCAAATTCTCATGCAGGAAGATCACTGCGACCTCGTTTTCGCCCTTGCTGCTTCCCTCTTTGTGTGAAATATTCTCAAAGGTATTGCCGTCGATCGTCACCGTATTCTGCACATTCGGATTCTTAAAGGCCACCTGCACACCACGTTCAAAGCCCTTGATCATCGAGTTATTTTCTACGATTGCTGTCGTTCCGTCGGGGTGACCATTGCCCAAATGAATGGCGGCGCGAATCCGGTCTTTACCGTCAAATGTGTTATTTGTAATGGTGATGTTCTTCGCAGCATAGGGCCAAATCAGATATTGCCCACTATAACCGCCGGTCTCTTCCGCCGTAAACGCACAGCCCGTTACCGTCAGGCTCTTGATTTTCGGCTGAATATACACACAGCCACCGCCAGCCTTTGTAAAATTACAATTACTGATCCCCAATTCCAGGTTTTCGTATGTATTGGAACTATCGTAAATGTTGAAGGTCGCGCCACCGTCAAAGCTGAAATTCTCAAACGTGACCTTCCCATTGACCTTCGGCAATGCCAAGCTATTTGTCACCGAAAGCTTATTGTCGCCGTAGCCTTTCAGCGTGACCGGCTTTGTGATGTAGCTGTCACCATTGGCCTCGCCGAAGAAATACTGGTTGATTGGAACTGTATCGACAATATACACAACACCAGTCCCATCGCTCTTGACCAACTCCATCGCCTTGGTCATAGTCCGGACAGCTTTATCGGCAGCCGTACCATCGTTGTTATCGTTACCACTGCTCCATCCCACATAGACCTCTCCCAAATTTCCGGAAGAAGCCCCATCCGAGTCCGCCCAGCTCACGCTGCACAGCCCCAGCGCCATGACCAGCGCCAGTGCCATTGCCAATAACTTCTTCATTGTATATTCCCCTTGTTTTAAATATTTCCGCAGGACGCTTCGTTTTAATCTCTGTTAAAACGCTAAAGCAGGAGTACTCCTGCGGATACACAGATTATACCACACTCTCCCCATTTGTCCACCCCCATTTCAGCATTTCCCCCTAAAACCACCATTCCTTGTAACAAATTTCTTGCATTTTTCCACATTTTGGAAATTTCCCCGCATCGGTCCGCCCAGCCCCTTGCCTTCCCCTCGAGGGGTTCACGGTGTTGAATGACACGTCGGTGGCGTGTCAGACCCGTGAACCGACCGCCCCGCAGGGAGACAGGTGGCAACGCGGAGCGTTGACGGATGAGGTGTCGCGGCTCACCGCTCCCCCCCCAAAAAAAAACAACTCCCCCGGCTTCGCCGGGGGAGTCATACGCATTTTCACTTAGTCCAGCATACTCTTCAGGTCAACGGCGACCTCAAAGGGTGCGGCCGTGGCTTCCTTGATCTGGTCCACGGTAAACTCGGGATTGATCTCGGTCATCAGCAGGCCCTTGTCAGTGACCTCAAACACGCACATCTCAGTGATGATCTTGTTCACGCAGTGAGAGGCGGTCAGGGGCAGACGGCACTTCTCGAAGATCTTGGGGTTGCCCTTGGCGGTGTGCTCCATGCACACAATGCAGTGCTTGGCGCCCACGCACAGGTCCATGGCGCCACCCATGCCGGGCATCTTCTTGCCGGGGATGATCCAGTTGGCCAGGTTGCCCTCAGCATCGACCTCCAGCGCGCCCAGGAAGCAGGCGTCCACATGGCCGCCGCGGATCAGGCCGAAGTTGCTGGCGGAGTCGATGAAGCCGCCGCCATAGGCCACGGAAGCGGGACTGCCGCCGGCGTCCACAACGTGGTACGGATCATAGTTCTCGTCGCCCTCCTTGGGCGCCTTGCCTGCGGAGACGATACCCAGCTCAGCGTGGATGATCAGCTCCACGCCCTCGGGCAGGTAGTGGGGGATCAGGGTGGGCAGACCGATGCCCAGATTCACGACGTCGCCATCTTTCAGCTCTTTGGCGCAGCGCTTGGCAATAAAGCCCTTGATCTCAGACTTTTCCATTACTTTCTGTCTCCTTCCACGATGTAGTTCACGCACATACCGTAGGTATGGACGTTCTCCGGCTCAATATCGCCCACGGGAACGATATACTCGCACTCGGCGATCACGGTGTCTGCGGCAGTGGCCATCACCACGTTGAAGTTGCGCATGGTGCCCTTGTACCAGCAGTTGCCGTACTCATCGCACTTATAGGCGCCCAGCAGGGCGAAATCGGCGTGGATGGGCTTCATCAGCAGATAATCCTTGCCGTCCACAGTGTGGCGGCCCAGGCAGAAGGGGGACTCCTCCACCAGCGTGTCGATGCCCACGGGGGTCAGCACGCCGCCCAGACCGGCGCCGCCGGCGCGGATGCACTCAGCCAGGGTGCCCTGGGGCAGCAGGTTGACCTCCAGCGTACCCTCGGTGTTCTGCTGGCCGACCTCGGGGGTCATGCCCACATGGGTGGCGATGACGCGCTTGACCTGATGGTTGTGGATCAGCTCCGCGATGCCGAAGAACTCCTCGCCCATGGGGCCAGTCGCGCGGCCCATATCGTTGGCGATCAGGGTCAGGTCCTTCGTGCCCAGGGCCACCAGCTCCTTGACGATAGCGCGGGCCTGGCCGCAAGCCAGGAAGCCGCCGCACATAATCGTGGCGCCGTCGGGGATCATGGCCGCCGCTTCCTTGGCAGTCAATACAGGTTTCTTTGCCATTTCTGTTCCTCCTACTTTTTTATGACAGCAACCACTGGGCCATCTGCCTATGCAGTTGACCCAGTGGTGCCGTATGGTTTTACTTCATGCCGCGCTTGACCATTTCGGTCACGGCGAAGGACGCCACGTCGTCGGCATACTTGCCGGCGCCGAAACCGGCGTCAAAGCCCAGCTCCTTGGCCAGCTCATGGGTGATGCGGGGGCCGCCGCAGCATACGACGAACTTGTCGCGCAGGCCCTCGGCCTCCAGCAGCTCGATGAGGTTGGTCAGGTTCTGGATGTGTACATCCTTCTGGGTAACGGTCTGGCTGACCAGCAGCACGTCCGCGTGCAGCTCCAGCGCCTTCTTGATGAATTCCTCGTTGGGGACCTGAGAGCCCAGGTTATAGGCCTCGATCATCTCGTAACGCTCCAGGCCGTAGTGGCCGGCGAAGCCCTTGCGGTTCATGATAGCGTCGATACCCACGGTGTGAGCGTCGGTGCCGGTGGAGGCACCCACCATCACGACCTTGCGGCCGATGTGCTCTTTGATGTACTCATTGGTATCCTCCATGCTCATCACGTCGGACTCCACAGTAATAACATGGATATCCTCGTAGTTCACGGAGTGTACGCAACTGCCATAGACCACATAGAAGGTGAACTCCTTGTCCAGCGCGGTGTGATAGGCCACGTTGGGCTCCTCGAGGCCCATCTTCTTTGCGATCTGGCGGGCAGCCTCCTCACCGCGCTCATCATCCTTGATGGGCAGGGTGAAGCTGGTCTGTACCTTACCGTCGTTCATGGTGTCGCCGTAGGGCTTCAGGCGGGTCAGATCCAGCGTTGTATCGAAATCGATCTTATGGGTATTATACAGTCCGCTGCTCATGCTCCCACCTTGCCTTTCATGACTTCAATGAACGGGTTGAAGTATTTGTCGTCCTTGATGACCACGCCGGCCAGGCCCTTGCCGCCGTCCTTGGGGCGCTTCACGTCGGCGAAGATGCCCTTCTCGATGGTGGTGAACAGGCCCAGCTTCTCGATCTCGGAGAGCAGGTCGGTGGCCTTGGTCAGCACCTCGTTGGCGCGGGTACGGATGATGCCGCCCTCTTTATAGGTCAGCTCATCGCCCAGATCCTTCATGGTGCGGAAGATGTACTGCGCGTTCTCAATGGACAGCGCACGGTCGGACATGAACGGGGTGTGGATAGCCTCGGTCATCATGCCCAGCAGGCACAGCTTCTGGTTGGTCAGGATGGTCACCATGTTGAACAGGGCGTCCTGAATGTGACCGCGGAAGATGTTGCCGGTCATGAACTTCGTGGGAGGCATATACTTCAGGGGCGCGTTGGGGAAGATCTCGCGGGCCATCTGGGCCTGCGCCAGCTCGTACAGGAACGTATCCTCCACGGCGGGATCCATCTCGAACGCGTGGCCCAGACCCATCTGCTCCTCGCGCATACCGGCGGTCTTGGCAAAGGCCTCGTTGATGAACTGGGAGGCCAGCACGGTGTGGGCCGCGGTGATAGCGTCGTCGGTGGTCAGGTAGTTATCCTCACCGGTGTTGATGATAACGCCGGCATAGCCGTTGATGACACGGGAGAAGTACTGGTCCACGATGGTGCGCTGCATATTGATGTCGCGGAACAGGATGCCGTACAGCGCATCGTTCAGCATGACGTCCAGACGCTCCAGAGCGCCCATAGCGGCGATCTCGGGCATGCACAGGCCGGAGCAGTAGTTGCACAGCCGGATATAGCGGTGCTGCTCCTCGCCTACCTCGTCCAGTGCCGCGCGCATCAGGCGGAAGTTCTCCTGGGTAGCGTAGGTACCGCCGAAGCCCTCGGTGGTCGCGCCGTAAGGCACGTAGTCCAGCAGGGACTGGCCGGTGGTACGGATGACGGCGATGATGTCCGCGCCCTGCTTGGCACCGGCCTTGGCCTGCGTGATATCCTCGTAGATATTGCCGGTAGCCACGATGATGTACAGGTACGGGCCTTCCTTATCACCCCACGCCTTCAGGTAGCTGTTACGCTTGGCGACGTTCTTGTTGATGCGGTTCACGGTAGCGTTCACCACGGGGGTGATAGCGCCGCGGATCTCCGCATCGGAGTGGGCGGGGACCTTGCTCAGATCCAGCTCGCCGCTGTTCACAGCCTCCGCCACGCCCTGGGGATCCTTGCCGGTCTCCACCATAGCGTTGCCGATAGCCCACGCGGCACCCACGGGCAGCAGGGAGTTTGCCATCAGGTGGTCAACGACCACGTTGGGCAGAGGAACGTCCATATCGTTGACGCCATCGATACCCAGCAGACGGCAAACAGCGCGCTCCACCGTGACGGTGGTGTGCTGGTCGATAAAGTGCTGGGTGTCGTCCGCGATCTTGGCGGCAGAGGCACGGGCACGGTTGACCAGCTCAAAATTCAAGCCGAGTTTGCTTTCCATAGTTTTTCCTCTCTCTTACTTCTTGACGTGACGCTCGTTACGCAGCAGCTTGGTGGGCTCCAGATAGCGCTGCTTGGTGCCTTCGGCGACCCATGCCACGCCGGTCTTCTCCACCTTCTTCTTGCCGGTGCAGACGTCGCAGTGGCAATCCTGAACATAGTGCTCGGGCTGGGTGTAAGAGGTGATAACGCCCTCGAAGTTGCGCAGGATGACCTTACGAGGCGTCTCGGAGATCAGGTAGTTGGGCATAACGGGGGTCTTGCCGCCGCCGCCGGGAGCGTCGACCACGAAGGTGGGGATGCAGTAGCCGGAGGTATGACCGCGCAGGGCTTCCATGATCTCGATGCCCTTGGACACGGGGGTACGGAAGTGGCTCAGGCCCAGGGAAGGATCGCAGGCATAGATATAATAGGGGCGCACACGCATCTTGACCAGACCGTGGACCAGCTCCATCATCACGTGAGAGCAATCGTTCACGCCGGCCAGCAGCACGGACTGGTTGCCCAGGGGGATACCGGCATCAGCCAGCATAGCGCAGGCCTTGGCGGCTTCGGGAGTGAACTCCTTGGGGGTGTTGAAGTGGGTGTTCAGCCACACGGGGTGATACTTCTTCAGCATGGCGCACAGCTCGGGAGTGATACGCTGGGGGCACACAACGGGCGTACGGGAGCCCAGACGCACGATCTCCACATGGGGGATGGCGCGCACGCGCTTGATGATGTACTCCAGGGTGTCGTCCTCGACCATCAGGGAGTCACCGCCGGACAGCAGCACGTCGCGGACCTCGGGGTGGGCGGCCACATAATCGATGCACTTGTCGATCTGCTGCATAGGCACTTCGCAGTCGTTCTGACCGGCAAAACGACGACGGGTACAGTGACGGCAGTACATGGAACACTGGTCGGTGATCAGCAGCAGCACGCGGTCAGGATAGCGGTGGGTCAGGCCGGGGGTGGGGGAGTCGGTATCCTCATGCAGGGGATCGGCATCCTCATAGTCGGCATACTCCAGCTCCTCAGCGCGGGGGATAGCCATCTTGCGGATGGGATCAAACGGATCGTTCAGATCGATCAGGGACAGATAGTAGGGGGTGACGGCCATGCGCAGCTTGCCCAGGGTCTTGGCAACGCCGGCTTCCTCGTCGGGGGTCAGGGTCATGTACTTTTTCAGATCTTCGATCGTCTCAGCGCGGTTGGCAACCTGCCAATGCCAGTCGTTCCACAGATTTTCAGGAACGTCAGCAAACAAACCATTGCGAGTTTTCATGTCGTTTCTCCTTCACAAAAATCGTTGTTTTAGGTACGCCAAAGGCTGGGAGTCCCCCGAAGGGGACACCCAGCTTCGGTCAGTTTCGTTTAGCAGTACTTCTCGTCGAACAGCTTACGCAGCTTGGGGTTCTCGCGCAGCACGTCCAGAGTGATCTGCGCGTGGTTCTTGGTATAACCGTTGCCGATGATCATGGTAACGTCCTTGCCGATACCCTCGGCGCCCAGGGCAGCCTTGGTGAAGGAGGTAGCCATGGAGAAGAAGTACACCAGACCGTCGTCGCGGACGGGCAGGATAGCGGACATCTCGCAGGACTCGATGTTCACGCAGCAGATGGACAGATCATACTCCTTGCCGTCGTTGGCAGCCAGAGCAGCCTCCATGACCTCAACGGGCTTGGTGCAGTCGGCGACGATCACGTCGGTGTACACGCCCAGCTCCATCAGGCCGGGGACCTGCTTGGGGTTGCGGACGACGCCCACGACCTTACCCTTGGGGCCGACCTTCTTCATAGCTTCCCAACCGCACAGAACGCCGGACTTGCCGTTGGCGCCCAGGATCAGGACGCTGTCACCCTCGTGGGGCAGCTTGCGGGCCTGCGCGGGAGCGCCGGCCACGTCCAGAGCAGCCAGGGCCAGAGGCTCGGACATATCATCGGGCATCTTGGCATACAGAGCGGACTCGAACAGGATGGCCTTGCCGACGATGTCCACGCGGTCGATATCCTTGTGGATGGCCAGGATCTTGTCGATCTTCAGCGGGGTCATGGACAGGGAGACCAGAGAGACGATCTTGTCGCCTTCCTTCAGGTCGAAGCCGGGCTTCTTCTTCAGGTCCT
>OLQD01001531.1_pt1 | contig 18870 bp, 19 predicted proteins | sample 1672841 | NCBI WGS metagenome assembly OLQD01 (sample SAMEA3136729, study PRJEB25190) | human gut metagenome | biome: human gut; feature: human-associated habitat; material: faeces | place: Austria | collected 2013 | reverse complement strand
CAGCCACTGGCTGCTACCGAAACAGATGGTAAATTCGATATCCTTGTAAATGTACACGGTGGCGGATATACAGGACAGGCTGGTGCTATCAGACATGGTATCTCCAGAGCCCTTCTTGAAGCAGACAAAGAGGACAGACCAGTTCTTAAGCAATATCCGTGAAGTGGATGCTATCGTACATGTGGTAAGATGTTTCGAGGATCCTAATGTCATCCATGTGGACGGCAGCGTGAACCCTCTGCGTGATATCGAGACCATCAATCTGGAGCTGATCTTCGCAGATCTGGAAGTACTGGAGAGAAGACTGTCCAAGGTAGTCAAGGCAGCCAGAATGGACAAGACCTATGCCAAGGAGCTGGCACTGCTTGAGCGTATCAAGGAGCATCTGGAGAGCGGTAAGATGGCAAAGAGCCTGGATGTTACCGATGAGGATGAACTGGCTCTGTTAAAGGAATACAATCTGTTGACTTATAAGCCTGTGATCTATGCAGCCAATGTAGCCGAGGATGATCTGGCAGATGACGGTGCATCCAATGAGATGGTGGCAAAAGTAAGAGAGTTCGCAGCCGGTGAACACAGTGAGGTATTCGTGATCTGTGCACAGATCGAGGAAGAGATCTCCGAGCTGGATGATGATGAGAAGGCAATGTTCTTAGACGACCTGGGATTAAAGGAATCCGGTCTGGAGAAACTGATTAAGGCAAGTTATCATATCTTAGGTCTGATGAGCTTCCTGACTGCAGGAGAGGATGAGACCAGAGCATGGACCATCAAGATTGGCACCAAGGCACCTCAGGCAGCCGGCAAGATCCACTCCGATTTCGAGAGAGGCTTCATCAAGGCAGAAGTAGTAAACTACAAGGATCTGCTGGAGCAGGGCTCTCTGGCCGCTGCCCGTGAAAAGGGTCTGGTCGGCATGGAAGGCAAGGATTATGTAGTGCAGGACGGCGATGTGATCCTATTTAGATTCAACGTGTAATACTAAGATCCGCAATAGACAGATTACGAGACTGCTTGCAGGCAGAGTAATCTGTCTATTAGCGGATCAAACATACATGAGCAAGTAGGGCGACAGCCCGGAAGGCGAATGTATGTGCCGGATTCGGGAGCGCAAAGCGCGGAGAAGCCGGATAGTATGGAGCCATGAGCAAGTAGGGCGACAGCCCGGAATGCGAATGTATGTGCCGGATTCGGGAGCGCGAAGCGCGCAGAAGCCGGATAGTACCAAGAAAGGAAATAAATATTATGATGAATGCAGGAGATATTGCATTTCCCCATTTAGGCATTTACCTGGAGAATGTTCCCAGAAGCTTTTCCGTATTCGGTTTCGAAATCGCCTTTTACGGCCTGATCATCGGAATCGGGGTACTGGCAGGCATTCTGATGGCGGTGCATCAGGCAAAGGTGACAGGAGAAAATCCGGATACGATCTGGGATTTCGCCATTTATGCCGTGATCTTTTCCGTGATCGGAGCCAGAATCTATTACGTGGTCTTTGCCTGGGACTATTACAAGGACAATCTGTTAAGCATCTTCAATACCCGTAACGGCGGTATGGCGATCTACGGCGGTGTGATCGGAGCATTCCTGACACTGCTCATTTACTGCAGGATCAAGAAGATCAACCCGTTCCGGCTGGGAGATCTGTGTGTGCCAGGGTTGATCCTGGGACAGATTATCGGCCGCTGGGGTAACTTTATGAACCGTGAAGTATTCGGGGAATATACGGACAGTTTTCTGGCCATGCGGCTTCCTATCGAAGCTGTGCGCAGCCGGGATATTTCTGAGAATGTAGCAGCTCACATTATCGATGGGACCAATTACATTCAGGTACATCCCACTTTCCTCTACGAGAGCCTGTGGAATCTGATGATCCTGATCCTTATGCTAGTGTACCGCAAGCACAAAAAGTTCGAGGGTGAGATCTGTCTGCTGTACTTCGGAGGCTATGGTCTTGGCAGATTCTGGATCGAAGGTATCCGGACAGATACCCTGTTTATCCCCGGAACGACCCTCGCCGTATCACAGGTATTATCCTTGTGCATGGTGATCTTCGCAGTGGTGACGGACGTTGTGGTACGTATCCGCCTGGAAAAACAGCCGAAAGTGGAAAAATATTAAAAATTTTTAAAAATTTATTAAGAATATCGAAACAGGAGCAAATACATAGATATTGTGTTTGCTCTTATTTTTATACCAGATATTGTAGCAAAAAGCGCCTTTGCCGTATGACAAGGCGCTTTTTTACGTGGAGCTGTCGAAAAAAGCCACTTGATTTCTCTTGTAAAATACCCTATTTTAGTATAAAATCATAATAAAAGTGGGAGAAAGTGGAGGTAAGTGCCACAAAGTGGTAGATTTTTAGAAAAATGACCTCCTTTTCGTGGCAGTCCCCTTTTGGATGAATGGTGGTGAGTGCGATGTTTATGAGCGAGTACAACCATACGTTAGATACGAAAGGCAGGTTGATCATTCCGGCGAAATTCCGAGAAATCTTAGGAGAGGAATTTGTGATTTCCAAGGGAATGGATGGCTGCTTATTTGTGTATGCCAACGATGACTGGAATGCTTTTGAACAGAAGCTGACCTCATTACCTCTGATCAATAAAGAAGCAAGACAATTTGCCCGTTTCTTCCTGGCCGGTGCAGCTACGGTAGAAGTGGACAAGCAGGGAAGAATCCTGTTGCCGGCAGCACTCAGAGAGTTCGCTGGACTGGAAAAGGACGTGGTACTGGTCGGCGTCGGCAGCCGTGTGGAGATCTGGAGCAAGGATAAATGGGAGAATATGAACTCCGATACCGATATGGATGAGATCACCAGCACCATGGAAGGACTGGGACTGACCATTTAACGGGTGAAAAACGTGACCGAGAAAGGATGACCGTCGTGGAATTCAATCATTATTCTGTGATGCTGCATGAGACCATTGAACAACTGAATATTAACCCGGACGGCATCTATGTGGACGGAACTTTAGGTGGAGGAGGACATGCCTACGAAGTATGCAGACGCCTGAAAAACGGACATTTCTACGGCATTGATCAGGATGATGCAGCAATCGCAGCAGCATCCGCAAGATTGCAGCCGTTTGGAGATAAAGTGACCGTGATCCGCAACAATTATGTGAATGCAGTGGAGGCCCTCAGAGAATATGGTGTCACCGGCGTGGACGGAATCGTGCTGGATCTGGGAGTATCTTCCTATCAGCTGGATACCGAAGACCGAGGATTTTCCTATCGGTTTGATGCCCCTCTTGACATGCGGATGGATCGCAGGCAGACCCTGACAGCGAGAGATATCGTCAACAATTATTCCGAGATGGAACTGTATCACATCATCCGGGATTACGGTGAAGATCCTTTTGCCAAGAATATAGCGAAACACATTGTGAAAAACAGGGCAGACAAGCCCATTGAGACCACCTTTGAATTAAATGAGATCATCAAAGCCGCAGTCCCGGCAAAGATGCGACAGAACGGACATCCTTCGAAGCAGACTTTCCAGGCAATCCGTATCGAATGTAATCAGGAACTGGAAGTACTGAAAAAGGCGCTGGACGAGCTGATCGATCTGCTGAATCCCGGCGGAAGGTTCTGCATTATTACCTTCCATTCCCTGGAGGACCGGATCGTGAAGAACGCATTCCGCAGGAATGAGAATCCCTGCACCTGTCCGCCGGAATTTCCGGTGTGCGTATGCGGTAAGGTCTCCAAGGGAAAGGTGATCACCAGAAAACCCATTCTTCCCAGTGTGGAAGAACTGGAAGTAAACAGCAGATCCAAGAGTGCAAAGCTCAGGGTATTTGAGAAAAAATAAAAGACTTTAGTAGTGAAAGCGGGGAGAAAGAGTATGGCACAGAGAAGAAGAGTAAGCAATACTCCTTACATATATGATAATACAGCAAGAGACTTACAGATCCGCAGGCAGATGGAGGAGCCTCGGAGACAGATGTCTCATGAGACAAGAAAAAACAGAGAAAAAGCAAGACATATGAGCATCGGCTACGTCACTTTTCTGATGGGAGCCCTGATCGCTTGCGCTGCTTTTCTGGTAAATTATATCCAGATGCAGTCAGAACTGACCACCAAGATCACAGAGGTGTCCAGAATGGAGAGTGAGCTAAACTCTCTGAAGCTGTCAAATGATGAAGAGTACAGCCGGATCACCAGTAATATTAACCTGGAAGAGATCAAGAGAATTGCCATCGGCGAGCTGGGAATGACCTATGCCACCGAGGGACAGGTGATTACCTACGCAAGTAGCAGCAACGACTATATGCGTCAGGCGGATACCAGCCAGAACTAAGTCTGGGAGGCAGAAAGCGTGAAGGAACAGAAGCCTAAGAAATTTTCCATAAAGATGCAGAAAAAACTTTTATGCCTGTATGCCCTGATCATACTGGCATTTATTCTGCTGTCTGTCCGACTGTCCTGGATCGTGAAAGCGGATGGAGCAACCTACGAAAAACAGGTTTTGTCACAGCAGAAATACGACTCCGTGACATTGCCGTTCCGCCGCGGAGACATCGTGGATACCAAGGGAACAAAACTGGCAGTCAGCGAGAAGGTATATAATCTGGTCATTGATTCCTATGTAATGTTAAGCCGTGAGACTTATCTGGAACCGACGATGGAGGCGCTGTCCGCAAATTTCCCGGATCTGGATATGACGGCAGTGAGACAGTATGTGATCAGTCATCCGGATTCTTCCTGGTATGTCCCTCTCAGAAGGCTGACCTATGATCAGATCAGCGGTTTTCAGGCGGCAGCACTGGAGGACAGCAAGATCAAGGGCGTCTGGTTCCAGGAAGAATACAAGAGAGTCTATCCCAATGGTTCCCTGGCGGCGGACGTGATCGGATTCTCCAGATCGGACAACGAAGGACAGTACGGACTGGAAGAGTATTACAATGATGTGCTGAACGGAACCACCGGAAGAGAGTATGGATATCTGAATGATGATGCCAACCTGGAGCGGACCATCAAACCGGCCGTGGACGGCAATACGATACACAGTACCATTGATGCCAATATCCAGGGTATCGTGGAAAAATATCTGAAACAATTCAACGATGAGCATAAGGATGCGGTACATCCCGGTAACGGTGCGGAAAATGTGGGCTGCATTATTATGGAGGTAAATACCGGCAACATTCTGGCCATGGCCAGCTATCCGACCTATGACCTGAACGACACCAGAAATACGGACGCCCTTTTGGGATCCCGTAAGATCGAGATGGTGACCAATGCCAACGGTTATGATGTTCTGACCAAGACAGATACCTATTTTACGCAGGAAGACATTGATGCCTTAACGGATGACGAATTGCTGGACAACCTGAATTACCTGTGGAAGAACTATTGTATCTCCACTACTTACGAGCCGGGTTCCACAGCAAAACCGTTTACTGTGGCGGCAGCACTGGAGAGCGGTGCTATCACCGGCAACGAGCACTATCAGTGTAACGGATCTCTGGAAGTCGGCGGACATACGATCAAGTGTCACAGCTATCGTTCCGGCGGTGAAGGAGATGTATCCGTACAGGATTCCATTGCCTGGTCCTGCAACGTGGCGCTGATGAAGATTGCAGCTACTTTGGGAAAAGAAGAGTTTGCCAAATTCCAACAGACCTTTAACTTTGGATTAAAGACTAACGTGGATCTGGCAGGAGAAGCGAGAACGGCAAGCCTCCTGTTCCCGGTGGATCAGATGGGCAGTGCCGATCTGGCTACCAACAGTTTCGGACAGAACTTTAATGTAACAATGATCCAGATGATCACGGGATTCTGTTCCCTGATCAACGGCGGTTATTATTATGAGCCGCATATGGTGGATAAGATCACCAATTCTAACGGCGCAACAGTGGAAAACATCGAGCCCAGAGTACTGCGTCAGACCATTTCCGAGAGCACCTCGGCGAAGATCAGACAGTACTGCCGGGCTACCGTAATGGAAGAGGGTGGTGACCGCAGAACCGGTAGAACCGCAAGACCTGCAGGTTATGCCATCGGTGGCAAGACCGGTACCGCAGAGACCATTCCCCGTAAAAACGGTGAGTATGTCGTATCCTTTATGGGATATGCACCGGCGGATGATCCCCAGATTGCTATCTATGTGGTCGTAGATCGTGCCAATGCATCACCGCAGGATGATGCGAAGTTCGCAACCGGTATTGTACGAAATGTTCTGACGGAAGTATTGCCGTACCTGAATATTTTCATGACGGAGGAGCTGTCTGAGAAGGAGATCCAGGAGCTGGCAGAAAAACAGATCGAGATCACCAATCAGTATACCCAGAAGCCCGAGGACGGTGAAGATCAGAATAACGGTGACGGAACCGGTGATGGACAGACCGGAGACGATCAGACGGGCAGTGGAGATGGAACCGGCGACGCTCAGGGCGGTGATAATACAACGCCTTCCGAGGATTGGAGAAATTATCCGGTGGATCCGGCCACCGGTTATCTGGTAAGCCCGATTGACGGTGGACTGATCGACCCTGTTACGGGAGCGGATGTCGGCGGCGATGATTCCCTGGGGGACAGCCCGGTCAACAATAATCTGCTGAACCAGCAGAATGAATAGTAAGGTAATCTGACGAATAGCCTCACAGCAAGAGCAATAAAATGTAAAAAGCTCTTGTTGTGAGGTTTTTTTATGGCAGATCATCAGAATCGTTTCTTTCATCGGAAGAAGATCATGACCATATTTTTCGTATGTGCGGCAGTGCTCTGCGGACTGTTGGGAAGACTATTGTATCTGATGGTATGGCGGGCGGAATATTATGAGGAAGCGGCCACAAGGCTGCACGAAAGAGAGCGCAGCATCAAGGCGGCGAGAGGACGGATTCTGGATCGCAACGGGGTCGTGCTGGCGGACAACAAGATGGTCTGTACGGTATCGGTGATCCACAATCAGATCGAGGAGCCGGAGCAGGTGATCGCCATACTGGTGAAGGAACTGGGAATCTCCGAGGAAGAGGCCAGAAAGCGGGTGGAGAAATATTCCTCCATCGAGCGGGTGAAAAGCAACGTGGATAAGACCGTGGGAGACCGGATCCGGGAATATGATCTGGCCGGGGTAAAAGTGGACGAAGATTACAAGAGATATTATCCTTACGGGGATCTGGCCAGCAAGGTGCTGGGTTTTACCGGAGGAGACAATCAGGGAATCATCGGACTGGAAGTGGTATATGAAGAGATCCTGCAGGGGGATCCGGGAATGATCCTGACGATCACGGACGCCAAGGGGATCGAGGTGGATACGGCAGGGGAGCGTCGGGTGGAACCGGTGCCGGGCATGGATCTTCGTATCAGCATCGACCGGAACATCCAGGAGTATGCTACACAGCTGGCGGCGCAGGCCTGTGCCACCAAGGAGGCGGACAGTGTTTATATAGTGGCTATGAATCCGCAGAACGGCGAGATCCTGGCTATGGTGAATTATCCGGAGTTTGATTTGAATGACCCTTATACCTTACCGGAGCTGACGGAAGTGAAGGAGGACGGCAGCGTTGTGGCGGTGGACCCGGACACACTGACGGCGGAACAGAAACAGGAAAAGCTGAATGCCATGTGGCGAAACGGCTGTATCAACGACACCTACGAACCGGGATCCACCTTCAAGATCATCACGGCCGCTGCGGGACTGGAGGCGGGAGTGGTGACCCCGGAAAGCACCTTTTCCTGCCCCGGATTTATCATCGTGGATGACCGCAGGATCCGTTGTCACAAGATCGCCGGGCATGGCAGCCAGACTTTTGTACAGTGCATGGAGAACAGTTGTAACCAGAGGGTCTGGATCTGATGCTGGGGTGCGAGTGGGGAGAAACAGGGAATTTCAAAACGGTGGTTTGTAATTTTGTGAATTAGGCGGTATAATAAATGAAAAGGAGAACGGTGAAGTATGGTTAGATTATATACCTCAGGCAAATATTTTAAAGACAACGAAATCATCATAGACAATGATTCTTTTTTTAATAACAATGTATCTGCAAAAAGCCTTTCCGAAAATTCTATTAAGGTCATGGAAGAAGTTGACCATGCAAAGCTATTGGATCAGAATATCGGGAAAATAGAAACTCCTTACGGCATTACTGGTATTCAGGACTTGTCAACGGGGTGCAAAACCATATTGAATTGCATTTTTCTGCAAGAGAACCAGAAGGTATATCCGACAGTCAGAGCGATTAATGCAACGGAATGCGGAAAGAATGCGTTAGAGCAGCTTTTCTGTTATATTGATAAGACTAATATGGACATAGGAATCGTCCTGGAGCATGAGGATGAAATATATGAATGCGGTAACAGAGAGTATTTGATCAACGATTCCGAAAGAATAACAGACTTACTTTTCATGGTGTAGTTTATGGGGAGGTAACATGCAACAGTGTTATGATTGGCAAAGCAATGTTTTGAAATTTACGGATGTAAACGGAAATAAATATAACTTAAAATTCCGGGGAAATAAGACCATAGTGCATGGGGATAGTGCAACGGGAAAATCTTTACTGTGCACTATGTTGAAAAGCTACATCAACGATAATAATAATGCCAGCTTTAAGCCGTATAATGCTGACAATATTTTTATTGTATCAAAGGATAATAAGGACAAGCTTTCCTTACAAAAGGGTAAGCTTATCATAATAGACAGAGCAGAGCTTATACTGGATGAACAGATGGTAGAAATTATCAATGCGGACAGAGGGGACAACAGATACCTGATATTTTTAAGAAAACCTATGGGAATCGAGTTGTCACCGAACTATTTCGGGACGTTGTGCAAGAAGGATGGGGAACTGCAGTTGGAATATGAGTGTTATGTACGGGGGTGGGCATAATTGTTGTATATCATTACAGAGGATTCAAATTCAGCCCGTGATTTCTGGCAATGTGTAGCCCAGACATTCAGATCTGTGGATTCCTTTCTGTTAGTATCATTTCCAATCGGGAGTGATGGACAGACTGCTTCGGGGAATACAACCTTAAAGGCGCAGGTGTTAAGCATATTTCCCAAATTGCAGGCAGGAGATAAAGTATTTGTAGCGGTTGACTGTGTGGCAAACAATACCAAAGGGTTTATTGCACATGACTTTGTGAAATGGGGAACCAGGCTGTGCATGAAAAAAGGCGCTGAGTTTGTTGCTACATCCTATTGGTGCTTTGAGGATCTGTACCTTTCCTATGACGAAGTCTTAGCGATGTACTTGAAGAACCCCGTGGCAGAAAATGTGGTCATTGCTGCATTACAGTATGTACATGATAATTTGCAAAATGGAACAGATTATTTTGATACCAGTCGTGAGATTCAGAACTTTATTGATTTACATAACAGCGCAGGAAAAAACAGAGAACACTTTGCAAACGAACTGCTGATGGAGGTAACAAGGGCATTAAAAGGGAACGGTCATTTTGCGATAACGAAATCAGTGGGAGCGTTCCGGAAATCGGCGGAATGTTGGTTGAGAGATTGCAGTGACATAAAAGAAAATATGGCACAACAGCAAGTGATAAATATATGCGATAAAAAGTGTGAATACTGCTGTAAAGATAAGGGTACCGTAGATAAGCTGATAGATTTAGACACAAGATCCATTTGCAAGGACAGCGGTTACCGGCTTCAGCAGATTTGAGAAGGTGGATACAGGGAAAGCAACCTATTCCTAGCGAGCGGGCGGTTGCTTTTTTTTTGATGTTTATTTTTTTTGAAATATACACCAAAATTGACAGGGTCAAAATTGGTTATTTTGTAGAGGGCATGAAGCTTCTACATCATCACTAATCACCTTATTAAATCTCTGGCTATTCTCGCCACTGCCAAAACATTTTCCCAGCGTTATTGTATTAAATGTAAGGAGGACAGAAAAGAAAATGTCCGAAACAAAATAGTAAATGCGAAACGCAGGAGGAAAAAATTATGTGCAGAAAATTAGTAGTAACCAACGAGATCTTTTTAGGAACAAGAGCAATCTGTTATGAAGCCTACAGCTTACCCAAGGGGGAAGTCGTGGAACTGACAGAGAAGCAGATCAAAGATGCCCTGAAAGGCATTACTACGGATGAGGTGTATGGTCTGGAGTTATCCGAAGCAGGGGAACTGGTAATGGATAAAAAGACATTTTTCACCACCAACATGATGAAGAAAATCCACACCAACACTTTAATTCCCATGGTCGAGGAAGATTGTTTAGCCAACCTTTTCTATATTGTGATCGGTACACATAAGGAAAAGGGAAATACCATGTATGATGTGATTTCCTCACGATATGAGAGAACCAGCTTCACGGAGGAAAAAGTAAAAACGCTGTTGGATATGCATATCATCAGTGCCGGGGCGAAACTGGAAAATGGTGCGGTAGTGGTGGCATCTCTGGAAAAACCAACAGCACCTGTGGCGGATGGAAAACAGAAAGAGGATAAGGAGAAGTCGGACACCCTGTAATGGGGTGTCCGTTTCTTTTCGGAGGGCAGCAGTATGAAAGTATATGGATACACGAAAGATAAGCAAGGAATCATGGAAATAGAAAATTCTCTCAAGGCAGAGCAGGCGTTTGTCGGAGGTCTGATAGAATGTACGGCGTTGACAGAAGAGATGCTTTGGAGTATTTGACCAATACAAGACAGCTTGCCTAAATAACAATCATAAGATGTTAATAGATGAAATGAAAAAGGAGTTCGGACAAATGAAATTTGATGTAGTCATAGGTAACCCACCATATAATAAAGGAATGGACTTAGACTTTGTAGACCTAGGTTATAAAATATCGAACAAATATACAGTAATGATAACACCAGCTAAATGGCAAACCACAGGTGCGCGGTGTAAACTGGTCTTTTAATGCCTGGGGCGGTGAAGTGGATGGACTATATGCTTCTTATGAAAAAGACAATGCGTTTGCATGGAATTTCTGCAGAAAATTCGAGTTTGACTGTTATGATGCCGAACCGTTTGTGTTAGAGGGCGGTTCTATCCACAGCGACGGAGAGGGAACATTGCTTGTCACGGAGTCCTGTCTGCTCAGTGCGGGGAGAAACCCATCGCTTACAAAGGAGCAGATTGAAGAACAGTTAAAGTGTTACCTTGGCGTGGAGAAAGTTTTATGGCTGCCACGCGGGATCTATCAGGATGAGACCAACGAGCATGTGGACAATGTCTGTGCATTCTTAAAACCGGGTGAGGTGATTCTTGCCTGGACAGACAACAGGGAAGATCCTCAGTATCCGTTATCCATGGCGTGTCTGGGATATCTGGAAGGAGAGACAGATGCAAAGGGAAGAAAAATCACTGTGCATAAACTTCCGATCCCGGATGTGCCGGTCTGCGTTACGCCGGAAGATCTGGAAGGCTATGTGTTTGAAGAAGGAGAAGATACAAGAGAAGTGGGCGAACGCCTTGCGGCATCTTATGTAAACTTCTATTTTTCAAACGGAGCAGTTATCATGCCGGCTTTTGGCGGAAAAAATGCAGAAAGTGATCAGCGGGCAGCAGAGATCTTGCACAGCATATGTCCGCAGAGAGAGATCCTACCGGTGTATGCAGGAGATATTCTCACCGGAGGCGGAAACATTCACTGTATTACGCAGCAGATACCACAGGGAAAGGCAGAAAAGGAATGAGAAAAGTAAAAATAGCGGCGATCCAGATGCAGTGCAGCACAGAGCTGCAGGAAAATCTGGAAAAAGCAGAAAAGAAAATCAGAGAAGCGGCAGCAGAAGGAGCAAATATTATTTTGCTGCCGGAACTTTTTGAACGGGAATATTTCTGTCAGCAGAGACGGTATGATTTTTATCATTATGCAAAACCGGCAGAAGAAAACGAAGCAGTACAGATGGGAGTGCGTCTGGCAAAAGAACTTGGAGTCGTGCTTCCGATCAGCTTTTATGAAAAAGAAGTCAACAATCTTTACAATTCGATCGCATGCATCGATGCGGATGGAAGGATTCTTGGGATTTATCGAAAAACACATATCCCAGATGACCACTATTATCAGGAAAAATTTTATTTTACGCCGGGCGATACCGGATTTCGCATCTTTGAGACCAGATATGGAAAGATCGGCATCGGAATTTGCTGGGATCAGTGGTTTCCGGAGAGTGCCAGATGCATGGCACTTCAGGGTGCAGAACTTCTGTTTTATCCGACTGCCATCGGTTCGGAGCCAATTCTGGAATGTGACAGCATGCCGCACTGGAGGCGTTGTATGCAGGGCCATGCGGCAGCCAATCTGATGCCGGTGATCGCAGCAAACCGCATTGGAAAAGAGGTGGTAGAGCCGGATACGGAAAATGGAGGTCAGAAGTCTGCACTGACTTTTTATGGTTCTTCCTTCCTGACCGATGAAACAGGTGAACTGAAAAAAACAGCTTCCAGAGATCAGGAAGAGATCCTGATCGGAGAATACGATCTGGATGAGCTGGCAGCAAAGCGTCTTGAATGGGGACTGTTCCGTGACCGCAGACCGGAAATGTACAGGATCATTGCAGGACAAAAATAGAAGAAAGAAGACAGATTTGTTGCTTAACATATACAGAAGAAGAGTTTTCTCCAACTAAGATAAGATTTACGAGGGGTGAGCAGATGAAATTTTTTCATTTATCCGATCTGCATATCGGACTGAAACTGATCGAACGCGATCTGCGGGAAGACCAGGAATATATTTTTGAACAGATCATCCGGCTGGCAAAAGAGCAGCAGCCGGATGCGATGGTGATCGCAGGGGATATTTATGACAAAGCGGTTCCGTCTGCGGAGGCAGTGGAGATTTTTGACAGCTTTATGAAAAATCTTTCCGAAGAAATGCCGCAGATGCCGGTGATGATCATCAGCGGCAATCATGACAGTGCCGCCAGGCTGAACTGTTTTCGCAGTATTTTGTCCAGGCAGAATGTCTATATGATCGGCACGCCGCCGACTACAGAAGAGGAACATATCGAAAAAGTGACACTGCAGGATGCTTATGGTGATCTGCACTTTTATCTGCTTCCGTTTGTGAAACCGTCGATGGTAAGAGAGATCGTGGGAACGCGGGAGGACGGAACACAGCATTCCTATGACGAGGCACTGCATCTTCTGATCGAAAGAGAAAATATCGATACAAAGGAGCGAAATGTGCTGGTCAGCCATCAGTTTTATCTTCCATCCGGAAGACAGGCGGAGGACGTAGAGCGAATGGATTCTGAGATCCGCACAGTCGGAAATATCGATGAGATCTCAGCAGATGTGCTGGAAGTGTTTGATTATGCGGCACTTGGACATATCCACAAACCGATGAAAGTAGGAAGCGAATATTATTGTTACTGCGGAACACCGCTTGCCTGTTCGGTCAGTGAAGCCGGACAGAAAAAAGGCATTGTGATGGTGACGATGAAAGAAAAAGGAAATATTTCCACGGAAGTGCTTCCGCTTCCGCCGCTTCGTCAGGTGCGTGTGATAAAGGGAGAATTTCAGGAGGTGCTTTCGCAGGCATGCGAAGATTATGTCACGGTCGTGCTCACAGACAAAGAAGATCTCGATGTGATCGACCTCAAAGATCGTCTGCGAAATGCATTTCCATATCTGCTTGAGATCCGCAGAGAGAGGGAGCGGAGAGCAGAGTACAAAAGACAGAGCAGAAAGATCGAAGAACTGGACCCGTTTGAACTTTGCTGTTCGTTTCTCGGGGAACATATGGATGAGGAAGAACGTGAGATGCTGCTGGATGTGATCAGCAGTGTACAGGGGGTGAAATAAGATGCGGCCGTTAAAACTTGTGATGCAGGCGTTTGGTTCCTATGGAAACCGAACCGAGATTGATTTTGAAAAACCGGATCAGAATTTATTCCTGATCACCGGAAATACCGGCTCCGGAAAAACAACGATTTTTGATGCGATTGTGTTTGCTCTCTACGGAGAAGCCAGCTCCAATGCAAATAAGAAAAACGGTGCGGAACTTCAGAGTCAGTTTGTGGAGATCGGGACGGAGCCGTTTGTCTCCCTGACTTTTTCTGAGAAAAACGGAACTGAGATCGATCTTTATACTGTGAAACGCATTCCGCGTCATGTACGTCCGCTGAAACGCGGCAGCGGCGAAAAAATGGTCAGTGAGGAAGTTTCACTTACCATGCCGGACGGCAGCGAATATCCGGCAAAAGAGACGGATGCGAAACTGATGGAGATTGTCGGACTGACAAAAGAGCAGTTTATGCAGGTTGCGATGATCGCTCAGGGAGAATTCATGGAACTTCTGCGTGCAAAATCGGATGATAAAAAAATGATCTTCCGCAAGCTGTTTCACACCGGTCTGTACGAGGAGATCAAAAATGAATTTGCCGTACGCAAAAAAGAAAAACAGGCAGAGATCGATCAGATCCGCATGCGGTGTATTGCCGAGATCAGCCGCACAGAACTTCCGGAAGGTCTGGAACAGACGGCATTTTTAAAAGAAAAGAAAAAAGAACTGGAAAAATCAAAAGATTTTTCGGTAACGCTCCTGGAGCAGTTTCTGGAGAAACTGGAACTTCTGTGCGAGGAGCTTTCGAAGCGGACGAAAGAAGCAAAAAAGATCGTGCAAAAGAGAAGTCAGGAACGTGATCATGCAAGGGATGCCGCTGCGAAAGCTTCTCAGCTTCTGAAATCTTTTGTACAGCTGGAAGATGCAGAAAAGACCTTGCAGAGCTTAAAAGAGCAGGAAGAAGCGATCACAGAACGGCAGGAACTGGCGGTTCGGGTCGAAGACGCCTGGGAGTTACAGGCAGTTTATCAGCGGTTTTTGGACTGCAAGAAAATGCTGGAAAAATTGAGATCATACCTTCAGGAACAGACAGAACAGCTTCCGAACCTTATGGAAGATACAAAACTCTGTATACAGAATACAAAAGATGCAAAACATCAGCAGGAAGAAGAAGTTGCGGCTTTTACCAAAGTGGAAGAAAAAGTGAAAAAAGCCATGGAAGTCTTTACAAAAATGGAAGCTGCCGGGCGGGATGTGATTCAAAAAGAAAAAGCGGTCCAAAACGCAGAAGAAAAAGAGCGAGAACTCAAAGCAAAAAAAGAGCAACTTGAAAAACAGCAGGAAGCGTGGCGGGAACGCTCACAGCAGCTTGCACAGTCGGAGAAAAATCTTGCTTTATGGCAGGCAAAACAGAAAGATTTCGGCTTGCTGGAAACGGAATTTTCCAGAGCAGAACAAACGGAGAAAGAATACAAAACACAAAAGCAGACGACAGAAAAAAGACGTCTTGCCTATCGGGCGGCCAGCCTGGAATTTGAAGAAAAAAATGCCGTTTACGAGCAGAAACGAAAGATCTTTTTAAATGCTCAAGCAGGTTTTCTGGCACAGGAGTTAAAGGAAGGGTGCCCGTGTCCGGTCTGCGGTTCCACAGAGCATCCTTCTCCGTGTAAGCTTGAAGAAGAACATCAGAATCTGACAAAAGAGATGATCGAGGAGCTGGCCCTTCAGGCAGAGCAGCTGCGGGGAAAACAGGAACAGGCGGCAGCGGCGGCAGAAGCCGCAGGGAGCCTTCTGGAAGAAAAACAGAAAAATGCCGGGGAAAGTTTTGAACATCTTCGCAGCAGGGCAAAAGAAGTTCTGGATTTAGAAGAAATACGTGCAGACTTTCTGGAGCAGATGAAAGGTGAATTTTTACACCAGAGTAAAAAAATGGAAGCAGAAGGCAGACAGCTTCAAAAAGAAGTGAACGAGTATCAGATGCTTCTTTCTGCCCTTACAAAAGCAGAAAAGCAGAAAGAGCAATTTCAGGAGAAGCTTGAGCAGTCCGCAAAAGAAACAGCAGATGCCAAAACCGCTCTGGAGCGAAGCCGTGTGATGCTGGAGAGCCTGGAAGGATCAAAAGATTACCAGAATCAGCAGGAAGCACAGGCGGCGTATGCAAAAGCAGATACCGCCAAAAAGGAAAAAGATGTACTTGTCATGCGGGCAGAGGAGAGACTGCAAAAAGCACAGGAACAGGAAAACCGGGCACAGACCTTAATTGCAAAGTATAAAAAAGAAATCCCTCAGCAGATGGAAGAGCAAAAGATCCGACAGCAGGCTTACCGGGAAATTCTGGAAGAAAAACATTTTCCGGAAACGGCCTGGAAGGAACTGACCGGAACTTACACCAAAACGCAGGTACAGAAATGGAAACAGGATGCACAGAACCACGGCAGACAGAAAGCGGCAGCCGAAAGCCTGATAAATTCTGCCAGGGCAGCGATCGGCGAACAGCCAAAACCAGTCCTGGAAGAACTGGAAAAAACCAGTGAAGCAGCAGAAGCGGCGTGGAAAGAAAGTCAGCGTGTTCTGGAACAATGGCAGGAAATCTGGCGGATCGATCAGAAAGTCTGCCAGGCATTAAAACCGCAGATGGAAGAACGCAGTGAAGTGATGCATCAGTATGAGAAAATAAACGGACTGTATCAGCTTCTGTCCGGAAACAGGAAAAACTCCAGAATGGATATCGAAACATATGTACAAAGGCATTATCTGGAGCAGATCCTGGAAGCGGCAAACCAGAGATTTCAGGACATGTCCGCAGGACAGTTTGAACTGCGGATGTGCGATATTGACAAAGCCGGAACAGGAAAAAACAGAGGTCTGGATCTGATGGTTTATTCTGCTGTGACCGGAAAAGTCCGTGAAGTGCGAACGCTCTCCGGCGGCGAGTCCTTTATGGCGGCACTTTCCCTGGCACTTGGCATGGCAGATCAGATCCAGGAAAGTTCCGCAGCGATCAACCTTGATATGATGTTCATCGACGAAGGCTTTGGATCACTGGATGAACATTCCAGAGATCAGGCAGTAAAAGTCCTCCAGAACATGGCAGAAGGCGAGAAACTGATCGGTATTATTTCGCATGTGACGGAACTGAAGCAGGAGATCGAAGATCAGCTGATCGTGACCAAAGACGATCAGGGAAGCCATACCCGCTGGCAGATCAGTTAAATCGGATGCAGGTATCAAAAGATATCAGAGGTACTCTCGTATGGCGTCTTTTGACCCAAACATCATGATATGAGTATGGAGAAAGGAGGGGACAGGACATACAAAACAAAAAGAAAAAGACAGAAGCGATCGTTGTTGACAAACGCCCGACAATGGCTGAATGGCCGGTTCGAATCTGGGCGATGGAAGAAATACCGGAAATTTTTGATCTGGAAGCAAGAAAGTCCATGAAAGGAACTTTTAACCAGTACCACATGGTATATTCACCAATTCGCCGCACGGCACCGGATTCTTTTGAATATATGTTCGGGTACGGCGAAGGGGAAATTTTTTATCTCAAAAATGAAAAAAATAAAGTTCGCAGGACCGTTCTGAAATGTAGCCAGATAGAGGAGATTTACACACAGAGAGAATTGCTCAATGCAAAGATTATCGTGAAATATAAAGCAGATTTACAGGACGGGGAACTGGAAACGCTGGAATTCCCTTACATTCCATCGGTATATTATCTTTATGATCCGTTTCTGAACTGGATGCTTGGTCTGGATCAGGAATTTGTGCCTGCACTTGCAGAGCAGGAACATCCACGTCCGGAAAAACTGTACAAAGAAAGCCCGGTTATGTACAATTATGTGCTGGCAGCTTACCGACTGGGAGACTGTATCGGAGATTATAAATATACCTCAGAACAGCACCGCCACAAGTGGATGCCGTGGAAAAAGGTAGTGGAAGAGTGGCTGGAAGTTCCGATGAGCAGAGGAACCTTTACACTGCACAGCCTGGAATATCTGACCGAGTGCGGTTATCTGGAACTGAGGAATAAAAATGCAGCGGTACAGCTCAAGAAACAGTGAAAAGAATTGTGCAGGAACCTCCCGGATGATGTAGCTTATGCACAGGCACATCACGGTTTCAGGCTTTTGCTCCTGGTATTATAATAATTATAAGGAAAAAACAAATATGAATAAAAAATTAGAGGCATTACAGGAATATTTAAAAGAACTCGGAAGCGTGGCAATCGCATTTTCGAGCGGTGTGGATTCCACCTTTCTTCTGAAAGTGGCACACGATGTGCTGGGAGATCAGGTAATCGCAGTGACGGCACAGTCCTGCTCTTTTCCGAAACGTGAGCTGGAAGAAGCGAAAGCATTCTGCAAAAAAGAAGGCATCAAACATATTATCTGCGAGTCAGAAGAATTACAGATCGAAGGATTTTCCCATAATCCAAAGAACCGCTGTTATCTTTGCAAACATGAACTGTTTGAAAAAATCGGAAATATTGCAAAGGAAAACAATATCAAATATGTTGCAGAAGGTTCCAATATGGATGATAACGGCGATTATCGCCCGGGACTGCAGGCAGTGGCAGAACTTCATGTAAAAAGTCCGCTTCGCCACGTAGAGCTGACAAAACAGGAGATCCGTGATCTTTCAAAAGAAATGGGACTTCCGACCTGGGACAAACAGTCCTTTGCCTGTCTTTCCTCACGTTTCGTTTACGGAGAAGAGATCACAGAGAGCAAACTTTCCATGGTAGACCAGGCAGAACAGCTGCTTCTGGACATGGGGTTCCATCAGCTGCGTGTCCGCATCCACGGACAGATGGCAAGGATCGAAGTGATGCCGTCCGAATTTTTGAAACTGATGGAAGATGCAAACAGAGAAAAGATTGTTTCTGAATTCAAGAAAATCGGTTTCAGCTATGTGACCCTGGATCTTCAGGGATACCGCATGGGAAGCATGAACGAAACGATCAAAACAGATTAAAATTGACCGAGCTCTTTAGAGCGAGAGATGCTTCTTGTCCGAAGAGCAAGAAGATGGGCATTAAGAAAACTTATATGTAAAATAGAACGCCATGATGATTCGAAAACAATCTCCTGACACGCTGCATTTCCTGTTCGGTTCGCTCGCCTGTTAGCCGCCCTTCGCCTAAACTCGCCTCTTC
>OLQD01001523.1_pt1 | contig 18926 bp, 17 predicted proteins | sample 1672841 | NCBI WGS metagenome assembly OLQD01 (sample SAMEA3136729, study PRJEB25190) | human gut metagenome | biome: human gut; feature: human-associated habitat; material: faeces | place: Austria | collected 2013 | reverse complement strand
TTCCGGATGGCCGGATACTCTATATCGGAGCCACAGGCGGTGTGCAGGGACAGACGGCAGCCGGCGTGGACATCTCCGGAAAAGACCCGGCGAAGACATATTTTTATTATGAACCGCTGAAGTAACAGAAAAAGCTATAATGAGATGGGTTGAGCGAGTGGAAAATGGGAAATTTCCACTCGCTCTATTGTGCCTATAATACGTTATCATGTATAATGAAAATAAGAATAAATGGCAACGAAAATGGTCACAAAGCAGTCGAAAGAAAACGAAGTATATATGAAAAAAACAACTTTAGAAGAAAAATTAGGATATAATCAAAAAGGAGCCAAAAAGGAGCTAAAAATGGAGCCGATAGAAAGATAGATATATTATATCAAATGGAAGAAAATCCAGAGGTAACGCAGGTTAAACTTATGGAGGGATTTGATCTTTCAAGAAAACAAATTCAAAGACTTATAAAAGACATGCGAGAAGAAGGTTTGGTTGAAAGACGTGGTTCTAATAGAAACGGGAAGTGGATTGCAAAGAAGTAAATAACAGGAGAGATTTTATTTGGCATGATGAGTGACGAAAGATGTATGAAGAAAATCAACGTAAAAGTGACGTTTTTTCTTAGCTTAATTGCGGTTGTGCTGTTGACGGCAGGTATCCTGTGCGGGCGTGAGGTCTGGCTGTATGAGCACCCGGAGATCCGGATTACCTTTAGCTGCGACAAGAGAGAAAATATATATCGCTCTTATCCTTTTTGCGTTATTCGTGGCAGATCTCATATCGGACAGGGATATGCGGTACGTTATGATGAGGAAATATAGCAGTTCCGGGATGCAACAGGGGAAGTGTTTCAATGGATTAACGAAAAGTATGATTCCCCATTATCCGTGTCATCGGATGTAACAATAGGTGAAGGAAAAACGGTGATCACTTTCTGGGGAACAGGGAAATCTATTGAGACCGGAGAGATGGAGGAAATCAACCGGGACTGCGTGCTGGAGTATGAACTGGACGCAGAGGTGTTACATTTGGAAGAAACACCGGAGCTGGTAGAAAACGTTTGGGATCCGAAAGAGAAGGGGCAGCAGGGACAGGCGGAGACGATTTATGATCCGGAAGCAGGTGTAACGGCGACTTTGCGGGATATTTCCAATGTGGGTGCTAATCTTATCATCAGACGTGAGGATGACGATGACGGGGCAGAGGTGATCTATGGAGAGGCTTATATTCTCCAACGGCAGGTAGACGGAGAGTGGCAGGATGCAGAGACGGTGCCGGATAATTATGGCTTTCCAATGGTGGGCTATAATGTCCCCGGTGGTGAGGAAGCCTCGATCTACTATAATTGGGAGTGGCTCTACGGAGCACTGGAACCGGGAGAATATCGAATGGTCTGGGATGTCTCAAGAAAAGACAGCGGTTCGGCAAGCGCACAGACATACCGGGAGCATATACGTTTTCGACTTTAGAGAGGGGAAAAGCTAATGAAGAAAAAAGTATTATGGATAATAGGGGTATGTATCATACTAATCAGTATATGGGGTATCAGGGAAATTTATTTGTACAACAATCCCGAAGTAATCATCACATATAGCAATGAAAACACAGAGGAATCACATCGCTCTCTTCCAGTCTATGCGATAAATCCAAAGTCAAGATTTGGGCAGGCAGCCCGCTACGACAAGGAGATGAAAGACTGGTGGGAAGCCACAAATGAAGTAAACCTATGGCTTCATAATGACTTGAAAGCACCCATGGATGTGTCATCCACAGTTGAAATTATGGATGGAACCGCGAAGATTACCTATCAGGGAACGGCAACTTCTTTAGAGAATGAAAATGTGGAGATATACAAAGAGGTGGTGATTGATTTTCCGGTGTCCGCGAATCTGGAAATTGAGAAAACAGAGTAAAATAGAGATGTCTGAAAGGTCCGAAAGGAAACGGGGGAGTGTGTATGAAGAAAATTAATGTAAAAGTAACGGTTTTTCTTAGTGTGATCGTATTGGCAGTGATAATCCTTTTACTGAATTTTATTGAATTCCGCAAGACGTTGGATTTTACGGCATCGGGAATACGGATGCTGAAGGAAAATGCGTCCGGAAAGCAGGAAGAGGTACAGGTAGATGTCAGTGGAACGTATTCTTATCGCGTATTGCCCTGGATTTATGCAAGTTCTTTTAACGGGAAGATATCCTTTGCAGGAGAGGGAGAGGAGCCACAGGATTATTTCTTTCTGTACGGGGGAAGAAAAGGCGTTTTCCAAAGTGGGAGAGGTGCCGGACAGATCCTGACGCCGGATATGAGCACGTGTGCAGCAATTTATGAGGCAGTGCAAGGTGTGGAAAAAGGGATGATTTCTGCCACCGCAAATTCGGCGGAAGAGAATCAGATATTCTATATTTTGTACCCGGCGACGACATTGGAAGAAGCGTATGAAATATCCGATGTATTGTATCCCGGAATGTTGGGAAAATAGATTTCTTGCTTGACAGACAGGTCGATAGAATGTAGACTATGCTTATAAAGTCTATATTCTATCGACTATCGATGGCTGGTGCAGCAGAGCGGAGGGGCTTATGGGTGAGAACATCTACAGAATATTTGACGTTGTATGGAAATTAAGTCTGGTAGGAGGATACTGCGTATTGCTGGTGCTCCTGGCCAGACTTTTGTTGAAAAAAGCCCCCAAATGGTGTTCTTATCTGCTGTGGGGAGTCGTATTTGTGCGCTTGTGCTGTCCGGTGTTGCCACGGACGGGGATCAGTCTGATTCCGGAGCGGCTGCTGGCGGTTGGAACGGAGACGATGTACGGACAGTCAGCAAACGGCTATGGTAATAATGGTGTGCTTCCAGATGTGGATCCTAACGGACAGAGCAGTTGGCAACAGGCAGGAAATTTGCATGCCGGGACGGCAGGAAATATGCCGGGAGCCGCAGGATTAGCGAACGAAAACAGAAATGTTGCGAATGCAATCGATAACGAAAGCGATGCGAATGCATTCGGAACAGACGGAGCCGATGGAAGCCAGGCAGCAGGTAATGCTGTAGATGGTGGCTGCTTAGCTGACAACCGGGACAATGCGGACGGGTCTTTGCAAATCACAGGAGCAGAAAACGGAAGCAGTGGTGCAGCCATGGAGGAATCGGTTACCGATACAAATGGCACAGCTGTCGCAAACACACTGTATCGCCCGGTAGGTTTCCGTGTCATTGCAATGGTATGGCTGTTTGGAATGGCAGGATTTATGGGGTATCATGCCTTTTCCTACCTGCGTATGCGTAACCGGCTTCACAGACCTGACGGCGGTGTCAGACAGGTGGAACCGGGGATCTGCGAAATCGACGGTGGGCATCTGTCCTTTGTCATGGGACTGGTGCATCCGGTGATCTATCTGTCTTCGGGCTTAGATCCCGAGAGCAGAAACGTTGTGCTGTGCCACGAGAGAGTGCATTTGCAGCGCAGGGATTATCTCTTCAAACCGGCAGCTCTGCTGATCTGCTGTGTGCACTGGTTTAACCCGTTGGTGTGGCTGGCATTTTATCTGATGAATATGGACTGTGAGATGTCCTGCGATGAAAAAGTTGTGAAGCTTCTCGGCGAGGAGAGCAAGAAGATATATTCCTATACATTGCTGGAAGAGGTTTCCGGTGGGGAATGGAAACGCTATCGGGGCGGTTCCATCTGTGCCTTGCTTTCTTTTGGTGAAGATCATGTGAAGAACAGGATCCGCCATGTACTGGATTATCGCAAGCCGCCGTTCTGGGTCATGATTGGCGCGGCAGCAGTGATCGTGGTACTGGCGGTGTGTCTGTGCAGCAATCCCGGTGGAAGTGGGAACGGGGCAGGCACGGCGGATCGTGCAGATACAGACGACAGCGCAGGAGCAGAAATGGATGTAGACAGCAATGCGGAGACGAGTGGAAATATTGCGTAGTTTCCGGACAGCATCAAGACACCGGAAGATTTTGCAAAGGTAACGATTCATAGCAGAGAAGATTTTGCCGCTGTTTTTGATGTGGAAGAAATCGAAGAAAAGCATTCCTTTGCAGCGGATCAAGTGGCTTATGATCTGCTGGTTCGTGAAAACAATACGAATGCCGCGTATGCGATATTCAAAGCACTGGCGGAGGAACCTGCATCCGAGACTTATAGAAAATATACAGATCCGGTAACGGCAGCGGTGTCACTGTTGCACCTGGGTGATGGAAGCGGAGCCGTGACCGAGACGCTGTATCCGGCAGGGCGGCAATATCCTTATTATCGGGAGGACTCTGACCGGCCGGGAGAAGGCTCTGTGGTGAATGTACATTATACTTTTGCGGATGGATCTGCTGTAGATATTCCCATGGTCATGGCGGAGGAGATGACGCAGCTGTGGCTCTTATCCTTTGGAGATCCGGGCAGTGCGGAGGACTCGGGATATGGTCCGCTCACCGGTGATATCTGTACCAGAATGGTCTATGGGGAGTACGAACTCCGACAACCGGACAGAGCGGTCTACTGGGGCTGGATGGACTGGTATCCTGTGGATGCCGGCAGTTATTCGACTTATTATCCCCATGTACAGATTTCAAATTACGGGATCTATACCATGAGTGAACTTTGGGGAACGTCCGGCAGTGTATTTCGCTGCATTCAAGCGGAACGCATCATGGCAACGGGCTGGTATGACGTTACCTGTGAGCGGGGCGCATATGACACATCGGATGCCTATACACAGCTGCAAAAAGATCTGCCGGATGTGACGGAATGGAGCGGCGGCAAGGTCTATTATCTGACAGATCCCGATGAGGCGCATCTTATGACGGATGAGTGGATGCCGAGGGTACTTCGGGAGTTTGACATGAGTACCCATACTGTCACCGATACGGTTCTGCCGGTGAATTTGCAGCTCAACAGCGGCACGACGCTTCATGTTCATGACGGATATTATGACATTTACAATAGTAATCCATCCATAAGTATGCGGTTTGCACTTAGCGGGGCGGATAGCCAGCACATCGAAAGAGCAGACATTCTGGCCTATCCGGGTGTGGTATTTGATGTATCGGAGCGGACAGAAACTGAGACATCGGCGCAGCTGGATCTGGATGGCGATGGTGTGCCGGAGAAGATTTCTCTGCATCCTGCGGAGCCGGTAACGGGGTATTCTCTGGAGCAATATACGATATATCTGAATCTGGGACTTAGTCAAATGAATTGCTATGACCTGCAGGATGCAGTGTTGGAGATAGACGGACAGACGGCTGAGATTCCGGACAGCACGGGAAATATGAGCAATTCGATCTTCGCTTTCAGCCCGGACGGAGAACAGCTCCTGATCGCATTGTATGATGACGGCGAAAGCGCAGATCCACTGACCCGAATCTATCACTATGAAGACGGAAAACCGGTGGAAACAGACCGGCTCGCACAGGATCTGCGAAAGGCATGGATACAGGATGGACAGATGGTTATCACCGAACCATATTTTGCGGTGCAGAATGATTATATCCAGAAAATCTATCAGGTAACATCGAACGGAAGACTTCGGGAAGTGCCACAGGAGGAATATGTATTAAGTGCCTGGGAGGAAGTGGAGCTGCGGCAGGATATAACGCTCTACCGTACACCGGACGGGGATGAGACCTTTGTGCTGCCCAAAGGAAGCAAGGTACGCATGACGAAGCTGGATGCAACACAGGACTGGATCTGCATCGAGATTACGGATGGTGTGAAGGGGTGGTTTCGGTTACGGGATGGAACGGATTACAGTGACTATTTCAGCGGTTTATATTTTGCAGGGTAAAGTGTGAAAAGGAGATACAGATCATGCATTGGAGTAAAAAGAACAAAGGAATCGTAATTTTTCTGATCGTTATAGTTGCTGTAGTCCTGCTGTGTCTCGGAGATTACGGATTGCGATATTATGATACTCCGAAAGAGGAAACATATGATTATGTTGGCAGTGGCATGTTAGTCGGTTTGGTAAATCCGCAATTTTATCAACAGGTTCCGGTAGAGATTCATGCGAAAAAGGCACATTTTATCTGGAAAAATCAGGAGGATTATATTCAGGGAAATGTATGGCTGGATGGAGAAAAGATTTTTGGTGATGAGGAAATGGGATTTACGACACTTTTCGTAAAAGCGGAACCATCGTATTCCTGCATCACAACTACCGATGGAGATACATCCGGTAATATGTTCCTTATCTCAAAAGATCTAAAAAACGTATTATGTGGAGTAAGAATAGAAGAGGAAGAGTTCCTGCTGGTAGTACCGGCTGAGGATAAAGCAACTGCAGATGGCATGATCGACAATGCAGCAAAACAATCACAGGCGTTTTCCTGGTGGCTGTTGGAAGTATACAAGGATATCATAAAGGATACTGTGAAATGAGATAAATAATGAAAAATGGGGAGGTTGTGCTTATGATGCAGCAGTTAAGTTTCAGTCCGGTGGAAAACATATTGACAGTCCTGTTCGCAGCGGCAATTCTGGGATATCTTCTGTACCTCCTGGTGCGGAGCTTACGGAACAGGCAACGGGGATATCATACGGTGAATCGCGCAAAAGTCTTCAGCAAGAGACAGGCTACCGCTGTGAATCAGCCGGTATATCTGGCAAACGGCACGGTAAATTCCGGAGTAACCGAGGCGGAAAACGTCAAGACTGTCATTTTTGAAAATCTGGAAAAAGAGGGCGAACAGATCACCTTGGAAGTTTCCGACAGAATCTACGGAGAATTGCAGGAAGGCGATTGCGCAAGCCTAAGCTGCCGGGACGGAAAATTAGTGAGCTTCGGAGCGTTACAGAACAGGGATGACAGAGAGCGGAGCTTCCGCGGATAGGGAAGCAGAGAACATAGGAGGGGCTTTATGGTGGAAGGTATCTATCGTTTGTTTGACAGTATATGGCGTCTCAGTCTGGTGGGAAGCTATTGTATTTTGTTGGTGATACTGGCCAGATTTTTACTGAAAAAAGCCCCGAAATGGTGTTCCTATCTGCTGTGGGGAATCGTATTTGTGCGGTTATGTTGTCCGGTGCTGCCGGGGACCAGGATCAGTCTGATCCCGGAGCGTCTGTTGACCGTAGGGACGGCGACAACCTCTGCACAGTTGGCTGCCGGGAACAGTGCCGGATCAGTTGACAATGAGGGAGTTTATAATGGCAGCCTCATTGGAGACAATACTGTGGATGCAGTGCTGTCCGGGGCGGATAACACGGAAAATCTGAATGGCGGGACTTTAGGAGCAGCCGGAAATGGGGAAGGTTCTGCACCTGTGCCGGGACAGGATGGAAACGTAGAAGGCATGAATGAAATTGGAGATGACGGTGTCGGCGGAATTCAGGCACCGGGTAATGTTACGAATGCCTTGGATGATGGTTACCCGGTGGATAACCGGGATAATGCGGACGATTCTTTGCAAAGGATCGGTGCAACAATGGGAAAAACATGGTTTCGTGTCCTGTTGATCGCATGGTTACTTGGAATGGCAGGATTTATGGGGTATCATACTTTTTCCTACCTGCGTATGCGTCACCGTATCCGCAGACCTGACAGCGGTGTCAGACAGGTGGAACCGGGAATCTGCGAGATTGACGGAGGACACCTGTCCTTCGTCATGGGGCTGATCCATCCGGTGATCTATCTCTCTTCGGGGCTGGATCCGGAGAGCAGAAAAGTCGTGTTGTGCCACGAGAGAGTGCATCTGCAGCGCAGGGATTACCTTTTCAAACCGGCAGCGCTGCTGATCTGCTGTGTGCATTGGTTTAACCCGTTGGTGTGGCTGGCATTTTATCTGATGAATATGGACTGTGAGATGTCCTGCGATGAAAAAGTTGTGAAGCTTCTCGGCGAGGAGAGCAAGAAGATCTATTCCTATACATTGCTGGAAGAAGCTTCCGGCGGAGAGTGGAAGCGTTATCGGGGCGGTTCCATCTGCGCACTGCTTTCTTTTGGCGAAGACCATGTGAAGAATCGTATCCGTCATGTACTGGATTATCGCAGACCGCCATTCTGGGTCATGATCGGCGCGGCAGCAGTGCTTGTGGTATTGGTGGTATGCCTGTGCAGCAATCCGGGCGGCGGAACGGATGCAGCGGATGTTGCAAATGCGGATAGCGGTGCAGAGACAGAGGCAGATGCGGCGCAGGCAACCGACGGGGCAGATGCAACCGAGGAAACTGCAACAGGGGAGTTTGCGACGGATGAAGTGGATTATGAGACTGCAAAAACGGAATGGCTAGCGGTATTTGAGCAGGGCATTCACAGCAGGGAAGAGTTCAGTGCCCTGTTTGATGTGGCTGCCTTGGAGGATACCCGGTCTTTTGCCGGACAGGACGGCATTCAATATCTGGAATACAACGGCGTTGCGGCGAGAAAACTGCACAGACAGATCCTGGATGGGGATACCGCAGCCCACGAGACTTATAAGGATCCGGTAAAAGCGGCGGAAGCACTGCTGCATCTGGAGGGTGGCAGCGGAGAAATGACGGAACTGCTCTATGAAGCGGAAAGGCAGTATTTATTTTTCCAAAAAGATTCCACAAGACCCGGCGAAGGCTCTGTGGCAAACGTACATTATATTTTCGCTGACGGATCCGATATTGATATTCCCATGGTATTCGCCGAGGAGAGCAGTCAGATCTGGATGCTGTCACTGGGAGATATCGACAGTAAAGGACGGCATTCTTACGGTCCGTTGGATGGAGAGAATCAGGCAAGAATCGTCTATGCGGAATATGGACCGCAGGATGTGGAAGAGGATCCTTTGGCGGGAGCCCATCCCGGGGATTATACGCAGGTACCTCAGGGATCTTTTAGAGATCAATATGCTACTTATCAGGTGTCCAGTTACGGCATCTATGTGGCAACCGGGAGTGATGCCGGACTGGATTGTGTCGTACCGGGGTATATTGCGCCGGGATATGCAGCATCCCACTGGTCATGCGTATATCAGGATCGGAGACTCTTCAATACTTCGGATCAGTGTGACTATTTAGATTGTTACCGGGATGAGATAGAGAGCGTGCGCTTGTACTACCTGGCATCCTCTGACTATCAGGATGGCGACTTGGACATCTGGATCGACACGATCCGGGAATATGATACTTCGGGACAGACCGGAGAAAACGGGGTCACGGACTGGAAGCTGCCGTCGGAGGCGCAGGATTTCGACAAGGCTTCGTTTCGTGCAGAGGACGGTTACTGGATCTTCGAAAATAGTGATGGCAGCGAACAGCTGAAGCTGCCGATCCTGTCTGTAAGGCCGGTATGGAACGGGAAAACAGCAGCGGAACTGACCGCAGAGGAGACAGATGCCTATGCAGCCGCACAGAGGCAGGAAATCCTGACAAAAGTAGGAGTTGTCTATGATGTGTCCGAGCGTGCGGCACAGGAGACCTATGCGCTGCTTGATTTGGACGGAGACGGAACCGCAGACCGGATCACGCTTCGTTCCAGGATGGCGCAGGCACTGAATACGCCGGATCATTCTCCGCTGGATCAGTATGTTTTTACGGTCAACACGACGAGTGGCGAGATGCGGACGGCACAGAATCTGGGGAACAGCATCTATGCCTTCAGCCCGGACGGCAGACAGATATTGTTAGCCCTTACCAGAAAAGATGAGCAGGGGCAGTACGAGAGCTTTCTGTTCCGGTACCGGAACGGCGAATTACAGGAAGTGGGAAGCTTCGCACAGGATATTCGTAAAATCTGGGTGCAAAACGGACAGATCACTACCGGCCGGAACAGTGATGATATCATATTTGCAGAACCCAATATGACCGGTGCAAACACAATTCAAGATTCCAGAAATTCAGATGGAACACCATCAAGGGCATATGTAGAAACATTGCAGGAGAAAATTTCGGCAGATATGGTTGCCGGGAAATTACCATTTGTAGTTACCTCCGTCATTAGGGAAAATCCACTGAGATTGGAGGTGGAACTGACCGAGATGACAGACGAGAATATAAAGATCATTCGATCCTATGAAACAAATGGCAGTGCCATAACATTTGCACAAAGCAGTGGCAATGTACAAGAGCTGCAGCATAATAATGATTCGCAAAGTCAAATAGCACCCCAGATTTCAAAAGAAGATGAAAACGATTGATTAACAGAAAGAGTTGACAGAGAAGAATAATGATGTTCAGGCGGTAATTATCAGCGGAAATCGAATAGATCATCGTTGAATTACCGCCTCAAATTTTATGCAAAGGTATCTGGACGGTAAATAGAAATAAGCTACATCGGAATTGTTTATTTTAATATGAAATTATTGGAAACAGTTAATGAAAGTGCAACAAAAATATGATATTTTAAATTCGTAATATAAAAAGAGTTACGGATTTAAAGTAAGAAATGCGTGAGAATTTTAAGCAGTAAGGGAGATTATCATGAAAAAACAATACAGATTAGCAACATTTGCACTGTCCGCCTGCCTGTTAATGGCATGTGGCGCCCGGGAGACCAATGCACCGGAGAACAACGAAGCGGAGAAACAAACCGAAAATATTTCCAATATAGACACTAAAATAGATGAGGCAGAGACCTCCGGAGCTCTCACAGAGTCCGAATCCCGGGAAACACCCATTGCACCGAAAGAGATCCTCATAGATTTCACTGGAATCTCGGAATTTCACCCGGAAGGAACTGCGGCGCAGCCCTATTCCCTGGAAATCCTTTCCGAGACGTATAACAATATTACTTTTGCAGACGAATGGTACAATGCATCGGAAGACATTTCCCTTCCCATGATCGGAGAAAACTGGGACTGCTTCTATGATGAAAATTATACCTATCAGTGGGAGTATACCTATCAGTGGGAGGATGGAAAACTCAGCATTTTCGATGGTGAGAACTGCCTGTATGTACTGGAATATCCGACAGACAAATGGTACGTCAACGGTAATAATGCCTGCCTTGAGAACGGAATTTTTTACGGGGCTTCAGTAATGAACGGTTATGCGCAGCCGGACAGCTGCTTTATGTTTGCCTATGATCTGGAAAATGAGAAACTGCTGTGGCGAAGTGCAGACCAGACTTATAACAGCATGAATTTTCTCGTGAAAGGGGACGTGATCTTCTGCGGCTATGGCTTTACCGCAGAGGACGATTATCTCTATCAGCTGGATAAAAATACCGGAGAGGTGATCGACCGCCTGCCTCTGAAAAAGATGCCGGACCTCATGGCAGAGAAGGATGGTCGGTTGTATGTGCACACCTATAGTTATGATTATGTGATTGGGATATTTTAAATTGAACATATCAAAATAATTAGCATCAGTTAATGAAATTGTGATAAAAATATCGTTTGTGTAAATGCTTGTGGGAGGAGAATTCAGGTAAGGAAAATGAACGAAAAGATGACAAAAAAGCAGAAAGTAGTATTTGCGGTTGTGGCGGTAGTGATTGTGCTGGGGATGATTATGTCTTACGCATTTTTGATGAAAAATCAGCATATAGACAGTACACCTGAAGAAAAAAAGATGCCTGCCATGAGTGATACAGAAGACTATGAAGTACGTGAAAGTGATGAAAGCATTCAAAGCAGCGAAACAGAAGAAGATTATTATATGACATCTACAGGAGTAACAGCAGAGGAGCAATTTGCTGAAGAGATTAAAAATGATGTTTTAAAGCATGATTGGGATGCGCTATCCGAGAAAATTTCATATCCTATTGCAATAAATGGTACTACGGTTAATAATCGTGAAGATTTTTTAAAACTCGATATTGATGGAAAGCTGAATCAAGAATTTGTAGAGGCTATTCGTGCTGAAACATGCCGAAAAATGTTTTGTAATTGGCAAGGGGTGATGATGGGGGATGGACAAATCTGGTTTGACAATGTTTATAAAGGAACAGGACCTTGGAAACTATCAATTATCGGAATTAATAATATGCTCGAGACAGAATCGGAAGATCTGAATGCGGAAGAAACGATAGAGCCAGATCCGGAAATAGCAGATGGCAGTGTGGACGAATTATCCATGGATGAGATCAAGGAATTGCTTTTTGGTGAGTGGAAAGTTACAAAATTGCTTGGCTTTACACACGTACAAAACGATTATACGAATTATCCGGAAGGACATGATATCATAGGCAATCATATTGTGATAAATGAAGATGTATTTTCCAGTGAAGGGCTTGAAAAATATGAACGTTATCAATGCGAGATTTTAGAACCTTCTTATGAGGTATCTCCTATAAAAGAACGTAATTTAATCTATTATGTAAAGGAAGCTATAAAAGACGATCCGGAACTCTATGATTGGATTCTGAATTATGATGAATTTCAGAATCTGGAAATAAGAGGCACGAGAGATGGAATAAAACGACAGCCTCCGGCAGTGGACATAATGATTTCCGGTAATACACAGTTTGTTATTCTTACGATGGATTGTGCTTTTTACCTGTTGGAAAAAGAATGATATTGCGATGATAATTGGGGGAGGAACAAAAAATGACCAAAAAGCAGAAAGTAGTATTTGCAGTTGTGGCAGCAGTGCTTGCAGTTGTGGCAGCAGTGATTGTGCTGGGGACAGTTTTGTCTTACGTATGCTATCATTTTATTTATGGGACAAGAATCACTTCCCGGGAGGGAGAAGCATACCACAAATTAGAGGGAACGGGAGTATACAGTCCGTTAGCGGTGTTCCCTTCCGCAGATATGGATACCGTTTCACAAGATTTTTATTATCAGACCCGTGATGAAATCTTTGCAGCAACCTGCCAGATCTATTTGGAAAATCAATATACCAGGGAACAGTATGAGGCAGAAACAGAACGTCTGCGTAATTTGGAATTTTCTTATCAGGATCAGACGAATATGCTCTATCAGGATGAAAAAAATTATTGCAGCGTTGCATATGTGGCAATGGCAAATTGGACCGACCGATATGAATATGCCATCACGTTAGACGACAGTAATACCATTATTTATGTCTATTTACAGAACATGGATGCAAAGGACATACATATGCAGGCTGATTACCTTCCGAAATATTTTCAGGATAATAATGCCGGAAAGCATCAGGATACAGACCCTATGACCGCGGATTACAGAAGTTTCTATGCGTTCCGGATAGGAGATCATTATATAGACTGTATGGACTTGGCAGATCAGATTGAAATCGCCGATACCGAGCCGGAGACTCAGGCAGCGGATGTAGCACAGGAAGTTGAGACACCGGAACCTCAGACGATTGCTTCGGATACATCTGAAGAAAAGGACACGAGCAGCATGCTCATTAATTCTGAGATTGAAATAAGTGCAGATTTAGATGGAGATGGGAAAGAAGATATAGTGCGTGTTGTAGATAACGGCGATATCGATGACTTAGCAAAAGATGGTACACGACTCATAGCGAATGTGAATGGCGCAGATACGGCAATAAAGGATTACGAAGGATACGTTTATAGTTCGAGGATTACTACCGGTGATCTGTCAGGAGATGGTAAAGCGGATGTATTATTGGAAAGGTACATCTTCGGAAGCAATTATGGTGCTGTTACAATTTCGATTCTGCATTTAGAGGATACCGGATGGGTGGAATATCCATATAACTTTATACATAATCCCAATATTGATTCAGAACAGCCTGATAAATTCGGTGATGTTAAGATTGATGACAAGCGGCCAATAGACAGTTATATCGGGGCAACCATATTTGAAAAAGACGGAAAAACGATGGTTCGTTTTATCTCATTACAATATGAAGTCGATGACGAAAGCACGGTAAAATGTACAGAGGCATCCTATCGGGAAGATGGGTGGTATATAGAAGATATTAGATTAATTGATAATTATTATGATAAGAGAGAAGAACTATTAGCGCCGCAGGATGATACACTGACGATAAGAGGAGAAGTGGCTGGGAACGAGGATAGAAAAATAGTATACGAGATAGCAAAAGAATTTTCGGAGGCCTATTTTCAAGGTGATTCGGAAACAATTAAAAAGTATTTAGTGGAAGATTACAGTGGAACACTGGATACTTATGCAGAGTTCCGGGAATCTAAAGGAAAAGAAACTGTTTGTATAAATAGGATAAAAGGATTAGCGGATGTTGGGGATGAAACGGGGGTAACCTATACAGTGCAGGCGGAATTTTTGCCGGCAGGAGAAGACTCCTTGTTTTATCTTTTTATGGACTTTGAGAAGCAAGAAGGCGGATGGCGGATAAGGACATACGGATTAGAAAAATAAGAGCTTAAGGAAAGCACAGAAAAATTTAAACAATTTGAAAAATAGGTTGATAAATTCATACGAACCATATATCTCTAATTTTAGAAGTAAATGGTTGCCGCTTGCTGATGGTGCGGGATATAAGTAAATCAGTTCGTAAATGAAGCCACTTGCTATACAGGTGGGATAGAAATAGTATAGTTCGTAAATGTTCCCCATCAGGTAACTGATGGGGAATTTTGTCACAAGAGAAACCTATAATAATACATAAGAAACTGGATAAGCTATTGGTTGAAAATTTGAATGAAGTATTGGCAATGTACAATTGTGGAATTAAATTAACTTTCACAGATATTAAAGCAATTAAAAATATTATGGAAAAGGAATTGGGAAAATAAAAAAGATTTACATTGCCTATGAGTATCAATATCTTCATGGTCAATCGGATGAAATCGTGAAATCACCGGCTCAGCCACCACACCCCCAGATTCAGATACCCCGCGAACGCCACCCATACCAGATAAGGCAGCATCAGCCATGCGGCAGGCTTCGAGATGCGGTAAAAGGCAACGGTAGTGGCGATGATCAGGATCCACAGAGCGACCAGCCACAAAAAGGCGAAAAGATACCATCCCAGGTTGAAGAACCAGATGGACCAGAAAAAATTAAAGATAAGCTGTACAGCATACAGGGTGAGGGCTTTCGTGTCCTCACCTTTTTGCATGACAACGAGATAAGAGGCGATTCCCATGAGGACGAACAGGATACTCCACACCACCGGGAAGAGCCACATAGGCGGTGTCAGGGGAGGCTGATTCACTGTTTCAAAGGCTTTCATGCCGTCCATGGTGATCCAGGCGGAGAGTCCACCTGCCGCCAGAGGGATGGCAACGGCAGTGATGAGGTTTTTCCAGTGAATATTGTGAAATTTGTCGGAGAATTGCATGGGAGCCTCCTTTGAAAATACGATTTTGCATGTGTCAATATCCGTGTATTTCTGATTAGTATTGTATGAAAATGAGATAAAAATTATGTGTCTAGCTATAAAATGAGGACAAAAATTTGGGACTATCGGCAAACGGAGGTTTTGGTGTATGATTAAGAGTATAATAAAGCATTATGACTATCAGAAACAGGAAATATCCAAGAAAAGGTAATAGGTAACATAGCTATGAGCACAGAACAAACACAGGGTTCCCTGACAAAAGAAGCAATCCGGCTGGCGTGGCCGGCGGTCTGTGAATCCTTTTTTATCGCACTGGCGGGTATGGTGGATACTTTTATGGTGAGTACGCTCGGGGCCAATGCGGTGGCAGCAGTAGGGCTGACTACACAGCCGAAGTTCCTGGGGCTGGCACTGTTCATCGCAGCGAATGTAGCAATCTCCGCCCTGGTGGCGAGACGATTTGGAGAGAAGAGGCAGCAGGCGGCCAACGAGATTCTGGTGATGACGATCTGCTTTTGCATTGTGGCAGCGGTGATCATCAGTGCACTGACGGTGGGATTCGCGGATCAGATTATTGAATTCTGCGGATCGAGTGAGGACACGCATGCCATGGCGGCGAGATACTACCGGATCATCATGGGTGGCATGATCTTCAACGTATTGTCCATGGGAATCAATGCGGCACAGCGCGGCGCGGGCAATACGATGATCGCCCTTAGGACGAATCTGATCTCCAATCTGGTGAATATCTGCGGCAATTACCTGCTGATCAACGGCCATTTCGGATTCCCGGCACTGGGGATCACCGGAGCCGCCATTGCCACGGTATTCGGTACGGTAGTGGCATGCGTGATGAGCATCGTCTCAATCTGTCCGAAAGACGGATTTATCAGTATTCCGTACATGATCGAGCATCACATCAGACTGCGATTAGAACCGCTGTTGGAGATTATCAAAGTCGGCTATTCCGTGTTTATTGAGCAGGTATTGATGCGTATCGGTTTTATGTCTACCGCTATGATGGCTGCGAAAATGGGTACGGAAGCCATGGCGGCACATCAGGTAGGCATGAATATCCTCGGTCTGACGTTTTCATTCGGTGACGGTATGCAGGTAGCGGCGGTGGCGTTGATCGGCCGGAGTCTGGGCGAACGTGACCCGGAGAAAGCGAAAAGCTATGGAGCTATCTGTAGACGTATCGGTATGGGAATCTCTGTTGCACTGGCGGTTATCTATTTCTTCGGAGGGGAGACCATTTACCGGATGTTCTTTAGAGAAGAAAATATTATTACGTACGGTGTGAATATTATTCATTGCATTTGTATCATTGTCCTGTTCCAGGTGTCTCAGGTCATCTACATGGGATGCCTGCGCGGCGCGGGAGATACCGCATACACGGCAGTAGCTTCTACGATCAGCGTTACTTTGATCCGTACGGCGGCATCCTATATTTTCGGGTTTACTCTGGGACTGGGAATGACCGGTATCTGGATGGGTATTCTGGCGGATCAGGTATCCAGATTCCTGTTTGCGTCGATTCGGTTCCGACAGGGAAAATGGGTGACAATTAAGATTTAATGAGCGCAGGTAATGAGCTTATGATAATAACAAAACTCCCGGAGCAATATCGCACCGGGAGTTCTTGCTTTCAAATAACATGCAATGATTCACTGTGAGTTCTATTTCGTCTTCAATGTCTTTTTCATAGCAGTGAAAGTCTCTGCACTGATCACATGCTCGATCCGGCAGGCATCCTCAGCAGCAACGGTGGGATCCACACCGATGGAAGTCAGCCAGTCCGTAAGAAATGTGTGACGTTCATAGATTTTCTCTGCAATTTCCCGCCCCTTATCCAGCAGGGTGATGTAGCCTTCCTTGTCCATTTCAATATATTCCCCATTGCGGAGATTCTTCATAGCTACGCTGACGCTGGGCTTGGACACACCCAGATCGTTGGCAATATCAATGGAACGGACCACACCGTTCTTTTTCTTCAGCACTAAGATCGTTTCCAGATAATTCTCAGCAGATTCCTGTATTTTCATGTAATGACCATACCCTTCCCATACATAGCATTGTGAATCGAAATACCTGCCCTACATATGGAAACTTAACCATCCGCAGGCATTACAATAAGAATAGCAGAAAAGGGTAGGAAATGCAAGATTTCAACTTAATGAGAAAAAATATCAATAAGAAATTCCTACGAGATTTCTATGAAAAAAATCGAAAAAATATATTGACAGTAAAAAAGGGTTAGTATATACTAACCACGTGAATTGAGAATGAATCTCATTAAGAGCTAATGAGAAACCACAAGCAGTTCAATACTATTGAAGGGAAGGAAGTGTGTATGATGCCCCTGAGTATGGTAGGTGCCGGTGAAGAGAACACGATCCAGAGGATCGGCGGCAAAGAGGAGACGAGGAAGTTTTTAGAGACCCTCGGATTTGTAGTAGGTGGTAAAGTGACAGTTGTGTCCCAGACCGAAGGCAACCTGATTGTGAATATCAAGGAATCAAGAGTAGCCATCGGCAAGGATATGGCCAATAAAATCATGGTGTAGCGGGCAGCTGTACCAAAAGATGCTAATAGGAGGAGAAAATGAAGACATTGAAGGAAGTTCCCTGCGGACAGACCGTAAAGGTGACTAAACTGAATGGTGAAGGTCCTGTCAAGAGACGTATCATGGACATGGGCATTACCAAAGGTGTTGAGATCTATGTGAGAAAGGTTGCTCCTTTGGGAGATCCCGTGGAAGTAACTGTCAGAGGCTATGAGCTGTCTCTTCGTAAGGCAGACGCTGAGATGATTTGCGTTGAGTAAATGATCTTTTTTTTAGCAGGAAGGTTAGCTGAAACTAATTAGTGAAAGCTAATCACATGAGCAAAAAGGAAGCTCTGAAAGAGCGTTTTGCGAATGGGGTCTGAATAGTTATTAAATGATTTTAGAGGAAAGAGGTAGAAAAATGGCAATTAAGATTGCACTTGCAGGTAACCCTAACTGCGGTAAAACGACACTTTTCAATGCTCTGACCGGTTCCAACCAGTTCGTAGGTAACTGGCCCGGCGTAACCGTTGAGAAAAAGGAAGGTAAATTAAAGAAGCAGTACGGTGGTAACGGTGATGACGTGATCATCATGGACTTACCCGGTATTTATTCCCTGTCTCCGTATACTCTGGAGGAAGTGGTAGCACGTAACTACCTGATCGGTGAGAGACCCGATGCAATCCTGAACCTGGTAGACGGTACCAACATCGAGCGTAACTTATATCTGAGCACACAGCTGATGGAACTGGGTATTCCCGTTGTCATGGCTGTCAACATGATCGATATCGTGAACAAGAACGGCGACAAGATCAACGTAGCAAAGCTTGCTGAGAAGCTGGGCTGCCCCGTTGTTGAGATCTCCGCTCTGAAACTGACCGGTATCGAGAATGCTACCAGGAAGGCAATCGAACTGGCACAGAAGAAGAGTGCAGCAGCTGCGGTACATAAATTCGCGCCTGAGGTTGAGAGCGTGATCGAGACCGTAGAGAAGAAACTGACCGATGTTCCCGAGGAACAGAAGAGATTCTTCGCTATCAAGCTGTTAGAGAAGGATGACAAGATCCAGGCACAGATGAAGAGTGTTCCCGATGTATCCGCAGAGATCAAGCAGTTGGAAGCTGCCATGGATGATGACACCGAGAGTATCATCACCAATGAGAGATACACATACATCTCCTCTATCATCAAAGAATGCTACACCAAGAAGGAAGGCCAGAAGTTAACGACTTCCGATAAGATCGATAAAATC
>OLQD01001518.1_pt1 | contig 19004 bp, 16 predicted proteins | sample 1672841 | NCBI WGS metagenome assembly OLQD01 (sample SAMEA3136729, study PRJEB25190) | human gut metagenome | biome: human gut; feature: human-associated habitat; material: faeces | place: Austria | collected 2013 | reverse complement strand
GAGAGGCAATGAAGCCTGGAGAGTATGGGCTGGTGGTCTGCGTCTGGGTATGCGATGGAGCCGGACATCTGCTTCTGACCAAGCGGGCGACGGAGAAAAAATCCTTTCCCAACACCTGGGAAAACTCCGGCGGCTCCGCCTGGGCCGGTGAGTCCAGCCGCCAGGCCATTGCCCGGGAACTGTATGAGGAAACCGGAATCCGCGCCCGGGAGGAAGCCTTCCTGCTGCTGGAGTCTGACCGGGGGGAAGAGGCTTTTTTTGACTTCTACTTCCTCCGCTGCCCACCGCCGCAGCCGGACATTGTGCTCCAGCCGGGGGAGACCAGCGACGCCAAATGGGTCACCCTGGATGAGGTCCGGGAGATGGCCCGGGCCGGTCTTCTGGCTGCGCCCATTGCTCGCCGCTTCCGCCTCCAGGAGGCCCGGCTGGAGCGGCTGGAGCCGGTGGCCCGGCGTATCGCCGCCGCCATGGGGACGGACGCCGGCGCCTCCTATCGGGAGGTAACGCTGGAGCGCCCCTTCTACGGGGTGTACTCCGGCTATGCGGCCCTGCCTCTGGCAGGCGAGAGCCTGAGCTATCTCACCAACGACACCATCGACGCCTGCCGGGTCACCAATTACGAGACCGGCAAAACCGGACCCGTGTACAACCTGGATAAGGCCGCAGGCAGCGACCCCTATGAGCTGTTCCTGTCCGGGTCCGTGTCCCTGCTGACGGTGGACAACCCCAACGCCCGGACGGATCGGGAGCTGGTGATCTTCCGGGATTCCTTCGGGTCCAGCCTGGCCCCTCTGCTGCTGGAGGGCTACAGCCGGGTGACCCTGGTGGATATCCGCTATCTCTCCCCGTCCCAACTGGGAAATTTCCTGACCTTTGACCGCCAGGACGTATGGTTTCTCTACAGCACCTCCGTGCTGAACAACAGCAGCACGCTGAAATAATTTTGTATGGGAGGTCTTTGACATGTCCATCCAAACCAACCCCGATCTGCGGCGCAGCGTCATCTATGAGCTCTACGTCCGCAGCCACACCCCCCAGGGCACCTTCCGGGCCGTGGAGCCGGACCTGCCCCGGATCCGCGCCCTGGGCACGGACATTCTGTGGCTGATGCCCATCCACCCCATTGGCCAGGAGAACCGCAAGGGCTCCATGGGCTGCCCCTACGCCAACCGGGACTATCGCACCGTGAACCCGGAATACGGCACCCTGGAGGATTTCCTGCACCTGGTGGACGCCATTCACGACAACGGCATGAAATGCATCATCGATGTGGTATACAATCATACGTCCCCGGACTCCACCCTGGTCCACCGGCACCCGGAGTATTTCTACCGCAGGCCCGACGGCAAGCGCGGCAACAAGGTGGGCGACTGGACCGACGTGGTGGACCTGGACTATGACGTCCCCGAACTGTGGGACTATCAGATCGAGTCCCTGTGCTACTGGGCCCAGTATGTGGACGGGTTCCGCTGCGACGTAGCCAGCACTGTCCCCGTGGCCTTCTGGAAGAAGGCCCGCCAGGCGGTGGAGCGGGTACGTCCCGGGGCTATCTGGCTGGGCGAGAGCGTTCATCTGGACCACATTCTGGCCTTCCGCCGCCAGGGGTTCTATGCCGCCACGGATAACGAGCTGTACGATGCCTTCGACGTGCTGTACCCCTACGATATCTGGCCCCTGTATGAGGGAGCCACCGGCGGTGCCCTGCCCCTGAGCCGGTATTTCTCCGCCCTGAATTTCCAGGAGCTCAGTTTCCCCACCTGGTACAACAAGCTCAGCTGCCTGGAAAACCATGACCAGCGCCGTGCGGCGGACCGCTTCCCCAATCGGGACAGCCTGTTGGCCTGGACGGCCCTGTGCTACTTCCAGAAGGGCACCACGCTGCTCTACGCCGGGCAGGAGGTCTCCGCCGCTCACACGCCCTCGCTGTTTGAGCGGGAGCCCATCGACTGGACCGCCGGGGAGGACCTGTCGCCCCTGCTGCGGCGGCTGTACGACATCAAAAAGCGCCTGCCCACGGACGCGGTGTTCCATGTGGACGCCGACGACGCCCAGGGCATAGCCGTAGCCTTCTATCAGGATGGGCAGCACCTGGCCGTGGGCGTGTTCCCCCTGGCGGGCCGTCCGGGTACCGTGTCCGTCCCCCTGGCCGACGGCAGCTATGAAAACGCCCTGACCGGCGAGGCCGTCACGGTGCAAAACGGCCGCCTGACCGTCTCCGCCTCCGTGATCGTCCTGTAAATGCATTTCCCCAACGAAAAACCCGGAACGGCCTGGCCGTCCCGGGTTTTTCGCTTATTCCTCGTCTATATACTCCATCACGTCCTCCACGCGGCATTGCAGCAGGCGGCAGAGCTGGTTGATGGTGTGGGTCGATACGTTGTCGCCGTGCTTCATGGCGTAGAAGTTGGACAGCGGGAAGCCCAGCTTCCCCAGCCGGTACGAGGTCACGCCCTTTTCCTTCATGGTCCGGAACAGCGGTTCGTAGCTTATCATTGGCAGACACCCCTTTCGTACCAAACAGTATAAAAACTATGTACGGATTCTGATATCTGCTATAATTCATATATACGGATATTGACACATATCGAATTGATATGATATACTACGAGCAGTCTATTTCACGCGATTCTGAGAGAAAAGGGGGATATTTTTGTGAGTGTGAGTGATTTCATGCTGGCCCTGCCAAGTATTCTTTTCTGGGTAGGGCTCTTTGTGGTCCTCAGGGTAACAAGAAAAAAGCGTGAGGAAGCCAGCAGGCGTCCCAAAAACGCCGCGCAGCGGAAGCTCGTGGATGATGTCATCGCCACCATTGAGCGAACGGCCCCTGACTTTGACGGGGCCGATGTGTATCCCTCTGGCGTAGTAAAATCATCAGATGGTTCATATGGAGGATGTGTTATTTTTGAATCTCTTCGCGGAGATAAATTTGAATACGATTTTGGAGCTCATGGATATGTCGTCAGTGAAGGAACGGCAATGACTCTGGCTTCTGAAATCGCAAAACACTTTGGCGGCGAATACCGGCCTATTCGTGAGCACGGGAGCGGTATAGTCGGATATGGCGCTATAAGCCCCCGCCAGCTTGCCAAGGAGCGGGAACAGAAGCGGCGTGAGGACAGCCTGAAACGACTTTAAGGAGAAAACACAATGGAACTGATTCAAATAGATACTATCAAATGGGCATCTACAAGCTATATCACCACGCAGCTTTACTCGCTTCCGGCAGCCGTTTTCGTGGACGCAGAAACCGGCGTCGTCTACTTCAACGGCATGTATCCCCGCTACGATGCCAATGGCCGGGTCATGGTCATCCCCAGGGACCAGCTTCCGGCTATCATTGCCCGTGGCAGGGCACAGGCTGCCGCCGCAGCGGCAGACGAGGAAAGAAAGCGCACCATCACCCAGGTCTGACACTCACTCCCGGCGTGCAGCACCCGGGAAAGACTTGGCTCTTTTTTTGACAAGCTGAGCGCCGCGAAGCATTTGCTTCGCGGCGCTTTTTGCTTATTCGGATGGCCGGCGTGCTCAGGGCAGCATAAAGCCGCGCAGATACTCCAGGAAGGAGGCGTAGCCGGTGAAGAACTCATTCATGGTGCGCTTGAAGGCGCCGTACTGGTTGAACTCGGAGACCTGCAGGCCGTCTTCAAAGTAAACGGCCCGATACTCCGGCAGCTTGTCCAACAGCTCGTCCACGATGTACTGGGGGACCTCTTCGTTGATGGTTTCGTGGATGGGCAGCCTGGCGCCGTTCATCCGCCGCCACCACAGGGGGTTGATGGTCATCAGAATATCGCCGCCCAGGAAACGGCTCCACAGGAAGTGGCTGTTGTTGTTGGCCACCAGCAGCTTCAGGCGATAGCCCCGCTGCTTGTACAGCTTGTAGACCTTCTTGAACAGGGCCTCGCCGCAGCAATCCAGATATTCCTGGGTGATGGGCACCTCCCGCTCAGCCACCAGGGCCTTCATATAGTCGTCCAGGCGGCCGGTCATGATGGTGCAGCTGCAATGCACGTTGTCAATGGGCTTGCCCTCGGCCTCCCGGCGCTTCAGGCCGCGCTCCACGGCCTCGGCCACGGCCACGGCCTGGGGGATGCCGAAGCAGACGGTACCATTGACGGAGATGCCCCGATAGGCGCACTCCTCCAGAGCGGGAATGTCGGCGGTGGACACGGGCATCTTGATGAGAATGTTCTCATTCAGCGCGGACAGCTCGGCGGCGTGGGCCACGGTCTTTTCCGTGCTGCGGTAGAAGCGGGGGTTTACCTGCATGGCCTGCCAGCCCTTGACGCCGCCGCTCTCCCGGAACATGGGCAGCAGCATGTTGGAGCCCTTCAGGGCGGCCTCCTTGGACAAAGCCCAGCAGATTTCCTCATCCGTGGCGTCGAGCATTTCCACATGGATCAGGGCATTGAGCCGATCCTTCCAATCGGCCATCTCCTTGCGCAGAACGTTGCCCACGATGACGGGGTTGGAGGTGGCGCCGGTGGCGCCGTGACGCAGGGCCAGATTCAGATCCGCCACGCCGCAGGAGTCGTTCCAAAGCAGCGTCTGGGGGAAGCGCTCCGCCGCCTCCTGCAGCGGGCTTTCATAGGTTTTCATGATGTGTGCTCTCCTTTTCCATAAAAAATGCCGGTGGCGGGGTCTGGCCGCCTTTTCTAACACAAAAATAACATCATCGCATCTTCTTTGCAAGAAGAAACAATAAATAGCTCAAAATACTGTTATATATACCAGAATATTTGATCTGTTTTTGTGATAAAGGCACAGAAAAGCAGCCGCCCCTGCACAGGGGCGGCTGCTTGATTTGATTGCATATGTGCGCTTACAGCACGGTGACACCACCCTGGCGGGCGGCGGCCATCACGTCGGGCTCCGGTTCCTGTTCGCAGATCAGCACGTCGATATCCTCCATGCGGGCGAAGGTATAGGGCAGATTGCGGCCCACCTTGTCGCTGCTCATCAGCATGATGACCTTGTGCGCCTTGCGGACGATCTCGGTTTTGATGCTGGCCTCATAGGGGTTGCCGGACGAAAAGCCATTTTCCACCGAATAGCCGGAGGTGGCCATGAACGCCACGTCGATATTGATGGAGCGCAGGTATTCCAGGGTCAGATGCCCGGAACAGGAGATGGTATTGCGGGACAGGCTGCCGCCCAGCAGAGATACCTGGGGCATGGTGGTGCGCATGACGATCTCCATGGCGATGTTGGGGGCGGAGGTGAACACCACCAGATCCTGATCGGGGATCCTGCGCACCAGGGTCATCAGCGTGGTGCCCGCATCGAAGAAAATAGAGCGCTTTTCCTCCAGAAAGGGCAGCGCCTTCTCGCAGATGATGGTCTTAGCCTCTACGTTGGAGATCTCGCGCCGGCTGTAAAGGTCCTCTGCCTGGGTGGCAGGGGGGGTGCTGTTGATGTAGGCGCCGCCGCGGACGCGGACCAGGAAGCCCTCCTCCTCCAGCGCAGCCAGGTCGCGGCGCAGAGTCATCAGGGACACATCGGGATTCTGCTTGGCCAGATCCTCAATGCGGGCGCTCTTGTGTTCGGAAATATAAGCCTTGATCTGGCTTCGTCGTTCGTTTTTCATGATTGTTGCACTCCTGCCTCCGGAGAAACGGCTGCTGCGCCGGACCTCGCGGACATTCTTTCTATCCCAACAGATGCCCGTTCGGACAAGACCCGAGAAACAGGGCAAAATGTTCATTTGTTATTTTATTCCATTGACGTTATTTTGTCAAGAAAAAAAGGAAAGAAACCGTTTGATTGTTCGCCTATATGAAAATTGCATACTTTTTTCGGCAAAACACCGGGCATCCGGGGGCGGCTCCCAACTCTGCCCGGCGGTTCCGTTCCGGCGAGTTATGCCAGGATACGCCGCTTTGTTCGAATGAAGCAAATTTCATGTTATTTTGCGTCTGAAAAATGTCCGAACATGTTATTTACAAATTTATTATGCACATTTAACAAAAGCATTTTCATTTTTTTTAGCGAATACTCCATGTTGACTCTGAGACACTTCATTGCTAAAATCAAATTATGATAAAAGAGTGTTCCAAGGCGTTTGAAAATGTTTTATAACGATGTGAAAATGTTTATTTCTTAACAAAATGAACGCGCCTGTGCTCCGGCCCGGCCGGATCGAACCAGTCATACCTTTATTCAATATAGAACCATATTTGAAAAGGAGAATTCATCATGAGTGAGTATGCAACCCTGAAGCGCCGTCCGATCCTGTTCCCTGACTCTGTCAGCAGCTTCCATGACAGCATCTTCTCTCTGAAGGAAGAACTGAAGGCCCTGGTTGCCGATGATCTTCAGAATAAGGACGCCTATGTGCAGACCGCCGTGGAGATCGCCATTGATCTGCGCTCTGCCCTGGCCGATTGGACCCTGACAAAGCTGGTGGACGACGACACCCGCGTGGCCGCCTCCGAGGATCTGCTGGCCTTTGCCGAGGGCTTTGGCTGCGGCGAGGCCGTCAAGGCTGCCCGCCAGGAGATCGAGTCCATCGCCAACAGCTCCATGCGCAAGATGGGCGACCTGTACCGCCAGGGCAAGCTGAACACCGTCTGGGGCCATGACTACGCCTCCGGCCTGGATCACTCCCTGCGCCGCGGCGCCCGCTGGTGCACCAGCAACCCCTGCAAGATCCAGGGCTATAAGAAGGACTTCCCCGAGAAGTACGCTTCCCTGGTGGAGCAGATCAAGCGCGAGAATCCCGGCGCCTCCACCGCCGACATGGCATCCCAGATGTTCACCAAGGTCTGCGCCATCAGCGCCCGGGCCCTGGCTCCCATTTATGAGGCCACCAACGGCCAGTACGGCTTTGTGTGCCTGCAGGTCGACCCCCGCGAGATCCGCAACACCCAGGCCATGATCGACCAGGTCCACTTCTGGAACCGGGCCATGGCCAAGGAGCTGAACATGGACAAGCCCAACGTGGTGTACAAGCTGCCTGCCGTTGAGGCATCCCTGCCCGCCGTGAAGGTGCTGCTGGAGGAGGGCTATCGCCTGTGCATGACCCTGAACTTCTCCATCACCCAGCACATGGCCTTCGCCGAGCTGCTGAGCAAGGGCCGCGACCAGGAGTATCTGGTGCTGATGGCCGGCCAGCTGGACGACAAGATCGCCGCCGAGTTGGAGTCCAAGGGCGTGGCAGACGCCAAGGTCATCGCCCGCCACGGCTCCGAGGCCGTTATGCGCAAGTCCTATCGCATGCTGGCCCAGCGCGGCTATAAGAACCTGTCCATTATGTCCGCCGCTGTCCGCGGCCCCTGGCACATCCAGAACTCCATGGCTCCTGTGGACGGCGCGCCCTTCCTGATCACCACCGTCACCGGCAAGGTGGAAGAATTCGACGCCAACCCCACTCCGCTGGCTTCCATCATTGACCAGCCCACCGAGGAGAAGTACATGGAGGTCCTGAAGCAGAGCAAGGTGTTCAACCAGGCTTACTCCGATCCCGAGGAGGGTCTGCTGACCTGGGAGGACCTGTTCTCCTATCCCCCGTTCGTGGGCTTCTTCAACAACTTCACCGCCGCCTATCAGGAGATCGAGGACGATTTCAAGGCGTAAAAGGAGGAACGCGCTACTATGGCTTCATTGATTCGTATGCCTCAGAAGGGCCTGTCCGAGGACAGCGCCATACTGAGCAAATGGTATGTCAAGGAAGGCGATACCGTGAAAAAGGGCGACTTTGTGTTCGCCATCGAGACCGGCAAGGCCACCTTCGACGTGGAGAGCGAGGAGGACGGCACCGTCCTCAAGTGCATCGGTGAGGAGGGGGACGAGGTCCCCGTGAAGGCGCTGGTGTGCGTGGTGGGTCAGCCCGGCGAGAGCTTCCAGACGGACGATGCCCCCGCCGCTGCCGCCCCTGCGGCGGCTCCCGCTCCTGCTGCGGCTCCTGCGGCTCCTGCGGCTCCTGCCGCCGAGACTGCGCCCTCCGGCAACGTGCTGTTCGTCCGCATGCCCCAGAAGGGCCTGTCCGAGGACAGCGCCATCCTGAGCAAGTGGTATGTCAAGGAGGGCGACACCGTCAAGACCGGCGACTATCTGTTTGCCATCGAGACCGGCAAGGCCACCTTCGACGTGGAGAGCGAGCAGGACGGCACCGTCCTCAAGTGCATCGGCGAGGAGGGCGACGAGATCGCCGTCAAGGAGATCGTCTGCGTGGTGGGCAAGCCCGGCGAGCCCTTCTCCCTGGGCGGCAAGGCCGCTCCCGCTGCTGAGGCTGCCCCTGCGGCTGCTGCCGCTCCTGCGGCCGCCTCTGCCGCGGCTGCCGCGGCTCCCACCATGGTCAACCATGGCGAAGCCATCCGCATTTCTCCCCGGGCCCGCAGAATGGCCGAGGAAAAGGGCATCGACATCCGTTACGCCAAGGGCACCGGCCCCAATGGCCGCATCATCGAGCGGGACATCGCCGCTATGGCGCTGACCGGGCCCTTCATCACCGACGCCGCCCGTCCCTATGCCACCGGCAGCGAGGCCGGTACCGGTCTCAGCGGCGCCGTTACCACCGCCGATCTGGGCACCAAGGCCGCCGCTCCCGCAGCGGAGACTGCCGCGGCTCCTGCCGCTGCCGCCGCTCCTGCCGCCGAGGCGGAGTTTGAGACCGTCAAGAACACCCACCTGCGCAAGCTCATCGCCCGGAACATGCACGACTCCCTGTCCAACATGGCCCAGCTGACCCACAACAGCTTCGCGGACGTCACCGCCATGCAGAAGCTGCGGGCCCGCATCAAGGCCGAAGGCGAAAAGGCCGGTCTGCCCGGCATCAGCCTCAACGACATGGTGATCTTCGCCGTGTCCCGGACCATCCTGGATTTCCCCGCCCTGAACGCCCACTACAGCGACAATGAGATGAAGCTGTTCAAGCACGCCAATATCGGCGTGGCCGTGGATACCGACCGGGGCCTGCTGGTGCCCACCATCATGCACGCTGACGAGATGAGCCTGGCCGAGATCAGTCTGAAGATGAAGGAGCTGGCCGCCGAGTGCCGCAGCGGCTCCATCTCTCCCGATAAGCTCACCGGCGCTTCCTTCACCGTGTCCAACCTGGGCGCCTTCGGCGTGACCACCTTCACCCCCATCATCAATCCTCCTCAGACGGGTATCCTGGGCGTGTGCAACATCGAGACCCGTATCCGGATGAAGAATGGTCAGCCTGAGTTCTATCCCACCATGAACCTGTCCCTGACCTATGACCACCGCGCTTTGGACGGCGCTCCCGCTTCCCGCTTCCTGCAGGCCCTGGCCAACAACATTGCCAACTTCGACCTGCTGCTGGCGAAATAAGGACGCGGCACACGCTGCCAGATTTGATTTGGAGGAAATATCACCATGAGCTATGACGTTATTGTCCTGGGCGGCGGCCCCGGCGGCTATGTGGCCGCAGAGCGCGCCGGTCAGGCCGGTCTGAAGACCCTGCTGATCGAGCAGCGCGCCCTGGGCGGCACCTGCCTCAACGAGGGCTGCATCCCCAGCAAGGTCCTGCTGAATTCCGCAAAGATCTATCACTATACCACCGAGTACGGCCGCAAGTTCGGCGTGGTGTGCCAGGGGTCCCATGTGGACCAGCCTGCCGTGGTGGCCCGCAAGGAAAAGGTCATCCACACCCTGGTCTCCGGCGTGGGCGCGGCCATGAAGGCCAGCCACGTGGAGGTGGTCAATGCCTCCGGCATGATCCGCGGCCGCGACGACGAGGGCATCCAGGTGGAGGCCGACGGTAAGGTCTACACCGGCAAGAACCTTATCATTGCCACCGGCTCCCGGGCCTTTGTCCCCCCCATCCCCGGGGTGAAGGAGGGCCTGGCCTCCGGCTTCGTGATGACCAACCGCGAGGCTCTGGCACTGAAGGAGCTGCCCCGGCGCCTGGCCGTCATCGGCGGCGGCGTTATCGGCCTGGAGCTGGCTGCCTACTACGGCGTGGTGGGCTGCGAGACCACCGTCATCGAGATGATGCCCAAGATCGCCGGGCCCATCGACGACGAGATCTCCGCCCTGCTGCAGAAGGGCTATGAGAAGGACGGCATGAAGTTCTGCCTGAAGTCCAAGGTAGTCCGCATCGACGCCGACGGCGTCGTGTACGAGAAGGACGGCAGGGAGGAGAAGGTCCTGTGCGACAAGGTGCTGCTGGCCATCGGCCGCAAGCCCGTGGCGGACACCTGCGGCGTGGAGAACCTGAACCTGGTGGTAGAGCGCGGCGCCATCAAGGTGGACGAGTGCTGCCGCACCAACGCCGTCAACGTCTACGCCGTGGGTGACTGCAACGGCACCTCCATGCTGGCCCATTCCGCCTACCGCATGGGTGAGGTGGCTGTGAACACCATCCTGGGCAAGAAGGACCGGATGCGCTACAAGGCCATCCCCAGCGTGCTGTACACCAACCCCGAGGTGGCCTGCGTGGGCATGACCGAGGAGCAGGCCAAGGCCGCCGGCATCGACGCCGTTACCGTGAAGCTGCCCATGGCCTATGCCGGCCGCTATGTGGCCGAGAACGAGGGTCCTGTGGGCATCGCCAAGTTCGTGTTCGACAAGAAATACCGCACCCTGGTGGGCGCGCACGTCATGAGCAATTATTCCTCCGAGTTCATCCTGGCCTGTGCCGTGATGATCGAGAAGGAGATGACCGTGGACGCCATCCGGGAGATCGTGTATCCCCACCCCTCCGTCAGCGAGATCATCCGCGAGGCGGCCTTCGCCGTGAAGCTCTGATTTCACCCGTTCCAACCGATATACTTTTATTTAGAAATATAGGAGTGTTGCACCATGTCCAAAGCACAATTCTATGATCCCAAACAGCTGCGTGCCCCCGGCGAGATCCACTTCCAGGATATCGACGTCTGCAAGTATCAGAAGACCGTGGCCGACGAGCTGAAGGGTGACAGCTTCACCAAGGAAGATATGCTGCGTATCTATCGCGATATGGAGTATATCCGCGAGTTTGAGTCCATGCTGAAGTCCGTCCGCCTGACCAAGGCCTACAACGGCGTGGAGTATACCTACACCGGCCCCGCCCACCTGTACACCGGCGAGGAGTCTGCGGCCGTGGGCCAGAGCTATCTGCTGGACAGCAATGACTTTATCTTCGGCACCCACCGCAGCCACGGCGAGGTGCTGGCCAAGGGCCTGTCCGCCATCACCAAGATGTCCGACGAGGAGCTGCTCCACATCATGGAGACCACCTTCGACGGCAAGCCCTATGAGGTGGTGAAGAAGCACCTGCCCGAAAAGAGCGTCAAGGAGCAGGCCATCGTCTTCTTCCTGTACGGCCTGACCTGCGAGCTGTTCGGCCGCGAGAACGGCTTTGCCCGGGGTCTGGGCAACTCCATGCACCTGTTCTTCCTGCCCTTCGGCATTTATCCCAACAACGCCATCGTGGGCGGCTCCCCCTGCATCGCCGCCGGCGCTGCTCTGTATAAGAAGAATATGAAGGCGCCCGGCGTGGTCATCGCCAACGGCGGTGACGGCTCCTTGGGCTGCGGCCCCGTGTGGGAGGCGCTGAACTTCTCCGCCATGGATCAGCTGAAGACCCTGTGGCCCGACGAGTACAAGGGCGGCCTGCCTGTGATCTTCAACTTCATGGACAACGGCTACGGCATGGGCGGCCGCACCAACGGCGAGACCATGGCCTATGGTCAGCTGGCCCGGGTGGGCGCCGGCATCACCGAGAACCAGATGAATGCCGAACGCGTGGACGGCGTGAACCCCCTGGCCGTTATCGACGCCTATCGCCGCAAGCTGCAGCTTATCAAGGAGAACAAGGGCCCCGTGCTGCTGGACGTGCTGACCTATCGTCTGGGCGGCCACTCCACCTCCGACCAGAACGCCTATCGTTCCAAGGAGGAGATCGAGTCCTGGGAGCAGAACGACTGCATCCTGCTGTTCCGCAAGCAGCTCATTGAGGCCGGTGCGGCCACCGATGCCGACATCGACAAGATCAACGAGGACATCAAGACTCGCATCACCGAGGTCATGAAGCTGTCCAAGGATCTGGAGATCTCCCCCCGTCTGGACTTTATCAAGGATCCTGATGCCATCTCCCGCTTCACCTTCAACAACGGTCACCAGGTCAGCATGGCCCAGGGCACTCCCTTCGTGCTGACGCCCAAGTCCGAGAACCCCCGGGTCCAGAAGATCGCCAAGAAGGAGCGCGCCGCCGTTGTGGACGGCAAGCCCGTGTCCAAGCTGAAGCAGTACACCATCCGCGATGCCATCTTCGAGGCCATTATCGACAAGTATTACGAGGATCCCACCCTGGTCTCCTACGGTGAGGATGTCCGCGAATGGGGCGGCGCCTTCGGTGTGTATCAGGGCCTCAGCGATTCCATCCCCTTCAACCGTCTGTTCAACTCCCCCATCTCCGAGTCCTGCATCGTGGCCAGCGCCGTTGGTTACGGCATGTGCGGCGGCCGCAGCGTCACCGAGCTGATGTACTGCGACTTCATGGGCCGCGCCGGCGACGAGATCTTCAACCAGATGGCCAAGTGGCAGGCTATGTCCGCCGGCCAGCTGAAGCTGCCTATGGTCCTGCGGGTTTCCGTGGGCCGCAAGTACGGCGCTCAGCATTCTCAGGACTGGACCGCTCTGCCCGCCCATGTGCCCGGCCTGAAGGTTGTGTACCCCATCACCCCCTATGACGCCAAGGGCATGATGACCACCGCCCTGAACGGCACCGACCCCGTGATCTTCATGGAGAGCCAGCCCATGTACGACAAGGGCGAGGAGTTCCACCTGGAGGGCGTGCCCACCGAGTCCTATGAGATCCCCTTCGGCGAGCCCGACATCAAGCGCCAGGGCAAGGATATCACCATCCTGACCATCGGCCCCACCCTGTACAAGGCCCTGAAGGCTGCCGACATTCTGAAGGAGCAGTTCGGCCTGGAGGCTGAGGTCATCGACGCCCGCAGCGTGGTGCCCTTCAACTATGAGAAGGTCCTGGCCTCCGTGAAAAAGACCGGCAGGATCATCCTGGCCTCCGACGCCTGCGTCCGCGGCAGCATCATCAACGACATGGCCACCCATATCAACGAGCTGGCCTTCGACGATCTGGACGCTCCCGCCGTGGTGCTGGGCGCCCGCAACTGGATCACTCCCTGCCCCGAAATGGAGGAGCAGTTCTTCCCCAATGAGCACTGGTTCATCGACGCCATCCATGAGAAGCTGATGCCTCTGCCCGGCTACACGCCCAAGAGCAACTTCACCCGCGAGGAGGAGCTGCGCATCGAGCGCCTGGGCCTGTAAAGGACCCGGTTTTTCCCGGCAAAATAGGCGATACCCGTTTATCATTGCACTTATATAAAAATTTTTATGGAGGTACATTACAATGGAAGCTGCCAAGTATGTAAGCGAACTGGTTGAGAAGGCACGCGTTGCCCAGGCCGTTATCGAGAACTACACCCAGGAGCAGGTGGATGCCCTGTGCAAGGCCATGGCCAAGGCCATCTTTGACAACGCCGAGCCTCTGGCCCGCATGGCCGTGGACGAGACCGGCATGGGCGTTTATGAGGACAAGGTCAATAAGAACAAGGGCAAGGCCCGCGTGATCTGGAGCGACATGAAGGGCGGCAAGAGCGTTGGTATCATCCGCCAGCTGCCTGAGCTGGGCCTGACCGAGGTGGCCAAGCCCATGGGCGTTGTGGGCGCCATCACCCCCACCACCAACCCCATCGTCACCCCCATGTGCAACGCCATGTTCGCCCTGAAGGGCCGCAATGCCATCATCGTTGGGCCTCACCCCCGGTCCAAGAAGTGCTCCACCCGGGCCTGCGAGCTGATGCAGGAGGCCATCGTGAAGCTGGGTGCTCCCGCTGATCTGCTGCAGTGCGTGGCCGAGCCCACCATCGAGATCTCCGGCGAGATCATGAAGCAGTGCGACGTGTGCATCTCCACCGGCGGCGCCGGCATGGTCAAGGCCGCGTATGCCTCCGGCAAGCCCGCCTACGGCGTGGGCGGCGGCAACGTCCAGTGCATCATCGACGACGACGTGGACCTGGAGAAGGTCGTTCCCATGATCGTTGCCGGACGCAAGTTCGATAACGGCATCATCTGCTCCGGCGAGCAGACCGCCATCACCCCCGCCGCCATGTATGACGACATGGTCAAGACCTTCCAGAAGAACGGCGCTTACTATGTGGAGAAGCCCGAGGAGATCGACGCCGTCCGCAACGTGATCTTCCCCGGCGGCAAGATGAACAAGGACGCCGTGGGCCAGAGCGCGCAGCACATCGCCAAGATGGCCGGTCTGACCGTTCCCGCCGACACCGTGGTCCTGCTGGTGAAGGTGGAGAAGGCCGGCGCCGGTGAGCCCTTCTCCAAGGAGAAGATGTGCCCCTGCATCGCTGCCTACCGCTACAACACCTGGGAAGAGGCCGTGGCCATCGCCAACGCCAACCTGAACGTGGAGGGCAAGGGCCACAGCGTCTGCATCCACTCCTATAACGACGCCCACATTGATTACGCTGCCGAGACCCTGCCGGTATCCCGGTTCCTGATCAACCAGATCTGCTCCACCAACAACGGCGGCAGCTTCTTCAACAGCCTGTCCGCCACCACCACTCTGGGCTGCGGCAGCTGGGGCAACAACTCCATCAGCGAGAACCTGAGCTGGCGCCACCTGTTCAACGTCAGCCGTGTGGCCAAGGTTCGTCCCGGCTCCACCATGCCCACGGACGAAGAGATCTGGGGCTGAACAACAGGAGAGGCTCTGGATGGAACTTGAAGTTGGTTTCGGTAACGGCGTACAGCGCTTTACCGTCCCTGAACGGAATCTTCAGGGTGTTCTGACTCCCAACCCAGTCCCCCATGCGCTTACCGGGGAGCGAGAGGTCCGCAGGGCCCTCTCCTCCCCCATTGGCGCTCCTCTGCTGCGGGAGGTCATCCACCCCGGCGAGAAGATCGCCATTATTACCAGCGATATCACCCGGCCCATGCCCACCTATACCGTCATGCCTGCCCTGCTGGACGAGCTGTATGCCGGCGGGGCCAGGCCGGAGGATATCACCCTGGTTTTCGCACTGGGCAGCCACCGCGCCCAGACCCCGGAGGAAATGCGCCATCTGGCCGGTGAACAGGCCTGGGCACAGATCCGCTGCGTGGACAGCGACCCCGCGGATGTGGTGCATCTGGGCGTCACCTCTGCCGGTACGCCGGTGGACATCACCCGTGTGGTGGCCGAGGCGGACCGGCGCATTTGCCTGGGCAACATCGAATATCACTACTTTGCCGGATATTCCGGCGGCGCCAAGGCCATTATGCCCGGCGTCTCCACTCCCAGCGCGATCCAGTCCAATCACTCCATGATGGTTCGGGAGAGCGCCTGCGCCGGAAATCTGGAGGGCAACCCCCTGCGCCGGGACATTGAGGAGGCCGCCGCCATGTGCGGGGTGGATTATATCCTCAACGTGGTGCTGGATGAGCACAAGCAGATCGTCTGCGCCGTGGCCGGTGATGTGACCCTGGCCCACCGGGAGGGCTGCCGCTATCTGGACAGGCTCTACCGCAAGGACATCGACCACCGTGCGGATATCGTCATCGTGTCCCAGGGCGGCGCGCCCAAGGACCTGAACCTTTACCAGACCCAGAAGGCCCTGGACAACGCCAAGCATGCCGTCGCCAAGGGCGGCGTGGTGATCCTGGTGGGCTCCTGCCGGGAGGGTCTGGGCGGCACGACCTTCCAGGAGTGGATGACCACCATGCCCTCTCCCGAGAGCATGGTGGAGCGCATCGGCCGGGACTTTCAGCTGGGCGGCCACAAGGCCGCCGCCATTGCCATGGTCCTGCAGAATGCGGAGATCTGCCTGGTCAGCGAAATGGAGCCCGATTTCGTCCGGTCCATTTTCCTCACCCCCTATTCCGATGTGCAGAGCGCTCTGGACTACGCCTTCCAAAAGCTGGGCCCCGACGCCTCCGTGCTGGTAATGCCCTACGGCGGGTCCACTCTGCCCCATGCCATGGACGAACAATAAGAAAGGAATTACACTATGGATTACGCAAAGGAATCCCTGAGACTCCACGGCGAGTGGAAGGGTAAGATCGAGGTGGTGGCCACCGTGCCCGTCAAGACCAAGGACGACCTGTCCCTGGCCTATACCCCCGGCGTGGCCCAGCCCTGCCTGGAGATCCAGAAGGACATCGAAAAGAGCTATGAGCTGACCCGCCGCCACAATCTGTGCGCCGTCATCACCGACGGCAGCGCCGTTCTGGGCCTGGGCGACATCGGCCCCGAGGCCGGTATGCCCGTGATGGAGGGTAAGTGCGTGCTGTTCAAGTCCTTTGGCGGCGTGGATGCCTTCCCTCTCTGCGTCAAGACCAAGGACGTGGACGAGTTTGTGGAGACTGTGTACAACATCTCCGGCTCCTTCGGCGGCATCAATCTGGAGGATATTGCTGCTCCCCGCTGCTTCGAGATCGAGCGCAAGCTGAAGGAAAAGTGCGACATTCCTATTTTCCACGATGACCAGCACGGCACCGCCGTCATCACCCTGGCGGGCCTGACCAACGCCCTGAAGGTGGTGGGCAAGAAGAAGGACGTGAAGATCGTTACCTCCGGCGCCGGCGCTGCCGCCATTGCCATTACCAAGCTGCTGCTGTCCGCGGGCTTCAAGGATATCACCATGTGCGACCGCAAGGGCGCCATCTATGCCGGCCGCCAGGGCCTGAACTGGATCAAGGAGGAGATGGCGCAGGTCACGAACCTGGGCCGCAAGGACGGTTCCCTGGCCGATATGCTGGTGGGCGCAGACGTGTTCATCGGCGTGTCCGCTCCCGGCACCGTCACCACCGAAATGGTCAGGACCATGAACAAGGACGCCATCATCTTTGCCTGCGCCAACCCCACGCCGGAGATCTTCCCCGACGACGCCAAGGCGGGCGGGGCCAGGGTGGTTTCCACCGGCCGCAGCGACTATCCCAACCAGATCAACAACGTTCTGGCCTTCCCCGGCATCTTCCGGGGTGCGTTCGACGTCCGCGCCAGCGACATCAACGAGGAGATGAAGATGGCCGCCGCCGAGGCCCTGGCGGGCCTGGTGGGCGACGAGCTGTCCGAGGACTATATCATCCCCGCTGCCTTTGACCCCCGGGTGGGTCCCGCCGTGGCCAAGGCCGTGGCCGAGGCTGCCCGCAAGTCCGGCGTGGCCCGCATCTGAATCAAGCAAATCTGACTGGCGCACCTGCGCAAAAAAAGGAGTACACACTATGGAGCATAAAGGTCTGCTGTCCGGCATGAAGGTGCTGGATCTGTCCCGCGTGCTTGCCGCCCCGTACTGCGGCATGATGCTGGCGGATCTGGGCGCCGAGGTCATCAAGATCGAGCGTCCCGGCAAGGGCGATGACGCCCGCAGCAACTTCCCCATTGTCAACGGCGAAAGCGCCTATTATATGAACCTCAACCGCAACAAGCGCGGCATCGTCCTGAACCTCAAGAGCCAGGCCGGTAAAGAGGTGTTCCGCAAGCTGGTGGCCCAGAGCGACGTGGTTCTGGAGAATTACCGTCCCGGCGTTATGGACCGCCTGGGCCTGGGCTATGAGGAGCTGCGCAAGATCAATCCTGCCATCATCTATGCCTCCGTCTCCGGCTTCGGCCACTACGGCCCCTACCATGAGCGGGCAGGCTATGACATCGTTGGTCAGGCCATCAGCGGCCTGATGAGCACCACCGGCTGGCCCGACAGCGCCCCCACCCGCACCGGCACCGCCATTGCCGATGTCATGGGCGGCATCAGCTGCTGCGTGGGCATCCTGGCGGCCTATATCAACCGCCTGAAGACCGGCGAGGGCGAGAAGGTGGACGTGGCCCTGGTGGACTCCATGGTTTCCTCTCTGGAGATCATCAACATCATCTATCTGGCCACCGGCAAGATCCCTCAGCGCATCGGCAACCGCTATGAGGCCCTGTATCCCTATGACTCTTTCCAGGCCAAGGACGGCATGCTGGTCATCGGCGCAGGCAACGACAAGCTGTATGGTCTGCTGTGCGACCTGATGGGCAAGCCCGAGCTGAAGACGGATCCCCGCTTCACCTCCAACAACGACCGCGTGCTGCACCATGCCGACCTCAAGCCCATTATCGAGGACTGGCTGAAGGATTGGACCATCGACGACGCGGTGCAGGCCATGCTGGACAAGGGGATTCCTGCCGCGCCCATCAACACCATCGACCGGGTGGTGAAGGATCCCCATATCGCCGGCGCCCGCGAGATGTTCGTGGAGGTGGACCACCCCAAGGCCGGCCGTATGAAGCTCACCGGCAACCAGATCAAGCTCACCAACCACAAGATCGACACCTTCACACCGGCCCCGCTGCTGGGCCAGCACAGCAAAGAGGTGTTTATGGAGAAGCTGGGCCTTACGGAAGAAGAGGCCGAGGCCCTCATTGCATCCGACGCCGTAAACGGCTGATGAACCCTCCATGCCCCCTGCCCGTGACCGCCCGGCGTATCATTGGCGGCACGGGACGCGGGGAAAATTGTTCATTTTGTTTGATCATATGTAACACATCCTGAGAGAAAAATGTTCTGAAATACCATTTTTTTCTCAGGATGTGTTATTATTTTCGCCTTATCACTATGTTTGTGGCCCGGAATGCGCATTTTTTAACATACGCAAGTGCACATTGAACAAATTAGACAAGTTTTTTTGTTCATTGCGCTGGTCTTTGGTAATTGCACCACATTTCCCTTGACATTTCCAGACATCCTTTATAAAATCTAAATATAGAAGATGTTAGGAAATGGACGCGAAGTCAAGCGGGGCAGGGGAGTTCCGCAAAAATATTGTGTGATATATTGATAGTTTTTCAGAAACGAACGCTGTCGAAATGTTCATATTACATTTTAGGAGGACGAAAATGAAAAACCAAATGAAGAGATTTGTCGCAATGCTTCTGGCGTCCCTGGCCATCCTGGCCCTGGCCGGCTGCAGCAACTCCGGTAACGGCGACGGTGACAAGGCGGATTATCCCAAGGAAAACATCACCGTGATCGTTCCCTACTCCGCCGGTGGTC
>OLQD01001510.1_pt1 | contig 19043 bp, 15 predicted proteins | sample 1672841 | NCBI WGS metagenome assembly OLQD01 (sample SAMEA3136729, study PRJEB25190) | human gut metagenome | biome: human gut; feature: human-associated habitat; material: faeces | place: Austria | collected 2013 | reverse complement strand
AAGAAAAATAATACCATCATTGCCGGGCTTGACACGAGAATCTAAAAAGAGATGCCCGGGTTAAACCCGAGCATGACGGTAAGGAAAAAAGACGAACATAACAAAGAAAAAAGCCCCTCTTCTGAGGGGCTTTTTGCTTATTTTTCCTTATTTCCGAAAGTGGTCAGATAATCGATTATCATCTGATAATAAGCCTTGTCTTCATCATAGATGGCGGCGTCGCGTTTGGCCGTGGCTTTTTCGACGTCCGTGTTTTCATAGGCAACAACCTTTTCGGTCGAAATGGCGCAGCGGTTGCGGGCAATATCGGCAATGCCGCCTTTGATGAAGTAGCGTTCGGTTACCTTATCGGCCTTGTCCAGCACCTGCACCAGCCCGTCGCGCAGTTGAACCAGCGTCGGCGCGCGGTCAACCAAAACCGTCAAATCGCCCTTAACGCCGGGAACGACGATTTTCGGCGCCATGGCCGTACGATATACTTTGTACGGCCGCGATATTCTGAAGATAATGCCTTTTTCCATCTTTTAACCTCTTTTAAGGAAACGGAAGAAACCGCTAAGCGGCTTCCTCCTCCATTTTCTTGGCTTTCTCAAGCACTTCCTCAATGGTACCGACCATATAGAAAGCCTGCTCGGGAATATGGTCGTACTTGCCTTCCAGAATACCCTTGAAGCCTTTAATCGTATCTTCCAGTTTGACGAAGACGCCCGGCGTTCCGGTAAAGACTTCGGCAACGTGGAACGGCTGCGACAAGAAACGCTGTGCTCTACGGGCACGTGCCACAACCAGCTTGTCTTCGTCCGACAACTCGTCAACACCGAGGATGGCAATAATGTCCTGAAGTTCGTTATACTTCTGCAACAACTGCTTGACAGCCTGTGCAACATTATAATGCTCTTCACCGATGATGTTCGGGTCGAGGATACGAGAAGAAGATTCCAACGGGTCAACGGCCGGATAAATACCGAGCTCTGAAATCTTACGGCTCAACACCGTAGTAGCATCCAAGAAGTTGAACGTCGTAGCCGGAGCCGGGTCAGTCAAGTCGTCGGCAGGCACATAGATGGCCTGTACAGAGGTGATAGAACCATGCTTAGTTGACGTAATACGTTCCTGGAGCACACCCATTTCAGAAGCCAGCGTAGGCTGATAACCTACAGCCGACGGCATACGTCCGAGAAGTGCAGACACTTCCGAACCAGCCTGAGTGAAACGGAAAATGTTGTCGATGAACAACAGGATATCGCGTCCGCCGCCTTCCTGGTCACGGAACTGCTCGGCAACAGTCAGACCCGACAAGGCAACACGAAGACGTGCACCCGGCGGCTCATTCATCTGTCCGAACACCAGCGTACCTTGAGACTGTGCAACGGCGTTCATGTCGACATCATCCAAATTCCATTCGCCCTTTTCAAGACCCTTCATAAACTTGTCGCCATACTTGATGATACCGCCTTCAAGCATTTCGCGAAGCAAGTCATTACCCTCACGGGTACGCTCACCAACACCGGTGAATACCGAGAAACCGTTGTGACCTTTGGCAATGTTGTGGATCATTTCCATAATCAACACCGTCTTGCCCACACCGGCACCACCAAACAAACCAATCTTACCGCCTTTCGAATACGGTTCCAACAAGTCAATCACCTTAATACCGGTGAAAAGAATTTCTGAACCAATCGACAACTCGTCGAATTTTGGAGCAGGTTGGTGAATCGGTCGTTTTTCATCTGATTTCAATTCGGGAAGATGGTCGATAGGTTCTCCGATAACATTCAACAGACGACCTTTTACCTGATCACCTGTCGGAACAGAAATCGGTTGTCCCATATTCTCGACAGCCATACCGCGACGCAAACCGTCGGTCGCGTCCATAGCCACACAGCGAACTGTGTGCTCCCCCACATGCTGCTCTACTTCGAGCAGCAACTCGCTTGAGTCAGGACGAACCACCTTCAACGCAGTGTAGATAGGTGGCAGATCGTTCTTCTCCACTTCGAAAGATACATCGACAACAGGTCCGATGACCTGCGCTATCTTTCCAAATTTTTCGCTCATAGTATTACACCAATTTTATGGGTTAATTTCAAGTTCTGCATTTGTTAGAAATGCAATCCGAAAGCTACAACAATCAGCATCAGCACTAAGTTCACCAAATTAATCGGTAAAAGATATTTCCACTCGAACGCCAACAGGTGGTCGATACGCAAACGTGGGAATGTCCACTTGAACCAAATGATGATGAATGACAATGCAATAGCTTTAGCAAGGAACCACACTACCGATGGAATGTAGTCCATTATTTCGTTGAAACCGTCCCATCCCGGAATATGCAATGGCATCCAGCCGCCGAAAAACAACAGTGTAGCCACGCCGGATACGATGAAAAGGTTCAAATATTCAGCCAAATAGAACAGACCGAAGTGAAGACCTGAATATTCTGTGTGATAACCGGCAGTCAACTCGGATTCTGCTTCCGGCAAGTCGAACGGACCACGGTTGGTTTCGGCTGTACCGGCAATCATGTAAACGATGAATGCGATAATGGCAGGAATATGACCTTGGAAAATATACCACAAATCTTTCTGACCTTCAACAAGTCCTGTTACAGACATTGTACCGGCCAAAAGTACCATTGTCAAAATAGACAAGCCGATAGAAAGCTCGTAGCTGACCATCTGCGCACCGCTTCGCAATGCACCGATCAAAGTAAACTTGTTATTACTTGACCAACCAGCCAGCAAAATACCAAGCACACCGATTGAAGTTACCGACATCAGGAAGAAGATACCGATGTTGAAATCAATAATCTGCAATCCCTTACCCCAAGGAAGGACAGCAAACGCAGTGAAGGAAGCCATCACAACAAGATACGGAGCAAGGTTGAACAAGAATTTATCAGTGTTGTTGATTGGAATCAACTCTTTGATCAAAATCTTGAACATGTCGGCGAAACTTTGCAGCACACCGCACGGACCCACACGGTTCGGGCCGAGACGACATTGGAAAGCACCGCAGACCTTACGTTCAAAATAAATGTAGAACAACGCCAACAATGCATATACCAACAGCAAACCTACTCCGATCAACAAGCATTCAACCACAGCGGTCAGCCATGTCGGCATAAAACTGTTAAACAAATTGTCAATCCATTCTGTGACTATTCTAAAGTCGAACATAACGTTATAATATATTTCAAAATTACTACTCTGTTAACACTATCTATCAATATCAGGCACAACGTAGTCGAGCGAACCGCCGATTGTGATAAGGTCGGCAATCTTTTCGCCACGAGTGATATGGTCAATCGTTCCTACAAGGTGGAATCCCGGGCTGTTCAGCTTCAAGCGATACGGGCTCTTGTCACCCTTGCTTTCAATGTAAACACCGAATGCACCACGGCTGGCTTCCACTTCCTGATACCAGTGGCCAACAGGCAACTTAATAATTTTAGGAACTTTAGCACAATAGTCGCCTTCCGGAATATTGTCTACCAACTGTTCGAGAATCTTAATTGACTGCTCGATTTCTTTCAGACGAAGCATATAGCGGTCGTAAGAGTCACAACCGGTCATGACAACCTGTTCGAAATCAAGTTCCGAATAGATAGAATACGGATTAGTCTTACGAACGTCGCAAGCCCAACCTGACGCACGTCCAGAAGGACCTGTTGCACAGTAATTGATAGCATCTTCACGGCTAAGGATACCTACACCCTTCATACGGTTCTGAGCAATAACGTTTCCAGAAACGAGTGTATGGTATTCCTTCAAGCGTTTCGGCATGATAGCGATAAGTTCCTTCACACGTTTAACAAAGTTCGGGTGAATGTCGGCCATCACACCACCGATTTTATTATAGTTGAACGACATGCGTGCACCGCAAGTTTCTTCAAGGATATTGAGAATGGTTTCACGTTCACGCAAGCCATAGAACAAGGCAGTTGTTGCACCCAAGTCCATACAGTATGTACCGTAGAAGAGCAAGTGTGATGAAATACGCATCAACTCGTCCATCATTACACGGATAACCTGTGCACGGCGGGGAACTTCAATACCCATAGCCTTTTCGATACACATACACAGACAGTGTTCGTTCATCAAGGCTGCCAAATAGTCGAGACGGTCAGTAAAGTGAAGAGTCTGTGGATAAGTGTCCTTTTCACACAATTTTTCCACACCGCGGTGGATATATCCGCAAACGACATCGATTTTCTTGATTTGCTCACCGTCGAGCGAAGTGCGGAAACGGAGCACACCGTGAGTAGCCGGGTGTTGCGGACCGATGTTCACCACAAATTCATCAGGGTTGAACACATTGTGATTTTCAGCCACAACCTTGCCGTCCTTTTCCTTATATACAGTAGTTGTATCGTCGATTTCTTCGTGATAAAGACGAACCGGGTTCAATTCCGGATTTTCGTCATAATCCTTGCGGAGAGGGTGTCCCACCCAGTCGTTACGCAAGAACAGACGGCGCATGTCCGGGTGATTGATGAATTTGATTCCGAAAAAGTCGTACACCTCACGTTCTTCCAGATTTGCAACTGCCCAAAGGTCGGCAACACTGTGCAACATCGGATTTTCGCGGTCAGCAGTAGCTACTTTTACAGAAATCATTATATTGTCGGCTGTTGATTTCAGATAGTACATACAGCCCATTTCTTCTCCCCAGTCAACACCTACAACTGCAGCAAGACAGTCGAATCCGGCATTTTTCAATGCTTCCGCTGTGGCGTGCCACTTGGCATCGGGCACAACAGCCATTGTTATTTCGTTTTCTTCGAAAACAGCCTCAGGGCAAACCTTTCCGATTAATTCTTGTATATTTACCATATAAATTTTCTTAATCTAATCTGTTTATTCTGTTACGTGTTCTTCCTTAGCTATTTCCGGAAATTCACGGAAGAAGTCTTCGCGTGTCTTTTTGCGGTTTACGCCGCCGAAGAATTTTTCGACTTTCACTTTTCTCTGCAACTGCATCATTCCATAGAACATGGCTTCCGGACGCGGAGGACATCCCGGTATGTATACGTCCACCGGTACGATTTTGTCGATACCTGTCACTACGTGATAAGAATTGCGGAACGGTCCGCCGGAAATGGCGCAACCACCGGTTGCAATGACATATTTCGGTTCAGCCAACTGTTCATACAAACGACGGAACACAGGAGCCATACGGTGAACGATTGTTCCTGCAACCATCATGAAGTCAGCCTGACGCGGGCTGGCACGAGCCACTTCGAAACCAAAGCGTGCCATATCGTAACGTGCAGCACCGAGAGAGATAAACTCGATACCGCAACAGCTTGTTGCAAATGTAAGCGGCCAAAGCGAATTGGAACGTCCCCAGTTGATAAGTTCGTCCAATTTGCCAACGACAACGTTTGTGCCGGACTGTCTTAGTTCTTCTACGAGGCTATCAATGTATTCATTATCCTTGAAGTCCTCTTTCTTCATTCCTTTAATCTTTACTTCCATTCCAATGCTCCTTTTCTCCAAGCATAAGCAAGGCCTAAAATCAATACAAACAAGAATACTGCCACAGCCATAATGCTGCCTGTTCCAAGGCTACCGGCAATTACTGCCCACGGGAACAACAGAACAGTTTCCACATCGAACATAAGGAACAGGATGGCGAACAAGTAGTAACCCACTTTAAACTGAACCATGCTGTCACCTCGTGTCGGAATACCACACTCATAAGTCTCTCCTTTCTGCGGAGCGTAAGATCGAGGACCGATTGCTGCAGCCAACGACAAACCGATAACAACCAATGCCAAACCTGACAGGGCTGCCACCAAAGCAGTTGACGTGCTCTCAAGACCAAAAATTGATAAATCCATTATTATAATACTTAAAAGTTATTACAAATACACAATAGAAACAGAACGCAAATGTTTCATATTCAAACACTTACATCCTAATTCCATTATTATCAGTACATTTGACACATTTTATGCACTGCAAATATAGCAATTCTTTCACACACGCAACTGAAAATACCTGTAAAAAAATGGTCTTTTTTTAACGATTATTCAACATTTGTTCCACCCCACCCTGACCTTCGGCAGAGATGTTTTCCGACGAAATTCCATCCGGCGACTTATGAAAATCACTAAATTTAGTGATTGTTTTATGACGAAAATCCCGCTTATTTTGCAAACAAAATTTCGATGCGGAATGAATTTTAAGTTTTACAGAATATTTATAGCAACTACAATCTTATCAAACAGCATGTATTTGTCGGGAAGCGAACTTGCAACCGCACGCCGCGACACAACATTGAATCTACACGAAGTTTCCATCACTGCCGTAAAAACGATAACCGACAAGGAAAAGGGAGCAGGTGCCACCACCGAAATCTCACGTCCTCTGATTGAACGACTGAACATGGTTTCTTCTAAAAATATCAGCAGCGTCGTCCCCAACATGTATATACCCGACTACGGTTCGAGAGTAACCTCTTCCATATATGTCAGAGGCATCGGAGCGCGTATCGATCAGCCGGTTGTCGGACTGAATATCGACAACATTCCGGTGATGAACAAGGATAACTACGACTTCGACATCCTCGACATCGAGCAGGTGGAAGTGATGCGCGGTCCGCAGAGTACACTCTACGGACGCAACACGATGGGAGGTGTCATCAATATCCGCACCCTGTCGCCGCTTTCGTTTCAAGGCACACGTATCCTCGCCGAATATGGCAACGCCAATTCTATAAAAGCCGGAGTAGCCCATTATGCACGTATTTCCGACAAGTTCGGCATCGGAGGCAACATCTATGGCTATCATACAGACGGATTCTTCACCAACATGAACGACGGTGAAAAATGCGACAAGGAAAACAACCTTCGAGCCTCGCTCAAACTGGGTTGGAAACCGGATGAACGTCTGACATTGGAAAACGTGGCAAGCTTTTCGCTCGTCCGTCAGGGGGGATATGCTTACGAATCGGCCGACACACGTGAAATCAACTACAACGACACCTGCTTCTACCGCCGGAACTCGGTAATGGACGGATTGACCATAGGTTGGAAAAACGACAATATAACGGTGACCGGAGTGACCAGCTACCAGTATATCGACGACAACATGACGCTCGACCAGGACTTCCTCCCGCTCTCCTACTTCACCATGTCGCAAATCCGTAAGGAACATGCCATTACGGAGGACATCGTTGTCAAAGGGAACGGCGACAAAACGATAAACTGGCTGGCTGGGGCATTCGGATTCTACAAACATGCCGACATCAATGCGCCGGTCACGTTCAAGGATTACGGCATCGAGAACCTGATTGTCGGCAACTGGAACGGCATCAACACCAACTACCCGATGAAATGGGACAGCGACGAATTCATCCTCGGCTCACGGTTCACCATGCCCAACTACGGACTGGCAGCATACGGAGAAGTTTCTGCCGAATGGAACAACTTTACCGTAATCGGAGGCCTGCGTCTCGACTACGAACAAAGCAGACTTCACTACCGGAGTGACTGTAGCACCAGCTATACCATCTATCACAACAATGAAGTCTATAAAAAAGAGCCGATTGAAATCCACTCTTCAGGCGACCTCAAACGCTCTTTCCTCCAGCTGCTTCCTAAAATTTCGGTTGTCTACGAACTTCCGGCTCATGGAAAGCTCTATGCTTCCGTCAAAAAGGGCTACAAGGCAGGAGGCTTCAACACCCAAATGTTTTCCGACGTGCTCCAGCAGGAGCTGATGGGGAAAATGGGCATCGGGAAAAAGTATGACATCAACGACGTTGTCGGCTATAAGCCTGAAACCAGCTGGAACTACGAAGTGGGCAGCAATCTTGAATTTTTCGACAGCCGCCTGCTTGCCGACGTTGCCGCTTTCTATATTGACTGCCGCGACCAGCAACTCACGGTATTCCCCGACGGCACAACCACCGGACGCATCATGACCAACGCCGGAAAAACCCGCAGCTTTGGAGCGGAAGTGGCGCTGACAGCACGCCCCGTCAACCGCCTGGAACTCCGCGCAAGCTATGGATATACCAATGCAAAATTCGTGGAATTCAACAACGGAAAGAACAATTATGCCGGAAAAGTAATTCCTTATGCCCCGCAAAACACTATCTTTGCAGGTGCAAACTATTCGTTCAAAATCGGCCACGATTTTCTACGCTATATCACTGTCGGAGCAAACGTAAACGGAATCGGCAAAATATATTGGAACGAGGCAAACACCGCCGAACAGCCATTCTACGCACTGCTCAACGCCAACGTCAAATTCATCGGGGGAAAATATTCCCTCGATTTTTGGACAAAAAATCTGACCGGCACGCAGTATAATACGTTTTATTTCGTTTCTATAGAGCATGAGTTTCTACAGAGAGGAAAACCATTGCAAATTGGAGCGGCCCTAAGAATCAATATTTAATAAAACTATAAAATTATGATGAAAAAAATTCTATCCCTATTGGCAGTAGTATTTCTGCTTTCATCGTGTCTGAACAGCGAAGATCCGAGCTACACTATTTCGCTTTCTTCCGTAGGCTACAACCACGTCACTTCTATGGAGGATAACACGACAAAACTAACAGCATCCAGCTATGACCTGGCAATGGACCTTGCCAACCTGACAATGAATATCGGAATGAAAGTCAACCTTGGTGACGGAAACGACCAGGTGGAACTTTTCCTCGAAAACATCAAGATGACATACAGCAAAGAAGCTCTCTATGAATTCTCAGCTTCTGAAATCGTTCCGAAAAAAGGCGGTTCACCTGACCCTAACTACACAATCACAAACCTGCAGGGTAAAATGTGGGCTTACTACACAACTGACGGCAGTTCAATGACACGTGAAGTGATTGTTCTTTCTCTTTCTTACACAGTAAACGGCAAATACCGTATTTTCACAGTCGACAACCAACCGTCATTCGTAAGCAACGAAACGACTACAAACTGCACAAATGCGCCGATGCCAGCGTTTACGACTACAACAACTACCTACAGCGTGAAACTGACCAGCACTACAGAAGCTGAAGTTACCATCTACAATGCCCAGTTCAACAGCCAGATGCCGCAGTTGACAATGACTTTGGAAAAAGTGCCGGTAGTGATTACTTCAAACGGCTATGAAGTGAAGGCCGAAAGCGTTGTTCCAAAAATCAACGACGTTCCATTTGAAGACTACAAAATGACTGACTTCCGTCTGCAAGTTATGTCGCAAGGCACAGAAATGTACCTCAACTTCAACTGCAACGTGAAGAATGCAAGCTACAACGTGACAGCTCACGGATACAGCTACCTGAAACAGGACGAACAACAATAATCAACATTTAAAAACTGACAACTTGCGCCGGAATTCTGTCGTAAACCGACAATTCCGGCGCAAGCTTTTCTATATACATAGTTTCCAAACCCAAATCAAGCAGTTGACTTTGGGTTAAAAAATCATATTTAAAAGGCAATCATTCGCCCATTTAAAAACTTTTTCCTACTTTTACCAAATAATCTAACTATACAACCAAAAACAGAAATGCAACAAATAGAGGAAGACGATATTGTTAAAAGGCTCCGTACTCCCGAGGACTGCCGCCAAGCTTTCACGGAAGTAATAGCCATCTACAGCGAACCCCTCTATTGGCAAATCAGAAAAATGGTCATCAGCCACGAAGATGCCAACGACCTGCTGCAAAATACATTCTTAAAGGCGTGGGCTAACGTGGAGAATTTCCGCGGCGAAGCGAAACTGTCGACTTGGCTCTACAAGATAGCCATCAACGAGTCTATCACGTTCCTCAACAAGGAACGCCAGCGACAGAACATTTCGATTGACGACGACGATACGTTTCTTATCGACACGCTGGAAAGTGATGAATGGTTTGACGGCGACGAACTGAAGCTCGAATTGCAGAAAGCCATCAGCAAACTGCCGGAAAAACAGCGTCTGATTTTCAATATGAGGTACTTCGATGAAATGAAATATGAAGACATGTCCGAAATACTGGGAACATCCGTCGGCGCTCTGAAATCTTCATTCCATCATGCAGTAAAAAAAATTGAACAATATTTTCAATAACGGTTAAACCTTTTTTTATTGTTTTAGTCAAAAGAGTACTATGAAACAAGAAAACGACATATTCGATAAAATAGGAAGAGACCCAGGCTTCAAAGTGCCCGACGGCTATTTTGAGGACTTTACGAAGAAGATGGCAGCCCAGCTTCCGGAAAAGAATTTCACTATTGAAAAGAAATCCACTTTATGGCTGAGCATCCGTCCATGGGTTTATATGGCAGCAATGTTTGCCGGAATCTGGTGCATGATGTACATCTTTTCTGATATCAAGAGCGCCAGCTCCAAGAACTTAGGTTTCAACCCGGAAATTGCCGATGCGATGAACGACGAGCAGTTTGTCAACGAATTCATGATGACCGGCAATATTTCCGACTACGACCTGCTAATGGAAATGTATAACGAAGGCGTCGATGCAAGCGTCTTTGATTCTGACACTATTAACTGATTTATACAATGAAAAAAACATATTTCCTTTTCACACTTGTTCTTTTATTTTTTGCATTGCCGGCGGTATCCTACGCACAGGATTCCGATGTTCAAACCAGAAAAAAATGGTTCCAGGAAGTAAGAAACTACAAATACGACTTCTTCGCCAAGGAAATGGAACTGACAAAAGAACAGCAGAATGCCTTTTTCCCCGAATATGAAGCAATGGAAAAAGCCATCTTCATGGTTAACAAGGAAGCCCGGGAAATGGAATCGAAGATTACCAACTCGAAAGATGCTGTTTCGGACACAGAATACGAAGCAGCGGCTTTGGCTTTAACCAAAATCAAGCAAAAGGAAGGCGAAATAGAAATGGAGTATTTCACCAAATTTGAAAAAATCCTTTCTAAAAAACAGCTGTTCCTGCTTAAACGGGCTGAAAACAAGTTCACACAAAGCATTCTGAACTATCACAAGAAAGCAGCTAAATAAACAAAGAATAAACTACTTTTTCAAGAACCCATAACACCGGATTTCAGATGCTTGCCGAAATCCGGTGTTTTTTTATAAACCTGCATTATGAAAAAACTATTTTTCTTTCTATGTATCCTCCTGGCTGCAATGCCGGCAGTCGGAGCAAAACAATCTGAACCCGATTTCCGCTATCCGGAAACAGTGATGAAACAGGCGGCTGAACAGATGAAAAAAGCCGACAAGAAAAAGGACTACCAGAACTTTATCGACGGCTTCATCCGATACTCTATCGCGAAAAGCCACATATCACAGGACTACGTTCCGCAAATCATACACACCACTGACAGCCTTGCTGCAACAATAGACGACAAACGCTTTCAAGCAGTACTCTACTGCTTGGAACTAAAAATGTTGGAAGCCTTTTACAATGAGAAGCCATACGTCTACTCCAGCCGCACCGAAATGACCGATACCGTACCCGGTGACATCAGAGAGTGGACGAACCGCAACTTCATCGACCGTGCCGTGGTATTGGCTGAAAACATTCTCGCAGAAAAGGATATTTTGTCAAAAGAAAAAGTAGACAATTTCAAGACAATCATCAACGTTCCCAAAGAAGGAAAAGAGTTTGCCCCTACCCTCTTCGATGCGTTGGCCTATGAAACATTGGAATACCTGAACGAATTTGAATACACGGAAAATTACATTTATCCGATACAACGATTGGTCGACAGCAAAAGCTACATCAATGCGCCCAAAATATCCGATGAGCAAATCATAAACATGCAGCAGGCTTATTTCAAGGCATTGCTGACACTGCACAGCAACAACATTCCTGCTTATATTTATGCGGAACTGAAACGACTTGATGAATTGTACTGGATAGCATACGATATAACGGACGAAAAAGTCATAGAGCCTCAACTGGAAAAACTTTATCAACAATTCGCCGACAATAAATATTCTACCGAAATTCTTATCCGCTTGCTTAACGATAAAGATATCAGCGAACAATGGTACAAGACGGCCCAAGAGCACGTCAAGCGCTATGCAGACTATCCTCGCATCAACGATGTCAAAAACTATATTAACAAATGCGAAGAACAGTCGGTCGACCTTACAACAAAAGACTGGTGGCTTCCGTCGGATTCCATCCGCTTGGACGTGACTGCACGCAACCTGAATAAATTCAAGGTAAATATCTACCGCGTGACTTCCCAGCAGCCCCAATATGACAAGCTATCTGAATTGGGCAATCCTTTTTATTCCCAAACTTTCGACATCGAATCAAACGGTATATACACTACAGATAAGAAAATACAGTTACCACCATTGGATTTCGGATACTATTTAGTAATTGTGAAATTCACGGACAAAAAAGGCAAAACGCAAACATCCGACTCTCGTCAGGCCTTCACCGTTTCGAACCTGACAACATTGTTCCATGAAGTCAACGATGAACAACGTCTGTACGTTGTCCGCGCTGACAACGGGCAGCCTATGGCCAACGCCCTATTGTCTTTTGTGGAAAATAAAAATGTGGTACAAAAACAACGTACCAACCGCTACGGATATGCCGTCATTGACAGAAAAGCAGGCCAATGTAATGGTTATGCGACATTGGGCAACGACACTGTACCATTCTATTTCTATACATCACCTACCCGAGAGGAATATATTTCCGGCAAAATATTTACAGACCTGAAAGTGTACCGTCCGGGGGAAACTGTTAAATTTTCTGCCATAATGTTCCATTCTGGGAAAAAGAACGTACCTGCAAAGGAAGAAACGGTCAACATTACCGTGACAAATCCTAACGGCAAAAAGGTGGCTGAAATGACAATGCTGACAGATGCGTTCGGACGCGTTGACTCCACATTCATAACTTCCAAGGACGGAATCTCCGGATATTACAATATTTCCATCAGAAACAGCAATAACAGGTATATAGCATCTTCAAGCATACAAGTGAGCGAATACAAGGCCCCGACATTCTATATCAGTTATGACAAAGAGCGTTCGAACCTTGCCACAACCGACTCCGTATGCCTGAAAGGCACAGTCCTGACTTTCTCACAATTTCCGATTGCCAATGCCACAATTTCCTACTCACTCAACCCTCAGAACTTTTACTGGATTGAAAACAATGATTTGGACAGCACATCGGGTACAACAACGACCGACGCACAGGGCAACTGGTCCATTCTGCTTCCGCCAAGCATCTTCAATGGCTCCAACTGGGGAGTCTTCCAATTGGAACTGACTGCAACTTCGGAAAACGGAGAAACGCAAACTACCAACGAAACCATCCGTATCGGAAGCAAAACCATACTCTCAATGGAAACCAAGGAAAAATATCTGAACGAACAACCGATATTGTTCCCAATCCGCGCCCATAACCTGAATCAGGAACCGATGGATGTGGACTGCATCTACCGCGTCATCGCAGAAAAAGATACGGTAGCAACAGGCACTATCAACACAAAAAATCCAGTCATTAACCTGACATCTTTGAAATCGGGCAAATACAAGCTGTCACTTCGCATTGCCGGAGAAAAAGTACAAGACAATGACATTGTCCGCGACATTATCCTATACCGCAACTCGGACACCCTGCCTCCGGTCGAAACCATACTTTGGACTACCAAGGAGGCTGTGACCTGTAACGAGGACAACAGCTTTAGCCTTGAGTTGGGAAGCACGGCTGACAATTATTTCTTCTACACCATATATAACGACGAAAAAGTAATCGTTGACAGCTGGCAGTTCAAAGAAAAAGGCTTCACAAACTTCAATGAAAAAGCTGAATTCAGCAATGATTCCAAAACCTACCTGCAACTGACAGCCGTCCACAATTGTGAGGAAGAAACCGTACTCATCGAACTGCGCCCTTCCGCTCCACGCGACACGGTTAGCATAAAGCTGGAAACATTCCGCGACAATATTACCCCTGGCTCACGCGAAACATGGAAACTCCGCATTGCCGACAACAAGGGGAAAAACTACAAAGGGGCAGTTTTGGCCAACATGTATGATGCGGCACTAAATAAAATTGCCAATAACACATGGAGTTTGTATCTGCCGAAGGGATTTGCTCCGTTCACCAGCAGAATAGCCTCTCCGCGTTACAGTCCTTTTCAATTCAACATACAGGCAAGTTCCGCATACAAGTATTTGAGTTCTCCCGACATTATTGAACCAAAACTGAATTTCTACGGACAATTACTGTTCAACAGTAACATAAACTACATAGCATACGGCGCGAACAGCATGGTCAAGCGTACTGCCGCTTCAGCCGATATGGCATTAGAAGAGTGTTTAGTAGCCGATGAAGAATCAAGCACTCGTTCCATCGAACTGAAAACCGGTGCCATCCAACTGGAACAGAAAAATTCCCCCTATGACTACCGCGACCCGGACATCAAGACGGCGTTCTTCCTGCCGGCACTTGTATCCAACGAAAACGGCGAGGTTGTCATCTCGTTCGACGTGCCAAACCGTAACACGCAATGGCAATTCTCGGCTATCGCCTATACGGAAGATATGAAATATGACGTTATCAACCGCCTTATCACCGCCAACAAACCGCTGATGGTTCAACCAAACATGCCACGGTTTGTCCGCATTGGCGACACGCTGACCGTTAAAGCCACGGTGATGAACAATACAGACAAGGAAACGACTGCGAAAGTGCGTGTCGAATTTTTCACGCCCAAAGACAACAAGGTGATTTCTAAAACAGATGTCACACTCACACTGCCTGCCAAAGGTTCGGACATCATTGCGTTCGACATGAATATCGATGAAAAATATGACTACCTCGGCTATCGCATCAAAGCGGACAACGGAACAAACAGCGACGGCGAGCAGAATATCATAGCCGTACTCCCCTCCACTACTGATGTCGTGGAAGCCGAACCGTTCTACATGACAGCCGAACAAAAGTCAGCGAAATGGGGACTTCCGAAATTCGGACAAGAAGGAAAAATCACTTTTGAATATTGCGACAACCCGGTATGGTACTGTGTAACGGCCCTGCCTTCGGTCATATCTTCATCAGAAACGGCCTCAGCCTACATCACTAACTACTATGCAACAGTGATGGCCGACAACATTGTACGCAGCAATACACAAATCGCCGAAGCCATCAAAAAGTGGAATGAAACAAAGGAGCAGAAATCCAACCTTCAAAAGAACGCTGAACTGAAAACCATCAGTTTGGAAAACACTCCGTGGCTTAATGAAGCGGAATCGGAAACGGCGATGATGGGCAAACTTGCCGACCTGACCGATGCCGCCACTATTGAATATCGCAAACAAAAGGCTCTGACATCTTTGAAGGATTTACAGAATGCCGACGGAGGATTCTCCTGGTTTAAAAACTGCGAATCCTCAGAATATATCACACGGACTGTAGTCGAGTATTTCGGACGATTGAAAGAAATGGGCTATTTCGACAACAACGTTCTTGCTGCCGATATCATTAAAAAAGCTGTCTCCTATCTCGACAATCAGGTTATCGAAGATTTGAAAAAGGCAAAAGAACCGGAAAAACTGTATGGCGGATATTTTAGCTATCTCAGCGTTCGAATGCTTCACAACGACATACCTATGCCAAAAGAACTGGCTCCGGTGAAAACAAAGACACTGGAATCTGTTGAAAACAGTTGGGGCAACTATTCCATCCCAATGAAAGCAGAAGCAGCTATACTGCTTGCCAATTGCGACAAGAAAAAGACTGCTGCCGCAATTGTGGAATCACTGCGCCAATACACGGTAAAAACAGAAAATCGCGGCATCTACTGGGATGTGAACGGAAACAAGGTAAACATTGCCGCCAACGCACTCCAAGCCTTCAACAAGGTAAATTCGGAGGATAAGGACATCGACCGTATCCGTCTGTGGCTGCTCCAGCAAAAGGAAACGCAAAACTGGGGAACATCGGCGAATGCCTGCGATGCCGTCTACGCAGTTCTGACAACAGGCTCATCCTGGGTGAACAGCGAACGTAAAGCTCCGGAAATAAAAGTCGGCAACATAAAAATCGACACAAAAACAACCGACTGTTATTTCGGCTACATCAAACGCTCGTTCGACTTCGGCACATTGAAGGGCAACAAACTGTCCGTAAAACGCTATGGCGACAATCCGGCATGGGGAGCCGTCTACTGCCAGTACAATGCTCCTATGCAGGAAGTACAGAAACAATCGGCCACCGATATCCAGGTCAACAAGGAATTCTATCTCTATAATGAAGCCGGGAAACTCGTCGGAAAACCTGCCAATGCATTCAAAGTAGGCGACCGCGTTCAGGTAAGAATCACGGTCAAAACAGCACGCGACCTTGATTTCGTAGCCTTGACCGACGACCGTGCGGCTTGCTTTGAACCTGTCGACCAACTTCCGGTTTACGACTGGAAAGAAGGCATACGCAGCTACCGCGAAACACGCGACTCGGCAACCAATATCTTCATCTCTTATTTGCCAAAAGGCAGCTATGTCATCACCTACGACGTATTTGTCAACAATGTCGGTATCTATAACAGCGGCATCGCCACGGCCCAGTGTCAGTACGCACCGCAAATCGTATCTCACTCCAACGGCACCGTAATCACAGCAGAATAGACAAATAATCTCACTACAAAAACAACCCGCGGGTTTGACTATAACGCCAACCCCGCGGGTTTTACTTTTTTCGGATTCTTTTAGTTTTCCAAATACCATTTATAGAGTGCGGCTACGCCGTCTTCAATCTCCATCTTGTGATGCCAGCCGAGTGAATGCAACTTGCTGACATCGGTCAGCTTACGCATCGTGCCGTCGGGCTTCGTAGCATCCCAGCGGATTTCGCCCTCATAGCCTATCGTGCGTTTGATGATATCCGCCAATTGAGCGATAGTTACCTCCTTACCGCTCCCAATATTGATGTGGCAGTTGCGCACTTCCGGATTGTCGCCCTTCAGTTGCTCAAAGTCGATATTTTCCATCACATAGACAGAAGCATCCGCCATATCCTCGCTCCAAAGGAATTCACGGATAGGTTTGCCCGAACCCCAGAGATTCAAATGACCGTTGCAAATGCCGTATTTTTCCAACATGGCATCAATAACCTCATCGTTGGCTTTGCCGTCAATATCATCCACCGGACGACGGTCAAGATCGCGGCGTATAGCCTCACGGTCGTTCTCCATGCGTAGTTTTGCCAAATACATCTTACGAATCATAGCCGGCAACACATGGCTGCGTACCAAGTCGAAATTGTCGTTCGGACCGTAAAGGTTCGTCGGCATAACGGCTATATAGTTTGTACCATACTGCAAGTTAAAGCTTTCACACATCTTCAATCCGGCAATCTTCGCGATAGCATACGGCTCATTGGTGTATTCCAACGGTGATGTAAGCAAAGCGGATTCAGGTATCGGCTGCGGAGCTTCGCGCGGATAAATGCAAGTGCTGCCCAAGAAAAGCAGTTTCTTTACACCGTGGCGGAAACTCTCCCCTATCACATTCTGCTGAATCTGCAAATTGCGGTAGATAAAGTCGGCACGATAGATGCTGTTTGCCATAATTCCGCCCACGAAGGCTGCGGCAAGAATAACATATTCCGGCTGTTCTTCGTCGAAAAAGCGGCGAACCTCAACGGCATCCAGCAAATCCAGTTCTGCATGCGTACGGCCTACAAGGTTCGTATATCCCTTGCTTTTCAAATTGTTCCATATAGCAGAACCTACCAGTCCGCGGTGGCCTGCCACATAGATTTTAGCATTTTTCTCCATAATCAGTCCGTTAAATCATTTTATCGGTATCGTGCTGACGACGTTTAATCATCTCGATATCGTGATCGGTCATAATGTTTACCAGTTCCTCAAATGTGGTTTTGCGCGGATTCCATCCGAGTTTCGTGCGTGCCTTTGTCGGGTCGCCTAACAGCTGTTCCACTTCGCACGGACGGAAATATTTCGGGTCAACTTCCACCAGCACCCGTCCGGTAGCCACATCGATACCCTTTTCGTCAACGCCTTCGCCTTCCCAGCGCAGTTCAATGCCGGCACGACGGAAAGAAAGTTCCGTAAATTCACGCACGGAATGGTATTCGCCCGTAGCAATTACAAAATCTTCCGGCTCCGGCTGCTGCATGATAAGCCACATACATTCCACATAGTCGCGGGCATAACCCCAGTCGCGGCGGGCGTTCATGTTTCCCAAATACAGTTTGTCCTGCAATCCGGCTACAATGCGCGCTACGGCCAAAGTAATCTTTCTTGTAACGAAGGTTTCACCGCGGCGTTCGCTTTCGTGATTGAACAGAATACCGTTTACAGCATACATGCCGTAGCTTTCACGGTAGTTTTTCGTAATCCAGAAACCATAGATTTTGGCACAGGCATACGGGCTACGCGGATAGAACGGAGTCGTTTCGCGTTGCGGAATCTCCTGTACTTTACCGAAAAGTTCCGAAGTACTTGCCTGATAGATACGCGTCTTTTTGTCGAGTTTCAACATACGCACCGCTTCAAGCAGACGCAGCGTGCCGATGGCATCGGTTTCGGCTGTATATTCAGGCACCTCAAACGATACCTTCACATGGCTTTGAGCGGCCAGGTTATAGATTTCATCCGGCTGTATTTCCTGAATGATGCGAATCAGCGAACTTGAATCCGTCATGTCGCCATAATGCAGATTGATGAGGCGTTTGCGTTTCATGTCGCGCACCCATTCATCGAAATACAAGTGCTCGATGCGACCAGTGTTGAACGAAGAACTGCGGCGGATAATGCCGTGTACCTCATACCCCTTATCCAACAAAAATTCAGCCAAGAACGAACCGTCCTGACCTGTGATACCCGTAATAAGGGCTACTTTTTGAGAATCAGCCATATATTTTTCCTTTATTTAATTATCAAATTCAATATGCCGGACAAGGCATTGACCGTGTAGCGCGGCTTTGCCTCGTCGGCCACTTCAATGTTCTGCGGATGAATATTCATTCCGTCAACGCTTTCCTTTAGCAGTACGGGTACGTGGTATGTCAACTCATCTTTCTCCATCTTGTCTATTTTCGTCGTTCATAATTTCTTCTAATGCTGC
>OLQD01001507.1_pt1 | contig 19056 bp, 19 predicted proteins | sample 1672841 | NCBI WGS metagenome assembly OLQD01 (sample SAMEA3136729, study PRJEB25190) | human gut metagenome | biome: human gut; feature: human-associated habitat; material: faeces | place: Austria | collected 2013 | reverse complement strand
AGCGCTTGAATGGCATTCAAGAGGTCAGCGGTTCGATCCCGCTTATCTCCACCACGAAAATCCTGTAATCTTTGAGATTACAGGATTTTTTCGTTTTAAATTTTTCGTGGGCGCTATGCAACAGGGTGTGAAATAAATCGAAAAATTTGTTCTATTTCATACTCCGTTGCACACTCTCTGCACAGTCCTGTTTATGGGACTGGCGATCTGATAGTATGAAAGCACAGAGGAAAACCGGCTTTGGGAAAGGAGAAATGATATGTGGTTTTTTGCGCTCATATATCGCTCATATATATTATTGTTGGGCTGGTTCGTGAGAGCTATCTGGAGTTTGTTGCTGCGCAGTACTATTGCGATCAATGCAGATGGATGGCGGAGCGTAAGCGCAATGGGCAGCTGCCCGCGGACTACGAATGGTGGGGGCGCTAGCGCATGACGGCGCCCGAGCTGCGGGCGTGGATCGACAGCCTGACGCAGGACATCGACTTTGCCTATCACGGAAAATTCGGGTCGATCTGCCCATTTCATCGTGAGGATATTGCCCTGTGCTATGACGGCTATGCGGTGGATGCACACTCCGTGGACGAGGCGATGACGCTGCCGTTCATCTGCGGGCGATCGCTCAGCGAACTTTGTGAGCAACTGGATATTTGACTGCCGCCGCACACACGGCGGTGGAATGGGGGAGTATGACGATGGAATTGAAGCAAGCAAAAGCGCTGCTGACGGAGCTGGCCGACGGCGTCGACCCGCTGACGGGCGAGTGCCTGCCGGCCGGCAGTGTCTGCAACCGGCCGGAGATCATCCGTGCGCTGCATTGCGTGCTGCGGTATGTGCCGGACCGGCCGAAGCGGTCCGCACTGCCCAATGCGGGCAAGCCGTGGACGGAGGCGGATGAAGCCGCCCTGATGCAGATGTTTGACGTAGGCTGTTCCATGGAGGAGATGCAGGCGCGGTTTCAGCGCACAAATGGCGCAATCGTTCGGCGTTTGGAGCGCCTCGGCAGACTTCGCCCCGGCGAAACAATGAAATAAGGAATCCCCGGCGTGTGGTGAATACCGACGCCGGGGATTTCTTACTATACATTTATTTAAAAACCGTGTCAGGTTTTGGCCGCGGACGGCGGAGATAGAACCGTTGCAGTTCTTTGATCGTGTAGTTGGTGCCAAATTGGCGATTGATGAGATTGCGCGCCATACCCCAGTTCCAGCCGTGCTCGCCAACGAGCCGGTACAGGACGTCGCGTATTTCGGGCTGCATATCGGGTCATCCTTTCTGATTCTGAAAGTTTCCCGGCCGCATGATCCGCGGCGGTACAGCGCCGGCAGGAAATGTCCCGCGATCCGGCACTGCCGCTAGGAGAAAAGATAGCATATTTCAGGCGAAAATGCAAGGAAATAACAAAAAATCTTGTATAGATGAGATAAAGATTTGCAAAAATCCCCGGCCGACGATTTTTCCGTCGGCCGGGGATGCGATTTTGTGCCGCCGCGGTCATTTGCCGAGGGACTTGACCCAGTCGGTGACTTCCTGCTGCGTGACGGCGGAGGGGAAGCGCTGGCCTTCCTGCCAGTCGCCGGTGCCGGCGAGCGCCGCGAGCTGCGTGCCGCTCTCGCCGATGCCGCTGCTGCCGGAGGTGCAGAAGGGAATGACCGTCTTGCCGGTGAAGTCATTGGCCTTGACGAACGTGTCCATAGGCCACGCGGCGATGCCCCACCAGATCGGGTAGCCGATGTAGACGGTGTCATAGTCGGCCCAGTTATCTGCGGTCGTGGTCTTGAGCGCCACGTCGCGCAGGGTCTCGTCGTCATGCTCGCGCGAGACGCGGCTGCCGGCGTTGTTGTAGTCCAGGTCGGCGCTCGTGTACGGCTCGGCCGGTTCGAGCTCCAGCAGATCGCCGCCCGTCGCGGCGGCGATGGCCTCGGCCGCGGTCTTCGTGCTGCCGGTCGCGGAGAAATAGACGACGAGCGTCTTGCCGCCGGCAGCGGCGGGGGCCGTGGTGGCCTCGGGCGCTGCGGTCCTGCTGCCGCAGGCGGCGAGGCTCAGCAGCATGATCGCGCCGGTCAGCAGGGGGACGAGCTTTTTCATGGCGATGCCTCCTCAGTCGTGGATGGCCGCGATCCAGCGGTCAATGGTCTTGTCCGGCGTGCGCAGGGTCGTGTCGTCGAAGTGCACGTCGAGGCCGGGCTTCACGTCCGCGCCCGGGCACAGTGCCCGCATATCCCGAATCGAGCGACCGAGCCAGCCGCCGTTCGTGGCGAAGGGGTAGACGGTCTTGCCACCGAGGTCGTGCGCGGTCAGGAACGCGCGCGTGGCCGGGGCGCAGGTGTACCACCAGACGGGCGTGCCGAGCACGATCGTGTCGTAGCGGTCAAGGTCGATGTCCATCGCCTTGAGCTCCGGCAGGAAGCCCTGCTTGACCTCCCGCTCGCCCTGCGCGACCACATCGTCATATGAGCCGGTGTAGGGTACGACGGTGTCGATGCGGGCGATGTCGCCGCCGATGGCGCTGTGGATGCGCTCGGCGATGCGCTGCGTGTTGCCGCGGTAAGAATAATAAAGAATGAGAGATTTCATATCGCTTGCCTCCATTTGCTGTTCATGATAGCATCTTACTCCATGAAGCTGACTTTAGGTCAATGGGCGAAATGTAAATATTTTTTGAACCTTACCGGGCATGACGCGCGCATTTTACGGCATCCTGCTCCGGCGCCGGCTTTATCTGCCCTCGTTTTCCGCCCCCTGTGCGTATGTTCCGAAAAAGCACTGCGTCACATGCGGCCGGAAATACCGCTCCGGCTTGCATGAAAGATGCCGGCAAATGTCCTTCCACAGCGCGTCGTGGCCGTTGTTTTCGGTGCAGTGGCCGTATTTCATTAGGCGGACGTAGTGGGCGAATTCGTGCCGCGTCGTGTCGATGATCTGGTTTGCGGAGCACTTCGTGATCTCATCGAGATAGAAGTTGAAGCCGGCAGGCACATAGACCCCGCCGCGCTTTTCGGCGACAAATTCCGCGATGGTTTTTCCGCCCTTCTTTTTTGGGGCGGGCAGAAAATGGACCGGTAATCGATCGCCGGGATAGCCGGTCACGCCGGACAGACGCCTGATCTCGCCGAGAATGAAGCGTTGGATCGTAGAGAGACGGACGGGATAGCTGGAGTGCTCCAGCGGGATGTTGGCAACGTGGTCATTCATGCTGTTTTTCCTTTCCTGTCTGCAATGACGGGGCGCGCGGGCTAGAAACGGCGCGTTCGGATGCGTATGGATTTTTGTTGCGCAAGCCGGGGCCGGATGCTATACTTTACACGCGAAATATGTTGATTTTTGGCCGGGCGGGAAGGAAACTGCACTTTCCTGCCGCCGTTTTCCCCGCTGTGCTTATGTTACTGCTTCGGCGCGGCGAATGCGCATTTTCTTTAGAAGGCGGCGCGTTCTAAAAGATTTGCGCGGCAAGGTATTTTACCGGCTATAATGGTGGCATCCATATTGGGCATGGTATGCCGGAAATTTCGATGCATAGAGCAGAAGGGGAGCGCAGAATGAATCAACAGGAAGCAATGTTCTACTCGGCGGCGACCAGCCGCGGCGGCAGATCGGAAAATCAGGATAACTTTGCAGTCGGCGGGGTGGTGCCGTTCTGGACGCCGCAGGATCCGGAATCCGTTTTCGGAAAGCTCCCCGCGGATCGGACAAATTATTTCCTTGTTGCGGACGGTGTCGGCGGCGGCGCGGCCGGTGCGGATGCATCCCGGCTTGCGGCGCAGGCAGTGCAGCGCTGCTGGGAGACCACGGAGGACATCGAAGGTCCGCCGCTGGATGCGCTCGCGTTTGTGCTTGCGGACGCCGCCTATGCGGCCGTTGAGGATCTCAACAGATCGCTGACGGGCAGCAGTGCATCGACGCTGGTGCTTGCGCTGCTGCGCGGCAAGGACTTTTTCGTCCTGAACATCGGCGACAGTCCGGCACTGCTGTTCCCGGCCGAAGGAGAACCGCGCGTGCTGACGGAGGAGCACAACCTTGCGGGGTATAAAAAGCGTACCGGCGAGCCGGTGCGGGCGGGCGATGCGCGCTATCTGCTGCGCTTTCTTGGCATGCAGGACGGCTCGGCAGAGAAGCTGGCGCATACCTGCGCCGGTGAGCTGCATTGCGGGGAGGCGCTCGTGCTCTGCTCCGACGGCGTGACCGGACGTCTGGCCGCCGGAGTCATGCGCGATTATCTCTTCTTTGACGCGGGCGCGTCGGAGCTGGTACAGCTCGCGGGGGATGATCCCTATGCGGACAACTGCACGGCCGTCGTCGTGCGCAGAATATGTGCCTCGTGAGCGGCCGGAGATTTTTCCGGGGGACATGATGCACGAAAGCGCCTCGCGCCGCACACGGACGGCTGCGGACGGAAGATAACAGCACACAGGAAGGATGGGGGAGCTATGAGCGAGGCCAAAAAGGACGCGCGTATTTCGCAGATGGATACCTATATGCTGGAATCCAAGCTGGCCAATGTGCGCAACTTGGAAGAGTATGAAGCGATCATGCAGCAGGCGCTGAGTCAGGATGAGCTCTGGAAGGAGGAGATCACGGCGCTGATCACGGAGACCGGCCTGACCAGGGAGCGTATTGCGGCCGGGTGCGGCGTCAAGCGCGCGACGGCGTATAACCTCACCTACAGAGCGCCGGCCAAGCGGGAAAATGTGCTGTGCATCGCCATTCTGACCGGCCGCACGATCGACCAGACGAACCGGATGCTCCGGGAATGGGCCGGCTTTTCCGGGCTGTATGTGCGCAATGCGGATGACATGATCTGGTATTATCTGATCAGACACGGCGCAAACGCGCAGCCGGACGCGCTGTTCCATGCCTATCATGCCGTATACCAGCAGCTGTTCCAGGCTTATCAGAGCCGGCCGCAAGCGCCTCACCGGCCGGAGGACGGCGCGGCGGAGGCGGGCTTCGCGGCGCTGGATAAGTGCTGCGTGAAAACGATCGTGGCCGAGAATATCCTGGATGCGCCGCAGGCGGATCATGCGCTGTCGCCGGAGGGGGCCGCGGACGACGCCGTGTTCGCGGACATCGTAAATCAGGTGCTGCCGCTGATGGCGGGCGCATACGAGCGGCTGTTCGCGCGGCTGGATGCGCTGTTTTATGCCCCGGTGAACGAGGTGCTCTGGGAGAGCAAGCGGTTTTTGAGCACCTATCGCAGATATATGGAGCGCTTCCTCGAGGACGGCGTGCTGCCGAAGCGGAGCTTTCTGATCGCGCTTGGCATCCGTCTGGATCTGGACGTGAAGGGCATCAATGATCTGCTGGAGCTGGCCAACATGGGCGAGCTCAACCCGCGGGACAAGCTGGAGTGTGCCGTGATCTTCAGTTTGGAGGCGGCATACCGCCGCTATCCGAGCGTGTTCCACCCGGATGTGCAGAGGGAGGAGGACTGGCTTTTCGGTGACGACCGGCAGACGGCCGCAGCGCAGACCGTCCGCTATGAAAGCGCGGCGGCGCAGCTGTTCATGCAGGGGCTGGACGATGATACCGAGTCGCTGAGCGCCTATATCCGCCGGCGGCTGGACGAGGATGGCCTTCCGGCGGACGGCGGAAAAGAAGTCGAGCGGTTTCTGGAATATCTTTGAGCGGGTGCCGTGAGCCGCACCGCAAAGGTCAGCGGAGAGAAGGGGGGAAGAGACGATGCTGAAGGAGGCATTGGACAATTTCAGCGCGTACCAGAGCCAGGACGGTGCGCGAGGAAGAAGATGGACGCTGGTTTTCCACACGAGCTGCGTTTACTATCTGGAGGAGGATCTGCAGGCGGCGGCAGCGCTGCGGAACTTTGACTGGGTCGTGCCGGATAATGTCCGCTGGGAACTGCTGCTGCTGTGCAAGTATTCCCGGTTCTCGCGCTTTCGGAGCAACGCGAAGCTGATCCTGGATAAGGCGCAGCGCAGCGGCGCCGCGGTTTGCTGGGATCTGGAGGATCTGTATCAGCCGGCGGCGAGCAGCGGCAGGAGCAGACCGCAGAGAATGCCTGGCGACATCTGCCGGGACGGCATGATCTTCGCGTTCGGCAACCCCCTGAAGGAGGAGGAGTTTCTGCGCCGCACTCCGGCGTGGCAGGGGGACTGCTACATTGTCTTTACCAAGGCAAACTGGCGCATGGATCGGGATGCGTCCGTCCAGAGGATTGCCGATGTCAAGAACACCGTTCTTTGCCAGACGAAGGCGATCACGGCCGCCGAACAGGAGTTCCGGCTGGATATGGACACTGTGTATTTGCGATGGAAAGACCGCGTGGAAAACATCCGGGTCTCTGACCTGAGGCTGTGCGGCGATATGGTCGGCAATTATTCTCACATATATCTCGTTCCCGGCCGCACGGATCTGCTGCTGAAGATCTACAGGCGCGGTCCGTTGGATGACGTCTTTCAGGAGAAGCTCCGCTGCCTGAAAAAGTACGGTGAAGTGTGGGAAAGCATGCCCATTCTGTTTCCGATCGCGCTGCTCACGACCGCGAACGGCACGGTCATCGGCTACGCCATGCGCAGGGCATACGGCATTACGCTCCGCGAACTGATGCACAGCGGCTGGCGGGAGTACAGAGCGGACGGCAGGGTCGTCGACCACAATGTGGACACGATCTTTTTCCGCCTTACGCTCCTGCTGATCGAGCTGCACTGCTCCGGCTTCATCGTCAACGACCTGTCGTACAACAACGTGATCGTGGGCGCGGACGATCAGGTGTACCTCGTGGACTGCGACAGCTTTCAGTTGGGCACATATCCCGGCGGCATGATGACGCGCTATTACCGCCATCCCGGCATCCAGGGCAATCCCTATGCCAGATTGCGCGAGCCTATCCACGAATATTTTGCCTATGCCGTGCTGCTGCAGCAGTGCTATATGGGCCTGGATAATCCGCTCGGGAGGACGGAGGACTGTTCGGACCCGTCCTGGGGGGATATCCCGTTCGACCCAAATCGCAACTATTCCGCGGATACGCTTGCAAGCTGGAACGCGCCGGGCGCGTTCCGCTATCGGGAAGGAATGCTCAGCGAGTTTACATTCCAGAAGAACCTGAGCTTTTGAGCGTGGCTCCGTATTCTGGAGCTTTTCTGCCCGTAAAGCATCGGGCGGTCACAGAGAGATCCGGCACACAAGATCTGATATTCTGAAAGGCAGGGTAATCATTATGGGAATGACACCGCATGTATACACAGGACATCTGCCGCTGGTGCTGCTGATCGACATCAGCAGTTCTACGGAGGATATCCGCGAACTGATCAACAAATGCCAGAAGAAAATGCTTCGGGCAATGGCGGAAAAGGTGAGTTTTAAAAACTGTGTCTATCTGTATATTTTGCATTTTAACGGACGGTGCCAGGAAGTCGTAAACTTTGAGCTGCTCGACTCTCTGGAAGCGCGCGGCGCACTCAGGGACGATTCGGAGGAACTGGACATCAAAAGAAGCTACGGCTGCACGAACCCGGGCAAGGCGATCAAGGTCGCGCTCCAGGCGGCAGATACGCAGAAGATCAAGTGGGGCAGGGCCGACAACGTTTACCAGCCGCTGATGTTCCTGCTGACAGACGGCTATCCCGATGCGGGCCAGGGCGCTACGGACGAGGAGAAAAAAGCGGTCGAGCGCGAATACTGCGAGGCGGCCGCGCAGATCAAGCAGCGGGAGAAAAAAGATGCGTATGGCAAAGCAAAGATCACGTTTGCCGCGGCCGGCATCCAGCGGAAAAACGGCTGCAGCGCGAACATCGCGCGCCTCAAAGAGCTCACGAGCGACGAGAGCCACGTGATCGCCGTCACGGACGCGGAGGACGGAGACGTTGATGTTGCCGGCCTGGCAGCGTTTTATCAGATGGTCTACACGGCGACGGACAATACGCTCCGGGGGACCCAAAACGACGATCTCAATGCTGCATTTTTTGACGCCGTGCCGCAGCTGTGACCGGCGCTCACGGCCGCACGGCCGGGCGGGCCGGAGGAAAGGAAAACGCGAATCTATGAATATTATGCGATACTTGGGGCGCGGCATTCATCACGAGCAGAACGCCATGCCCTGCCAGGATGTGATCCTCGACCGGCGGGCGGAAAACGGGAATCAGATCCTCGCGCTCTCGGACGGAGCCAGCTCCGCAGCCTATGCGCAGCAGGCGGCGGTGGAAAACTGCCGCGGGCTGTGCGCCTATTTTGAGGAACATTCGCTGGAGGACTTCCTGGCGCTGGACGAGCCCGCACAGAAGCGGGCGATCGTGGATGCCTGCTGCTGCACACTGCTGGAATTTCTGGCGGGGCTGGAGCTGTCGGAGCGGGCGAACCGGGCGGATCTGGCGGCGACGCTGCTGTTTGTCGTCATGGATGAGCGGCACATCCTGATCGGTCATCTGGGCGACGGGGGCATTTTCTGCGTTGACGATGGCAAGATGGTGTATGCTTCCGCTCCGGATAACCGCAACGGCGTGTCCAACCGCACGTACTTCACCGTCAGCCCGGATGCGGACCGCCATCTCCGGCTGCATACGCTGGATCGCACGCAGACGCCGGTCCGCAATATTCTGCTCACAAGTGACGGCGCTTATCATGCGCTGAAGGAGTACTACGGCAGCGCGGAGCCGACCGTGCTCGAGATGATCGAGCTGGTGAAAAAGGGCGAGGTGGCCGATGCTGCCGGGCTGCGGTCAGTCCTCAGCCAGATCGCGCTGGCGCCGATCCAGCGCATGGACGACTGGAGCGTGCTGCTGGTGGATGTGCAGCAGCCCGTGCCGCCGCAGGAGCCGGTGGAGCCGGTGTCCATGCTGCGCGAGGAAGAGGCCAAATACCCGTCCGCGGCGAAAAAACCGTACAGGTACCGTGTCCGGGACTGCCATGCCCGGGAAATGACATGGGCCGCTTATGACAAGGCGTACGGCGGCCTGGCGGATGCGGACATCGAGACCATGGCGCTGGAGCTGAGCCGGCAGATCGAGCAGGAGCATCTGCGCGGTAGCGACTGTGTGGATGTGCGGCCGGAGCGCGTCCGCGTGACGGTCCGGCGCGCAAGCGCGGACGGCGCGTGCGGCTATGCGTTCCGCCTGGGCAGCGAGCGAAGGAAAAAAACCGCACGGGCGGGGGAGCGCGCATGGGATGCCTATGCACTCAGCGCGCTGCTCTATCAGGCCGCCGGCGAGGGGAAGGCGTTTGCGGAGGCGGAGCGCTTCCCGCCGATCCCGCGTGCAAGCGGCCTGCCGCGGACATTCTGGCAGGCAGTGCGCCGTGCCGGCTGCAAGGATCCCGCGCGGCGGCTCACCGTCGAAGAGCTCCGGCTGTTCCTGTTTGCACAGGAGCTTGGTGATTGAGCGTCCGGCCGGCCCCCGTGTCTAATGCTTTTTGCGGCGGCATCATTTCCGCGTGTAGAATGGCAGCATAGCGATGGAGGAGCGGCCGGCGCTGCGCCCTCCGGAAAAGGGGAGAGAATATGGCAAGATACAGTGATTCCAGAAGGTTTGTCCTGGAAACGTCGGATGTCGCGGAGATGCTGGAGGCTTATAATCGCCGGTGCGGAAAGCACCTGAGGCTTGGAAAACGCATTGCCTCTGGCGGCTTTGGCGAGGTCTATAACGTCATTGGCACCGATACGCCGCAGGTCATGAAGGTCGTCGACACCAGAAAGAATACGCTTTCGGACAGGACGGGCGGCGGGCCCATCCGGCGCGGCACGATCGCAGTGCACCCGGAAACCATCGCGCGCCAGCACTGGCTGTATAAGGTGACGCGGCTGGAGATCGCGTCCATGCAAATGCTCGCGGGCAAGCCCAATGTGATGCCGCTGTGCGATGCGTTTGAGTATGCCGACCCGTTTTTTGGCGACCTGCCGGCTGAGGCGTGCGCGTATCAGAGGGCGTTCCTGATCTTCATGCCGAAGCTGGTGCCGCTGCTGGATTATATCCAGAAGAAGCCGGTCAGCGAGGGGCTGCTCATTCGGATGGCGGCGGATATTTGCACTGCCCTGTCCGCGTGCCGGGAGGTCCATATCATGCATCGGGATCTGAAGCCCGATAACATCTTCGTGCGCACGGAGAACGGAAAGGATGTCTTTGTCCTGGGCGATTTCGGCGCTGCGCGCCGGATGCAGTCGCCGTGTGAAAGCGGGATAACGCGCGTCGGTTCGGCCTGGTACCAGTCGCCGGAGGTGTATTATGGCAGAGCAGTGACCTATTCCGCGGATGTGTATTCGCTCGGTGTCACCATGTATTACCTCATCGCGGGCAAATTCCCGTATACAAGATTTACAGAGACGACCACGGTGCCGGAGCAGCCGCTGCCGCTGGAGCATACGTCCCCCCAGCTTGCCGCCGTCATTCGTCAGGCCATCCAGTACCGGCCGGAGAAGCGGTATGCCTCGGCCGATGAGCTGCGCCGGGCGCTGCTGGCCGTGGAGCGCAGTGACGCGCAGATCGGCGGCGGCGCCTTTAAGGCGGCCAAGCAGAAGCTGCTGGAGGGCAAGACGGATGAGGCGCTGGATATTGCCTGCCGCAACAGCGGCGGCCCGGACGGGATGGACTGCCTGTCGCTGGCCGGCTATCTCCTCTATGCGCGCGCATCGGCGGCGGACCGGCCGCAGGTCGGCAGAGATGTGATCCGGAAGCTGAGCCCTGCGGCGCAAGCCGGTGCGCCGCTCGCGCTGTTTCTGTTCGCCCAGATCTATTTCCAGCGGGGCAAGGCGTGCCGGGATCAGGGGGACGCGAAAGGCGGCCGGGAGTGCGACCGCAAAGCGGTCTGCACCTACCTGCGCGCGGCGGCAAAGCATGGATATGTGCTTGCCATGTACCACTATGGCCGGATCCTTTACGAGAACCGCTACCCGGACGTGGAGGCGTGTGATCGCAGGCAGGGCCTCATTTACATCCGCAAGGCCTGCGAGGCCGGCTATCTGGACGCCATGCGGATCTTGAAGCGCATCGCCGAGAATGACCCCGACGTTCAGATCGGGGAGGCGGCGCGCTCGCTGATGGCGGCGGAGCTGAGCGACTATGACGAGCGGCGCACCGCTTCTCTGATCCACTTCCTCTGAAGAAAAATCTCTGAAAATGAAAGCGGCACAGGCGATGAGCCTGTGCCGCTTTGCTGTCCGGGGCAGTGTCTAAAGGGTTTCGCCGGGGTGATCGCGGTGTGTGATAGACTGTGCTCACAGGGCCGGAAGTTTGCACGGATGGCAGAAAAATGAGGAGGTTTTACTATGAGCACGGTTGCGAGCGTTGTTTTGTGGCTTTCCCTTGCGGGTGTGGTCGCCTTTTTGGCATTTTCGAAGAAGGGGAGGGGGATCGGCAAGCGGTTTCATTCCCTCGTTCAGCCGTATGAGGACACACAGGCTGCGGATGCGCCGGCAGGCGGGCGCTCTCCGCGCGGCGGCACGGTGCTCTACTCGATGGAGGAGCTCTCCATCGAGCAGCTACTCAACCGGCATAAGACGGCCACGTTTCCGATCCGCTTTCCGGAGGCCGACGCCGGCGAAAACGACCGTTTTGCCTACGTCAGCGGCTCGATGGCCACCCGCACGCAGCGTGAAAAGGGGGACGTGATCCTTGCCAAAAGCGACTATTCGGTCACGGTGTCGGATCTCCATCTGGGGATCTGCAGCGACGCGGAGGGCTACTTCCTCTACGATAACGATTCGTCGAACGGCACCTGGGCGGTCGCGGACGGCAAGATGACGAAGCTCCGGCCGAAGGAAACGTTCCCCATCACGGACGGCCTGGTGGTGTACCTGGGACGGCAGCCGATCCGGTTTCACATCTCGCAGGGAGGGCTTCCCTCCTTTGACGAAACGGATGCCCGTGCGATGGGAAAAGCGCCCCTTGACGCCCATGCCGCGACGCGCGTTGACATGGGGGAGCGCCGCCGCACGCGCGATCATGTCCATCGCAGCTGAGGAGGTGCGCATATGAGCAGCTTTGTAACGCAGATCGCCGGGGCAATCATCGTCGTGATCAGCCTTGCGTTCGCACTTAGCGTGTTTTTTCTCTCGCTGCCGGAAGAAAAGCCGCGCGGCGTACCCGAAGCAGCGGCGCAAGCGTCGCCGCGCACGCGCGATCATGTCCACCGCACGGCTGCAAAGCCTGCGGACAAAAAGGAGGGAGAATCATGAGCAGGCTGACAGTACCCGCTGCCGCTGAGGGCAAAAAGGATCGGCACGTTCTCCGCACGAGCCGGGAGGCGGTACGCCTGTTCATCGCCGATATGGTGCACGCCGTCCGCTGCGTACCGGAGGCGCTCGCCGAAGTGCGCGGGTCGCTGCATCCGCTTCGCGCGAAGCAGGCGCTGGAGACTGTGCTCGCAGAGCTGCTGCTCATGGCCGCCTTCGGCCTGTACCTGCTCCTTCGTCTGCCCGCTGCGGCTGACCTGTATTTTTCGATCATGATGCCGGCGGCCATCTTCGTGCTGATCGCGTTCGCCCTGTTTGTACAGAGCTGCGGCGGCGATGTCACGTTCGGGCTCATCGTCAGTACGCTCATCGTGCTCGGCATCGTGCTCCAGCTCATGCTCACGGCTTACGCCGCCTATGCAGGCGCCACCTCGCCGCGGCGCTTTCTCGTCATCCACTGCGTTTCGCTCATCACCGGCTTTTTGGCGCTGCTCTTTTTCCGGTGCGTGCTGCGGATGCGCGCCGTCCATGCGGCGGTCTTCCTCTCGCTGCTGACCGCGGCGTGCTATCTTATCCTGTTCGTATTCGGCTCCGCGCCCGCCGGCACAAATGCCAGGGCCTGGCTGTGCATCGGCCCGCTCTCTCTCCAGCTCACGGAGATCGCCAAGGTGCTGGCCGCAGCGGCAATGGCGCTGGTCATCAGTGACACGGACCGCAGTGGGAAAGCGCGTCTGCTCCGCTCCTTTGCGATCCTTGCCGCCAACGGCGTTTTTCTCGCGGCGCTCGGCGAACTCGGCACCCTGCTCGTGCTCACCCTTGTCTATGCTTGCCTGCTGTTTGTTTTCTGCCCGGACCGGACAGAGCTCAGGCGCGCGACGCTGCTGAAGATGCTTGGCGCTGTGGCGGTGATCCTAGTGTGCGTCGCCGTGTTCTCGGCAGTTTGCCTGCGTGCGAGCAACGGGGCCAAGGTCGCGGTGATCCGGGAGGTGCGCACTGCCGCTCCCGCTGCCGACGGGGACACGCGCACCATCGACGAGAAGATCGCTGCCGCCTGTGCGCGGGATAAAGAGGCGGCCAAGACGTGCGCGCCTTTGATCAACCGCGTCGGCAATGAAGTTTGGAAGGTCTGCCGCAGGGTGCTTGCCATGAAAAAGCCGGAAGGACTCACCGACGAGCAGATGCTTGCGCTCGGGGTCGATAATTATCAGCTCCGCAGAAACAATATGGCGGCCGCTTCGGGCGGCTGGTTCGGCAGCAGCTACGAAATGGACAGGTACACGATGGTCGTGGCCGAGAGTGATTTCGTTTTTGCCTTCGTCCTGCGTGCGCTCGGGGGCGTCGGCGGCATCGCGGTTTTGCTCATGACGCTCGCCCTGCTCATATGCGGCAACAGGCGCCTCGGCGCCGTCGCAGGCCGCGCGGAAATGGCGGTCGGCTATGCGTTTTTATACGCGCTGGTCGGGCAGATGCTCATCTGCATCGCCGCCAACATCGGCCTGCTCCCGACTGTTGGCCTGCCGATGGCGTTTCTCTCGCGCGGCAACGCCAATTCCGTTATCTCCTACTTGCTTGTTCTTTTCATCCTCTACGCCGGCAGAAGGCCGCAAAAGGAGGTCACGAGATGAAAGACGTGAAAGGCCAAAAGAAACAGCGCTTTCTGCGGACACCCGGCCGCCGCGGCGCTGCCGTGAACGCGGGTGCGGCGCTGCTTGCGTTCTTCATGTTCCTTGTGGTCATGGTGGACAGCGGTATGATGCCCGGCGTCAGCTCGCGCGTGGACAGCGATCAGGCCACGACCGCCTATTGGGGTAAGGTCAATTCCAGCATTGAGGGCACGATCTATGACCGGAACGGAACCGTGCTTTGCAGCGCGGCCGACCGCGGCACGCCGGGAACACTGACCTACCCGGAGAGCACGAGCTTCCTGCTCGGATATAACTCGCTTCGCTATGGCCAGTCGGGGCTGCGCAGCATGTACAGGGACGTACTGCTGGATACCGACGAAAACGGCAAAGGGGGCAGCCTGAACCTCACGCTCGATATCGACCTGCAAAACGACTGTCAAAGCCAGCTGAGCGGTCATGAGGGCGCGATCATCGTGATGAATTGGCGTACAGGCGCGCTGCTTGCCGCTGCCAGCAGCAGCGACCCGAACATCACCTTCAACGCCAACGAGATCGACGAGAACTGGGAGCTGTACGATCAGGGCGATTTCTGGTATGACCGCTGCTGGCTCGTGGAGGATCCCCCGGGCAGCACGCAAAAGATCCTGACTGCGGCGTGTGCACTCGAAAACGGCCAGGAGGACTTCGAACTCGACGATACCGGCGAGTTCGCTGTCGGCGGCGCGAGCATCCACAACTTCAGCAATGGCGTCTACGGCCGCACGAACCTGCAAAGCGCGCTTCAAAACTCTGTCAACACATACTTCGCAGCGCTCTCGCTCCGGCTCGGCCAGCGCGCGTTCATGGAAACGCAGGAGCAGTTTTTATACAACGTACCCATTGCGGATCTGGATTTCACCGAGCAGACGCTGACGTCCTCGGTCAGCCTGACCACGCAGGCGTCGCTCGCAATGGCGGGGTACGGTCAGAGCACGCTCCGGACGAGCCCGCTGCACATTGCCCTGTCGATGGCCGGCGTCATGCATGACGGCACGATCGTCAAGCCGTATCTGGTAGAGAACACGACGATCAGGGGCAAAACGAAGCATCAGCACAAGCCGGAAACGCTCAGCAAAGACTGCATCTCCAGAGCCAATGCCCGCACGCTGCGCTCGTATCTGAACGCCAATGCGATCGGTTACGGCTTTGATGAAGCGTCCTGCGGGACGGCTTATGCCAAGACCGGCACGGCCGACGACAGCCGAGGGAGCAACCACATCTATTGTCTGGCTGCGACCGGTGACTATGTTGTGCTCGTCAGCATCAGCCATACGCACAGCGCTTCCAGCCTTGCCCTTCCGATCACGAAGAACGTGCTCTCGTATGTCCACGGCATGCAGTCCTGAGGCGCACATCGCCCGCGCTGAAAACGGCACGGCACCCGCACCGCGAACCGGCGGCGGGCGCTGTGCCGTTTCTTTTTCTAAAAAGTTCGCGGGTGGGCGCCGCATGGTGGAGTATAGTTAAGTGGAAGTTATCAGGTGAAAGGAGAAAACGATATGAGTTGCTCGAACAAGCCGGAAAAGGACACCGGGTTGGATCTGAATCCGGAGGAGCTGGACGATCCCGCCGTGATCAACAAGACCATTGCTGCCCACCTGACCTGGATCGATGCCGCAGCGGAGAAAGCGGCGCAGTGGCCGCGGCTTTCCGGCCGGGACGCGGAGGAAACGTTTGCAGAATGCGGGGGCCTGCGGATCCACCTTGCGGCCGCGGGCGGCCTTCAGAAAGAAATGGCGCGCATCACCGCCCGCCCGCTGGTCGTGTTTCGCGGCACGCTTGTCATTGCCGACAACGGCGGCTTCGCGTTCAGGCAGAAGCTGAGATTTCGCGCGATGTCCAACCAGCTGAAGGATACGCGCGTCTGGCAGATGCGGGCGCCGGACAAGCTCTTGCCCCTGCTGCGCTACGTCTGTGAGCACGAGATCGAAGTCTCCCTGCTGGGGCGGCTCGGCCCGCTTGACAGGAGCGCCAAGGGGGATAAAAGCCTTCACTTCACGGCCTGTGATCTCGCCCTTGAGGGGGAGGGACCCCAGCTCGGATCGGCTGCGGGAACGCACATCCCGCGCGCGCTCACGCGGTCGATCATCCTTAAGCTCTTAGCGGGCAGTGACGCGCCCGGGGCCTGTTATGATGCGCACGCGCGCTATTCGACCCGTGCCGAGCTGGAACTGCTGTATGAATTTTATAAGGACACGCTCCCGCCTATGGTGCGGACGCTTGCGCAGCGTTCACTTCTCGATTACGGGCGGCTCCGCGGCGATGAGCAGAAGCATGCGGGTCAGGCCGCTTCGTTCGTCTGGGAGGTGGACTGGCGGCAGGCCGATACCGCGGGCATCCCTCCGTGCGCAGTGCTGCGCGAGAAGCTCCGCGCACGCTTTAGCGGCATGGACGACGTGATCGAGCGCCTGCTCGAGATCGCGGCGGCCATCCGCCGCTCCGGCACGATCCCGAAGCAGGGGGTGCTCCTCTGGGGGCCTGCCGGCGGCGGCAAAACCATGGTCGCCTCGGCGTTCGCCGAACTGATCGGCTTCCCGCTGGAAAGGCTGGACTTCAACAGCTCGGGCGATCGTGAGACGCTTTGCGGTACCTCCCGGATCTATGGCAACGCAAAAATGGGGGAAATTTCCGAGTGCATCCGCCGGGCCCACAGCGCCGGCATGGTGCTGTTGATCAACGAGCTCGATAAGGCGCAGACAGCGAAGGACGGAGGACAGAATGCGTCCGAGGCGCTGCTGTCGGTGCTGGACAGAACGGGTTTCTATGATAACTTTTTGGTCGATCCGATCCCGACAGACCAAACCTTCATCATCGCGACCGCAAATGATATCTCGAAGATCCCGCAGACGCTGCTGTCCCGATTCTGCCAGATCGAAGTCAAGGGGTATGACGCGTATGACAAGCGGCAGATCCTTGCCCGCGCGCTCCCGGCTGCGCTGGCAGAGATGAAGATTTCGGACGGCAGCATCACGGTCACGGACGCGGCACAGGCGCTGATCGTGGAGGAATACACCGCCACGGGCGAGGCGCGGGGGATCGAACAGATCGCTGCGCGCATTGCACACAACTGCGCGCTGAGGCTTGAGCAGGGCGCAGCGGAGCCCATCGTCTACGATGAGATGGCGATCCGCCGGCTGCTGGGCGAGGGCAGTCTGTGCGAGCGCGTGACCGCCCTGAAGCCGGGCCTCGCCAAATGCGTCAGCGAGTGTGACGGCTGCGTACATCTGTGCCACGTTGAAGCGATGTTCCTGCAGGGGAGCGGCGGATTTGAAGTGCTCAACGGGAACGTACTCACGGATACGTACTGCCGCGAGGCGTTCCTGTATCTGCGCGCCCAGCACCCGGAGGTGGACTTTTCGCATCTGGATGTCGTCATTCGCCTCCCGGTCGAGATGCATTTGCTCAAGCACAACACCTTAGGCATTGCCTGTTACGCTGCGCTGCTTTCCTACCTGCGAGAGAAAGCACTCGACGGCAGCGTGGCGTTCGTCGGGGGCATGGACATGCTGGGCAATACCTACCTGGACGTCTCGTCACTCGACCGGTATCTGCCGGCGCTGGCTGCGGATGCGAGCGTCCACACCGTCGCCGTCCCGCTTGGGGCGGGGCAGCGCGTGTATTGCGCGGATGCCGACGGGCTCACGCTGGTCGAGGCGTATGACGCCGCGTCCCTGAACGCCGTCTGCGGTGCGTAAAAAGAGCCGGCCGTTCCTGCACGGGAACGGCCGGCTTTCTTTAGGTGTAGTTCGTCAGCCCGGCCAACTCGTCGGACTGCAGGTTGTTGCTTGCGTCGTACCCCAGCGTGTGCCTGGCGCCGCTGGGCGTGGTGTAGCTCTTGAGGCGCTGGGAGTCGGCAAAGAACTCGCTGGCCGTCTTGGCGTTGCCGTCCGTTGCCGCGATGGGGTTGCCCTTGCTGTCGTAGCTGTAGGTCTCCGCCGGTTCGAGCACGAGGCTGATGTTCGTGAAGTACGCGTCTCAGTTCGTCAATCTTCTTACTTTCTCTTCACACAGCCTGCTTTGTGGTCACCAGCAGAAACCTTGTCTGCCGCGCAACAGGAGAAAACGATACGCGAATATTTCGCAGCGATAAATGTATACTGTCGGTGCTGCGCTTTAGATAATTCCAGCATTTTCCTCCGCGCTGCCCAATTACAAACAGAGTCATCAACTAAGTATCCTCTTGTCATCCACAGGCCAGTATGCGAAAGAATATGAAGCGTCCACGTTAATGACCGAGCCTTTTTCAACGAATCACAAAAGAGTCGTTCCGGCTGCTTTTCAACAACAATAAGCGTGTATTGATAATCTGTACGCTTTCTGAAATGCCTATATGTAATTTTTATATTTGTCCGCGCAAAGGCCGATGCAACAATTCCTGTCTCTTGAACGAGCGCTTGTCGGCGCAAGTCCAAACAAGCGCCAAAAACGATACGGAAAGCGTGCAGAAGGTACCCATAGCCCAGAAAAGCGATGCATACCGCCCCAGATTTTGCCGCCAACACTCGACGAATGGAATCTCCGCTTCTGCTGAGGAAATCGACTGGCATAAAAATCACCCAAATATCAAGTGCTGCCACGAAAAGAAGAAGGATTGCCATTGGAATAACACGCCGACGGTAAGTACGTAACAATAACATTTGCTCTTCAGTCACTTTAATCACCTACCTCGAAGCATTTTGTAAAATTGGTACAAAAATCCTGGTGCACCATGGATGTTATCCCAGCTGGTCAAGCTCTGCCTGCCACACGGCGGCGCAGGCGTCGCTGGGTATGCGCCAGTCGCCGCGGGGGCTGAGCGTGACCGATCCGATCTTCGGCCCGTCGGGCAGGCAGCTGCGCTTGAACTGCTGCGCGAAGAAGCGGCGGTAGAAATTTTTCAGCCAGTGCAGCAGCACATCGTCCGGGTACCGGTCGCCGAGCGCATGGCGCGCCAGCCGGTAGATCTTCGCCGGGCCGAAGCCGAAGCGCAGCACGTAGTAGAGGTAAAAATCGTGCAGCTCATACGGGCCGACGAGCGACTCCGTCTGCTGGGCGATCTCGCCGTTTTCGTTCGCCGGCAGCAGTTCGGGGCTGACCGGCGTGTCGAGAATGTCGAGCAGCACGGCGCGCAGGGCTTCGTTTTCCGCCGCGTCGGCGGCATAGCGCACGATGTGGCGCACGAGCGTTTTCGGCACGTCGGCGTTCACGCCGTACATGCTCATGTGGTCGCCGTTGTAGGTCGCCCAGCCGAGGGCCAGTTCGCTCAGATCGCCCGTGCCGACGACGAGCCCGCCC
>OLQD01001488.1_pt1 | contig 19297 bp, 16 predicted proteins | sample 1672841 | NCBI WGS metagenome assembly OLQD01 (sample SAMEA3136729, study PRJEB25190) | human gut metagenome | biome: human gut; feature: human-associated habitat; material: faeces | place: Austria | collected 2013 | reverse complement strand
GCCCTTGACCCGCAGCTCGTATGATGATAACTAAAGTGTGATTATGAAAGGAAATCTGACATGAGGATTTATAATACTTTATCCAGAAGAAAAGAAGAGTTTAAGCCATTAGAAGAAGGTAAGGTTAAAATGTATGTCTGCGGACCTACTGTATACAACCTTATTCATATTGGTAACGCAAGACCTATGATTGTATTTGATACAGTAAGAAGATATCTTGAGTATAAGGGATATGATGTTAATTATGTATCTAACTTTACAGATGTAGATGACAAGATTATTAAGAAAGCTAATGAAGAAGGTGTATCTGCTGAGGAGATTTCACAACCACTTTTAAAGTTGCTGAAGATTCATTTCCTGCTTTATCTTTCACACGATAATGAACTTCATATTCGCCTACTTCATTGGCATCTATTTTATTAAAATTTACTTTTTCACTTAAATCTCCATCTTTATCATCCATTGCTTCTTTGATGTATTTTTCATACGCAATGTCCTCTCCTTTAAAGATTTCGATTTTTTCTGTTGTAAGTGTAATGTTAGGTTTTACTGTATCTGTAGGTTTTTCTTCTATTTTTTCTTTAGGTGCTGTTGGCATGGATTGAACATATCGATACACTCCATATCCACCTATTGACAGTAAAAGAAGAAGCATAATCAATGTAATCCTTTTCTTTCTTTTACGCTTTTTATCAGCTCGATACAGTTTCAATATCTCTTGTTCTCTTTCACTTAATTCCATGTTCGTCACCTAATTTCTATTCACACATATTGATAAAAATTTTGAAGTTATCGCTTGCTTCTTCAGAAGTACCTATATAGATATAATCTTTATATACATCTTTCTTTGGCACATCTTCAAATTCGATTTTTGCTATATTTGTAATTTCTGTTTGTTCTTTATTTCCATAGAATACAACATATCCTTGTACATACAATTTATGGTTCGTATTGTTTTCGATTGTAATCAAAGGTTGTTCGCTATCATTTCTCTTATCAGGAAATATCTGCACATTCACATCATCTTGAAATAATAATTCTGTTGATTTTTTACCATCTTCATTACTGCCTTCCACTTGAGAGGCTTTTAGAGAAGAAGCATCAAAGGTAATTTCTTGTCTTGATTCCCTTGCCCCTTTATTGTTTGGATTGACTGTTTCCATGACATAGGTTTGTTGTGGATTGATGTTTATATTGATTTCATCATCTTTATCTTCATCATGCACTCCGTTTTCATCTTCTTTGACAATTGTTCCTGTGACATTGATTTGAAACTTGTTATTGTTTGTTACGAATAATAAACAATCTCCGTTGGACTCCCCATATGGTACATAACTTACATCCACATTTTCCATGCTCCACTGCTCTATTGCCTCAGGCAGCTTTCGAAACATTCCCTCTCCTGAGCAAGGTGCATCCACCTGTATAGCATTAAAAAAGCCTGGGAAATGTGAAGCAAGCACAAAGCTGTCCTCATTTGTCACAATCGCATTTTTGATTCCCATACGCTCTATATTCTGCGACAAAATCCGGCTTCTTTGTGTGTTAATCTCATTTGATACCAAAAGTCCGCTGTCTCCTAAATATGTGGCAAGCTGTGTGCTCTTTCCACCGGGTGCCGCACACAGGTCAAGCACTCTCATACCCGGCTTTGGAGCTAAAAGTGCAGCCGCCGACATGGCACTTGGCTCCTGTATGTAGTAAAGCCCCATCTCATGATACGGATGCTTTCCCGGACGCACATTCTCATCAAAGTAATATGCCTCATTTGCCCACGAAACCCTTTTATCTGAAGAAATTCCAAGTACCTTCAATATCCGCATTCTTTCTTCCGGGCTTTGTACCTTTAATGTATTAAATCTGAGTGCCTGAAATCTGTTATTGTCATAGCTGTATAAGAAATCATCCCACTCATCACCCAGAAAGGCCTTCATCTTTTTTTCAAACTCTATCGGTAAATTCATCATCAAATCCTCTTGTTTTCTTACGAAATAATTACAATATATCTTACTATCACACACATAGTCATGTATCTAAGCACTTCGATATTACCACATTTCTACTATCCATGCTATCAATTTTTTGTATACATATCACTGCTCACTACGTACATTGCTTATATCCACCACTGTCACATTCTTATAATAATATCCGATTATATCCTTATAGCTGCTTCCTGCCTTTGCCAGCTTGTCTGCCCCATACTGGCTGAAGCCTATTCCATGGCCGAAGCCTCCGCCGGACAGTGTATAGTGACCATTTGCACCGGCACTCACACTAAAGCAGGCGCTTGGTATCATCGACATATTCTCCCTCACAGAGCTATCGTTTAATGTAACTTTTTTCTGATAATGCCCTAACGCCTTTCTTATATCATTCTCCGCCGTAAAGGTCTGCGATTTGTTTCCGTAATTTATTGTGAGCGAAAGTACATAACCAGCATCCGACGTCTTATCGACAGAAATACCTGTTGCTGTGCCGTACTGAGGATCATTGTATGCCGATAAATCGAGTTCCGAGGTCCATCTGTAGTATGGCGAATTGTCATCCACCGACTCCACCTTGTGTATGAAATCCGGTGTACTCGAAGACCATACCTCCATATCCTCGGTTTTTCCGGCAGACGTAGAAAAATAATAACAGGTTATTAAGCTCCTTCCGCATGAGACAACCTGCCCTGCCGTAGCTTTTACAGCCTCATCGGTCGACTGCTTTGTTTCTGAAGCGTTATAGACCTGAAAAGCTGTGGTATTGTCAATATTTGCTCCGTATAGCGCATACTGTGTATTTTTCATCTGTGAATATACAAAGGTTCTTGCGCAAACAGCCTGAGCCTTAAGCGCCTCTGCATCAAATGTAGACGGCATCTCCGACGGCAGCACATAGCGCACATATGTCTCCACATCGACTGTATTCACCGCCACAATACCTTCCTCTGTCCCGATAAACTCAAATGAGCCCGGATAGCTCTTACCGTTTATGCCGACATAATTGTCCGCTGAGCTCACCTTTATCTGGCTTTTTTGCGCATTTGCCATATATGCACCCACATCGTCAATAACATTGCTTCCACAGTCAGTATCATCCACATAAAGGTTAGCTGCGGCAGCTGCCGCAATTGTTGGAAATGCATCCTTTCCATCGTTTTTTATAAGCACTCTTATGTATGTAAGGTCAGGTACCTGTCTTCTGACAATGGCACATATCCTGCCGGAATCAAGTATGTAAGAAAGTGTTTCACTTCCGATTATCAGGTCAGAAACCGCTATTTCCTTAGGTGAAGTGCCTGTGTCATCATACACCGGCAGCTTGTCTGACTGCATTGGAATGTCACCCTGCCCTGCAATCTGCATGGTACCGTCTCCGTACGACAGCATCACACCTGATATATCATCCGGCTTTATCTGTATCTTTTTGACCTTAGAGCCACTGATTTCAATATCACAGACACCTGTAAAGTTCTCTTCCATGGTACCCTTTGCCCTGTATAGATCTCCATCACATATGAAAATCAGCCTTCCATCGTCATTTGACACAATATATGCATTCTCATACACCATATCCTTCGTCACAGCCCTCGCCTGTTTTACAAGTGTCCCTTTTTCCTTTTGTACCATAACAATTGCAAAAACAATAACCACGCATACCATGGTTATCGCAAGCATTATCCAGACCATCTGATTCGGCTTTTGCCGTCTTCGTCTTCTATTTGCCAAATTTCTGTTCTCCTTAACACCCAAATAGTGGTTACTGCTCAAAAAATGGGAGCTGCAAAAACAGCTCCCTTTATCATCTGTACCTAAGAATCCTTTGTGCTTTAAAAATCTTTTGTATCTCATAAAGCTTTTGTACGTCCGGAGTTCTTTTGTACATTATTATTCTTTTGTAAGAACCCAAAATGCCGGCCCTGTAATTTAGACTCCTAGCGCTCTTGCTAGGTGGGTAACCGCAGTCTGCCTTCTGCCTTCCGCTGCATAATGACGGCCTGACATCCAACAGCTCATATAGGAATCCCGTTTAAAGTAAATGTAGGTTCTAAATACACAGGGTTGTCGAACATCTCAGGTATCTTTGTAAATTCATTATACTTTATTATGTCTCATGTTGCAATGCAAAATTCATGTTAGAATTTAACAAATTTTTCTCTGGCATTTCGTAACATATTTGAAAACCAGATAATTACTGCGACGAATATAATCATCTCCACATATGACCAGTACGGTATTTTTTTGAGGCAATCCGAAACTATCGCAACTATACTGATAACAAAAATCACAATGCCGAATACAAGCGACTTTGGATAAATATAAGCTATATATCCGGCCGTATCCTTTATCTTTTTCATCTCATCCTCAGCCACAAAGGTGCTTTCAATTTTGCCGCTTTTCTTCATTCGTAGTGACACAAATATTATGTAAATTCCTAATATCAGCGTGACCGCATCTATTATAATAAAATAGTTCATGCTTCTTTCTCCTGTATCTTTATTTATTATTCCTAAATAGTTACCACGGATTTTATGATTAAAGGGTCAAAATACCTTTTTACCCTCATATCATTTTATTTATACAAAAAAATATGTAAAATCATCAAAACTAGTATAACCTCATGTAAGGAAAAAATAAATGGTAAATAAGTCCCATCTATTTCTTAAATTTCTTTTATTAATATAGTAAAGAGTATACATGATTATTGCAGTAATCTGATAATTATTCACTCTATGATCAGAGCACAAAAAGAACATCTGCAAACAGCAGATGTTCTTTTATGTTGCGCTATATATAATTATATATCAGACCAGTTACAATTATATGATTAAATGGCCAAAGGGTAACAATATATTATTACTGCACACCGAGCATTTTCTTAACAGTGTTTTCCATCTGATCCACATCACATACTGTGTTGTGAAGAATCTTTGCATCCCTGATTTCCTCGATGGCATTTGGTACCTTAACCTTGCCAAGCTTTGAAAGCTCATCAACAAGCTCAAAGTCTGTCATTGAATCGTACTTAGGATCAATTGCATCCATCACACTTCTTGTGAATTTGAACGGGCTTGCTGTAGATGCGATAACTGTCTTTGTGGCTGTATCACCTGTAGCCTCCTTATACTTGTCATATACACCTGCTGCAACTGCTGTATGAGTATCAATAATGTATCCTGTATCCTCGTAAAGCTTTTTGATGACCTCAGCGGTTTCCTTCTCACTTGTGTAATTTCCATAGAAATCAGAAAGCTTTTCCTTCATCTCAGGTGTTACAGTGTATTTGCCATCCTTAGCAAGCGAAGCCATAAGCTGAGCATTTTTATTTGCATCATTTCCTGCAATACGGTAAATGAGTCTCTCAAGGTTTGAAGAGATGAGAATATCCATGGATGGTGAATTTGTGAGGATAAACTCTCTGTTTTTATCATACTCTCCTGTTGTGAAGAAATCGTAAAGCACCTTATTCTCGTTTGAGGCGCAGATAAGCTTTGCAACAGGAAGTCCCATATTCTTTGCATAAAACGCTGCAAGTATATTTCCAAAATTTCCCGTAGGAACAACAATATTTATCTTCTCATCCTTTGCGACAGCTCCCTGTGCAAAAAGCTTTGAGTAAGCATATACATAGTACACAATCTGTGGTACAAGACGGCCTATATTGATTGAGTTGGCAGATGAGAACTGATAGCCTGCGGCATCCATCGTCTCTGCAAGAGCCTTATCATTGAACATAGCCTTTACTGCTGACTGTGCCTGGTCAAAGTTGCCGTGAATACCCACTACATGAGTATTGGCACCCTTTTGTGTAAGCATCTGCTTCTCCTGAATCGGGCTGACACCATTCTTTGGATAGAAAACGATAATCTGTGTACCCTCAACATCAGCAAAGCCTGCCATAGCTGCCTTTCCTGTGTCTCCTGATGTGGCTGTCAGGATGACAATCTCGTTTTTAACATTGTTTTTCTTTGCAGATGTGATAAGTAAATGAGGCAGAATGGATAATGCCATATCCTTGAAGGCTATTGTAGAGCCATGGAACAGCTCAAGGTAGTAAGCCCCGTCAGCAAACTTAAGCGGTGCAATCTCAGTAGTATCAAACTTGCTGTCGTATGCCCTGTTGATACAATTTTTAAGCTCTTCCTCTGTGAAATCCGTAAGGAAAAGCTTCATAACCTCATATGCTACCTGCTGGTATGACATCTTAGAAAGCTCCTCAATAGAAACATCAAGTGCCGGAATGCTCTCAGGTACAAATAATCCTCCGTCATCGGCAAGGCCCTTAAGGATAGCCTGTGAAGCTGTTATTTTCTTTTCACTGTTTCTTGTGCTTGAATATAATAAATCCATTTTTTACCTCATTTCTCTTTTTATCTTATCTAAATCCATATTGCAGCATCTCTATATGCAGACAATTATTATCATTTATAGTATAATAAATTTCATATATCAAATCAATAACAAAAATGCTACAATTTATTTGTAAACAACATTACTTTTAATATTGTACTAAAAACTCCCGCGGTTATATAACCTCGGGAATTTTTATAATTACTTCTGATTTATATAGTTTACAAGTCCCTCGCAGTCGATAATCTTCTGCATGAACGGTGGGAAGGCCTGTCCCTTAAACTTCTCTCCTGTTGTCTCATCTGTGATGATACCGGAATCAAAGTCTACAGTCACCTCATCACCGGCATTTATTGCCTTTGCTGCCTCAGGGCACTCGATAATAGGAAGACCTATATTGATTGCATTTCTGTAGAAAATTCTTGCAAATGTCTCTGCGATAACACAGCTTACGCCGGCAGCCTTGATGGCAATCGGTGCATGCTCTCTTGATGAACCACAGCCGAAGTTCTTGTTGGCTACCATGATATCCCCGGCCTTTACATTATTTACAAAATCCTTGTCGATATCCTCCATGCAGTGTGTTGCAAGCTCCTTAGGATCAGAAGAATTCAGATATCTTGCGGGAATGATTACATCTGTATCGACATTGTCTCCATATTTAAATACACGACCGTGTGCTGCTTTCATTGTGCTTCCTCCAATCTTTACATAACATCCTTTGGTCCTGAAATCTTACCTGTAATGGCACTTGCAGCTGCAACAGCAGGGCTTGCCAGATAAACCTCAGAATCAACATGACCCATACGTCCGACAAAGTTACGGTTTGTGGTAGATACGCATCTCTCGCCCTCAGCGAGCACTCCCATGTATCCGCCAAGACATGGTCCGCAGGTAGGTGTGCTCACAATGGCACCCGCCTCGATAAATGTCTTAAGAAGGCCCTCTTCCATAGCCTGAAGATAAATCTTTTGTGTTGCAGGAATCACGATAACCCTGATACCATCCGCAACCTTTTTACCCTCAAGAATCTTTGCTGCAATACGCAGATCATCCATACGGCCGTTGGTACATGAGCCGATTACTACCTGGTCAATCTTTACATCGCCCACCTCATCGATGGTACGTGTATTGTCAGGCAGATGTGGGAATGAAACTGTAGACTTAAGTGTGCTAAGGTCGATTGTATACTCCTCATCATACTCTGCATCACTATCAGCCTCATACTCTGTGAACGGACGCTTTGAATGCTCCTTCATGTACTCTCTTGTGAGATCATCTACAGGGAAGATACCATTCTTGCCGCCGGCCTCAATTGCCATATTGGCGATAGTAAATCTGTCGTCCATAGAAAGATATTTAAGTCCATCTCCGACAAACTCCATTGACTTATAAAGTGCGCCGTCCACACCAATCATACCGATGATATGAAGGATAACATCCTTACCGCTGATCCACTCAGCCGGTTTTCCGACAATATTGAACTTGATAGCAGAAGGTACCTTAAACCAGGCCTTGCCTGTAGCCATTCCTGCTGCCATATCAGTGCTTCCCACACCTGTAGAGAAGGCTCCTAAAGCTCCGTATGTGCATGTATGTGAATCGGCTCCTATAATCACATCACCTGCCACAGTCAGTCCCTGCTCAGGTAAAAGTGCATGTTCGATGCCCATTTTTCCTACATCAAAGTAATTTGTAATCTCGTTTTTGCAGGCAAACTCGCGAACACATTTACAGTGTTCTGCTGACTTGATGTCCTTGTTTGGTGCAAAGTGATCCATAACGAGTGCGATTTTATCTTTATTAAACACTCCCTCTACCTTCATCTTGTCGATCTCATGAATCGCTACAGGTGAGGTAATGTCGTTTCCAAGCACAAGATCTAAATCAGCCTCAATGAGCTGTCCTGCACTAACAGAGTCAAGGCCTGCGTGTGCAGCAAGAATCTTCTGTGTCATTGTCATTCCCATGCTTATATTCCTCCTAGCATATAAAAATATTGTATTATGATTGTATCTGAATCAAGTTTACTTAAGACATCATAACATATGATTTTCCATAATAAAAATACATAATAAACATATTTACCATAACTAAATCTCATGGTATAATAAACACAGATTTGTTGATGTTCACACCTTTTTGTGACAAGCAACGATTACAGCCCATTAAAAGTACAAACCACAGGAGGTACAAATGAACCAGAATCTCTCATCTTACTGGATTTTCTATACTGTCGCCAATGCCGGCAATATATCAAAGGCAGCCAAGGAGCTCTATATCAGCCAGCCTGCCATCAGCAAGTCAATTCAAAAGCTTGAGGACGGACTGGAATGCAAGCTTTTTTCCAGAAGCTCCAGAGGTGTCGTCTTGACCGATGAGGGCAGGCTTCTTTATGATCATGTAAGCGAGGCCTTTGAGGCATTAAATGAGGGGGAGGAAAAGCTGAAGCGCTCAATAGAGCTCGGTGTCGGCCAGCTTAAGATTGGTGTCAGCTCAACACTCTGCAAATATATGCTTTTGCCATATCTCAAGGAATTCATACATAGAAATCCTCATATAAGCATCTCAATCGAATGTCAGTCCACCAATGAGACCTTAAAGCTCCTCGATGATGACAAAATAGATATAGGTCTGATTGGAAAACCAGCATCCCTTAAAACTTTCAATTTCTATTATCTGGACAACATCGAGGATATATTTGTCACTACAAAGGACTATCTGCGCAACTTAAGCGCCCGTGGTGTCAAAAAGAGCGAGATTTTGCAAAACTCTACTCTCATGCTTCTCGATAAAGGCAATATGACACGTAAATATATTGATGATTATCTGCAAGAGAACCAGATACACGTAAAGGACTCTATAGATATATCAAATATGGACCTGCTCATCGACTTTGCCAAAATAGGCGTAGGTGTGGCATGCGTCATAAAAAGCATAGTTTCAAAAGAGCTTGCTGACGGTACCCTGATTGAAATTCCTCTCGGCATACCAATCCACAAGCGTGAGGTTGGCTTTGCTTACAAGGAGTCTTCAAAGCTTTCCACCTCTTTACAGACCTTTATCAAGTTTTATGAGAGCTACACACCAGAGGATTTTTAAATAACAAAATATGACCCCGGAGGTATTACCTTGAAAGAACAAATACACACTATCCCCATATCAGACGCCTTTGACAATGCCGGTGAATGCCCCTTCTGCTATATAGAAAAACGCACCGAGGATCACGTCATGGATTTTGTACTTGGTCATGGTGCCTCTTACATGGAGGCTGACATACGCGATATGACCGATAAGGAGGGCTTCTGCCGTGCACATTTCAAAAAAATGTTTGACTATGGCAATTCACTCGGAAACGCCTGGATACTAAAAACCATGTACATGCGCCATATTGAGGAGATGGACAAAGAATTTAAGAACTTTAAGCCTGATTCAGTGCAAAAGAGCGGTCTTTTCAAAAAAGCAAACGCCTCCTCCAATTCCATCGTGGACTGGATTAACAAGCGTGAATCTACCTGCTTTATATGCGACAGCGTAAACAAGACCTTTAATGCATACATGAAGACCTTCTTCACTATGTATGAAAAGGATCCTGAACTAAAAGAAAAATTAAAGAACACAAAAGGATTTTGTCTCGATCACCTGAAAGTGGTTCTGGAAGGAGCTGACACTTATTTAAAAGGTGATAAGCGCAAAGAATTTTACGATATCGTACTCCCTCTAATGCACGAAAACATGAACCGCATATATGAAGATGTTGCATGGTTCATCGAAAAATATGATTATAAAAATAAAGATGCCGACTGGAAAGATTCCAAGGATGCGATCCAGCGCGGTATGCAGAAGCTTCGCGGAAGTGATCCATCACTTCCACCACATGTTCTCAAAAAATAAAATCACCCGGTATTCTGCCGGCCGTCTAGTGGCTGTGCAAAATACCGGGTAATTTTTATTTCATTACGATGTTTACAATACGTCCCGGAACATAAATCTCTTTTACGATATTTCCTGTAAGCTTATCTGCAATAACATCCTTTGCTTTTGCAATAACCTCATCCTTAGGATCCTGTTTTCCGATTTCAAGAGTGCCCTTAGTCTTTCCGTTGATCTGTACAGCAATCTCTACTGTATCCTCAACAGTCTTTGCCTCATCGTATACCGGCCATGGCTCAAATGCGATTGTATCGTCATGTCCCATTCTCTGCCAGATTTCCTCACCAACATGTGGACATACACAAGAAAGCATCTTGATAAGCCCCTCTGCAAACTCTCTAGGACATCTGCCTGCCTTGTATACTTCATTGACAAAAATCATCATCTGGCTGATAGCTGTATTGTAGCCAAGTGCCTCGAAGTCGTTTGTGACCTTCTTTACTGTCTGATGATAGATTCTTGTGAGCTTTCCATCATCCTCTTCGATAATATTCTCAGGCTCTGTAAAGAAATTCCATACACGTGTGATGAATCTCTTTGCTCCCTGTACGTTGCTGTCGTTCCAAGGCTTTGAAACTTCAAGTGGTCCCATGAACATCTCGTAGAGACGAAGTGTATCAGCGCCGTACTCCTCGACTACATCACTAGGATTTACTACGAACTCCGGGAATCTCTTGCCCATCTTGATACCGTTTGATCCAAGGATCATTCCCTGATGTACGAGCTTCTTAAAAGGCTCCTTTACTGGAGATAAGCCCTGATCAAAGAGGAATCTGTTCCAGATTCTTGAATACATGAGGTGTCCTACCGCATGCTCCGGTCCACCAACATAGAGATCTACAGGCATCCAGTGCTTTAAGAGCTCCTGATTTGCAAATTCCTTATCATTGTGTGGATCGATATATCTCATATAATACCATGAGGATCCTGCTGAGCCTGGCATGGTGGATGTCTCACGAGTACCCTTTACGCCGTTTCTGTCATACTGCTTCCACTCTGTAGCGTTCTCAAGAGGTGCCTTGCCATTCTTGCCCTTGTAATCCTCAAGCTCAGGAAGGACAAGCGGAAGCTCATCATCAGGAAGGAAATAGATTGAACCATCCTCCTTGTATACACATGGAACAGGCTCTCCCCAGTATCTCTGACGTGCAAAAATCCACTCACGGAACTTGTAGTTTACAGTTCTCTTTGCCACGCCCATCTTCTCAAGCTTGGCTGTAATAGCTTCCTTAGCATCCTCGACTACCATTCCGGTAAACTCCTCTGAGTTGATGAGCTTGCAGCCCTTTCCAAGGTAATCGTGCTTCTCAAATGCATGCTCTGATACATCTGCACCATCAATTACCTGAATCATCTCAATATCATGAGCCTGTGCATACTCGAAATCTCGCTGATCATGGGTAGGAACTGCCATAACAGCACCTGTACCATAGCTTGCCAGTACGAAATCACCGATGAACATGCGCACTTCCCTGCCGTTTACAGGATTGATACAATGAAGTCCCTTAAGCTCACAGCCTGACTTTGTCTTGTTAAGCTCAGTTCTGTCCATATCGCTCTTCTTTACAGTCTCATCTATGTAAGCCTGAACCTCTTCTTTGTTCTCAACTCTGTCCATGAGACCCTTTACTATATCTCCGTCCGGAGCAAGCACCATAAATGTGATACCATATATTGTCTCGATACATGTAGTAAAGATAGAGAACTCTCCACCGCCTACAATCTGGAATTTGACCTCGACTCCTGTGCTCTTGCCAATCCAGTTTCTCTGCATTTCCTTGGTAGACTCAGGCCAGTCTATCTCATCAAGCCCCTCAAGGAGCTTTTCTGCAAATGCCGGCTGGTCAATAACCCACTGTTTCATGTTCTTGCGGACTACAGGATAGCCGCCACGCTCTGACTTGCCATCTATAACCTCATCGTTTGAGAGAACTGTTCCAAGCTCCTCGCACCAGTTTACAGGCATATCAATATGCTTTGCATATCCGGCCTCATAAAGCTTCTTGAAAATCCACTGTGTCCACTTGTAAAACTCAGGGTCGCTTGTAGAAATCATCTTTGACCAGTCATAATCAAAACCAAGCTCTCTTAACTGCTTTGAGAAGGTCTCTATATTCTTCTGAGTGAAACCGTTTGGATGATGACCTGTGTTTACAGCATACTGCTCTGCCGGTAAACCGAATGAATCATATCCCATCGGATGAAGTACATTGTAGCCCTGCATTCTCTTCATACGCGACATGATATCTGTAGCTGTATAGCCCTCCGGATGTCCAGCGTGAAGGCCTACTCCTGAAGGGTAAGGGAACATATCAAGTGCATAGTATTTAGGCTTTGAAAAATCCCAAACATCTGTCTTGAATGTCTCGTGTTCTTTCCAGTATTCCTGCCATTTTTTCTCTATGGCCTTGTGATTGTATGGTTCTGACATACTTGCCTCCTTATATCAAAAACGCTCCGCCTCTCAAAGAGACGAAGGCGTATTTTTAATCCGTCTGATTAACATTCATAATTTTACACATCACACTATATTTTGTCAAGTTTTGCTATATAAAAAACCCGGTGCATCACTGCCCCGGGTCTTATTGCCATATATATCTGACAGATTAGTTGTTGATGAGCTTGTCGCTCTCATCATTCCAGCTGTAAAGCTTACGGATTTCCTCACCAACCTTCTCTGAAGGATGCTCAGAAGCAAGCTTTCTCATAGCCTTGAAATGTACCTGACGTCCTGCTGGTGACATATCAAGTAAGAACTCCTTAGCAAATGTACCATCCTGGATGTCAGAAAGAATCTTCTTCATAGCTTTCTTTGTCTCAGCTGTAACAATCTTAGGTCCTGTTACATAATCACCATACTCAGCTGTATTAGAGATAGAGTATCTCATACCTGCGAAGCCTGACTGGTAGATAAGGTCTACGATGAGCTTCATCTCATGGATACACTCGAAGTATGCGTTTCTTGGGTCATAACCAGCCTCACAAAGTGTTTCGAAACCAGCCTGCATAAGTGCACAAACACCACCACAAAGAACTGCCTGCTCACCGAAGAGGTCTGTCTCTGTCTCTGTACGGAATGTTGTCTCAAGAACACCAGCTCTTGCTCCGCCGATTCCAAGTGCATATGCAAGTGCGATATCCTGAGCTTTACCTGTAGCATCCTGCTCTACAGCGATCAGACAAGGAACACCTTTACCAGCCTGATACTCGCTTCTTACTGTGTGTCCAGGTCCTTTCGGTGCGATCATTGTAACATCAACATATGCTGGTGGTTTGATGCATCCGAAATGAATGTTGAAGCCATGAGCGAACATAAGCATGTTGCCTTCCTCAAGGTTCGGCTCGATATCATTCTTGTAAAGTGCAGCCTGTTTCTCATCGTTGATCAGGATCATGATGATATCTGCTTTCTTAGCTGCTTCAGCAGATGTATATACCTCGAAGCCCTGCTCCTCAGCTTTTTTCCAGGATTTGCTTCCTTTGTAAAGACCGATGATTACATTACATCCGGACTCTTTAAGGTTCAGTGCATGTGCATGTCCCTGGCTTCCGTATCCAATAATCGCAATTGTCTTACCATCTAATAATCCAAGATTACAGTCTTCCTGGTAAAAAATCTTATTTGCCATTTTACTTTCCTCCTCTGATGTTTACAACATCTTCTTCATAAAAATTATTTATCGTTAAGAGAGTAGCTGCTCTCCTAGCAAACATATGTAAAAAATTTACAGGTAACGGACATCGTCACTGCCTCGTGACAGACCTGTGATTCCTGTTCTTGCAAGCTCAAGGATCTCATAGTCAGCCATCAGCTCCACAAACGCCTGCAGCTTGTTCTGGCTTCCGGTCATCTCCATAATAAGAGAATCCTTACTTACATCCACCACCTTGGCACGGAAGATATCTGCAACAGAAAGAGCTCCCTGTCTCTGTTCCGGCTTCACAGCAACCTTGACGAGCATCAGCTCACGGGCAACGCTGTCGTCCTGTTCAAGGACCTTAACATCCCGTACATCTTCCTGCTTCGCCAGCTGCTTAGTGATCTGCTGGAGCATCTGATCATCTCCCTCACATACAACTGTCATACGGGAATATCTCTGATCTGCAGTCACTCCTGCGGTAATGCTGTCAATATTATATCCACGGCGGCTGAAAAGACCAGCCACACGGCTAAGGACTCCGGAGGTATTATCCACAAGGATGGATAGTATTCTCTTTTCCATAATACACCTGCTTTCAACACTTTTATGTATAGAAAACCGACTTCGTCAGTTAACGCTTTAATCTAATAAACCCTTGCTTTCTTACCATTATAACAACTTCGAAAATTTTGTCAATCAAAATTTCCTGCAAAATCCCTTCAGGCTGATAAGAAATGCTTTTATCCTCAGATCAGATATTTTTTCTTAAGCTCCTCGGATGCCTTTGGTGTCAGATAGAGTTTTTTCCGGAGGAATCTTTCAATTCCTCCGTTTTCTTTTTCGATGACATCAAAAACTGTATTGATATAAGACTCCTTCACCTGATAGAAGGCTTTCAGATCTGCAAGCTTCCGGCTGTTTTCCGGTCGGTCTGCCCGGTAAAGCCTGCGCATATATTTCAGTTCGTCTTCCAGACATGGATTCGACCGCATATAATCCCTTCGTATCGTTTCCTTAGGTACACCCAAAGCAAAGAGCAAAAGTGCTGTTCCGACTCCTGTCCGGTCTTCTCCTGTGGCACTGTGAAAAACAACAGCTCCATTCTTTACATGAAGCAGGACATCCAGAAAACGTGCATACTGCTTCAGAGAATACTCATCCGTAACGAAATTCCGGTACCAGTCCTGCATATACCGGTCTACATCACCATAGCAGGACATCACATGTTCAAAAAAGCTGTTTCCACTGCTGTCCTCATCCCGGATTGGAATGTGATAATACTCCACTCCTGCCATGATATCATCCGGTTTTTTCTTTACTTCTGCAGCTGACCTGAAATCAATCACTGTTTTTACATTATATTCTTCTGAAAGGATCCGGTTGTCTGCAGCAGAAGCATGATAGATTTCTCCGCTGCGCAAAAGCTTTCTGGGAAGAATATGCGAACCGTCTACTGTCATCAATGCACCCAGATCTCTTGTATTCGGAAGATTCTGAAGCGGAAGCCTGCTTCCTTTTGGAAAACCAACCGCAAGATCCGGATTCAATACTTTAAGAAGCTGAAGGCAATCCTGTACCTCCTGCTCTGTCATATCAAATTTATAACGCTTCTGACGTCTGGTTATGATCACCAGATAATTGATGATCAGCTGCTTTTCACCGGTTTTATCGGTTCCCTCACGGCGCATGTACGCCCAGAGAATATCTTTACACGGAAGACTGTTGAGCATCATATGTCTGGTAAACACAAAAAAGCCATCTTCGATCCGTATTTTTCCGTATCTCATTTTCTTTCCTTTCTCCTTCTCAACCCCTGTGCTGCTTTCTTCGCAACACTTTTTATCATACCAGAAATCTCCAGTCCCGTATACCTCGTTTGACAATTTTCGTAGTTTGGATATAATAAACAGAGAAATTTTACCACAGGGAGGCTTTCTTTTATGGACAATCTTATTTTCTGTCTGAATGTTACCGTGCCCATCTTTCTTACACTGCTCCTGGGATATTTTTTCCGGAGGATCGGACTGTTTGATGAAACATTTGTCAATCGTATGAACAAATTTGTGTTTGTCATCCCTCTGCCTGTGCTTCTGTTTCAGGACATCGCTAAAATCGATATCTATGAGGCCTGGGATCCCAAGATGATTCTTTTCTGTTTTGCGATCACATCGCTCAGTATTATGATCTCCGTGCTCCTGTCCCGTTTTCTCCACCCTTCCGATATCCAGGGCGAATTTATCCAGGCATCCTACCGCAGCAGCGCAGCGATCCTTGGTATCGCCATTATCCAGAACCTTTACGGAAATGCAGGTATGGCACCACTGATGATCATTGCCAGCGTCCCTCTTTACAATGTAATGGCTGTTGTAGTTCTCTCTGTCTTTAAACCAGGTCAGGGAAAAATAGATGGTACCGTTCTGAAGCGCACTTTAAAGGGAATTGTCACCAATCCCATCATTCTCGGCATTGCAGCCGGTACACTCTGGTCCCTTCTTCGTCTTCCATTTCCGAAGATCCTGGACTCTACGGCAGGCAATCTTGCAAAAACCGCCACTCCTCTTGGCCTCATGGCTATGGGCGGATCTCTGCACTTCGGAAAAGCCTTTTCCCGGCTGAAAGCATCTGTTGCCTGTACATTTATGAAACTTGTCGGTTATGAAGCACTTTTTCTTCCTCTTGCCATCCGTTGCGGTTTTACAAAGGACAAGCTGGTTTCCATCATTATCATGCTGGGGTCTGCCAGCACCGTTACCTGCTTTGTCATGGCAAAAAACATGGGACATGAGGGCTCTTTTTCTTCGGGAGTCGTGCTTCTTACCACATTATTCAGTGCCTTTACCCTGACACTCTGGCTGTTTATCTGCAAAGGTCTGGGACTGATCTGATATTGCAGCTTCTGCATATTATCTACCCGGAAAAATCTGTAACATAAAATGCTGTAAGAACTATGATTTCTGGTTCTTACAGCATTTTTTTATAAAAGCATATTCACATAAAGCTATCATTTCTGATGTGGATGTTTCTGTTCTTACAATCTCATAGCCTACAAAACAAACGAAGCATTTTCTCAGATCAGCTTCAGATATTTCAAGCCATCCCGAATGCCGTAGTGGAACATATCAGACGTAACATAATCTGCCAGTTCTTTGATCTTCGGAGAAGCATTTCCCATGGCAACCTTTGTTGCAGCGTATTCAAACATGGCAAGATCATTGTTGCTGTCTCCAAAAACAACGGTATTCTCCCACGGAATATCAAACAGGCGGATCACAGCTGCGATCCCAACAGCCTTGTTAAAGCCCTTTGGCACCAGTTCAATGGTATTTCCCACAAACGAACTGCTGCCTTCATGGCGGATGATATCATAGTATTCTGATAAAATGGATAACGCTGCCTCCGCATCACATCCCTCCGTCATTTTTGCACTGATCTTATTGATCCGCATACAATCCTCATTTCCACGGATAGGCCTCCATTTATCGCCCATGGATTCTGTGATCAGACTGGCATACCAGTTCACTTCATCGGTATACTCCCCTTTGTCATAATACATAAAATCCGCGCCTTCCATTACCGGGATCAGTCCGTATTTTCTGAGAACCTCCACAGAAAGCTTTGCAACCTCCGGCGTCATCTCTTTATTAAAAAGTCTCTTCCCGTCCTTCTCAATGGTGGATCCGCAGGCACTGATCATTCCCGTAAAAGGGATCTGCTCCAGATACCAGGATACAAACGCACGACTTCTTCCTGTGCAGAGCCACGCTTCATGTCCGTTATCTACCAGCGCACGGATGGCTTCTATGGCACTGTCCGGCACTCCTTTTTTCATATCACAGACTGTTCCGTCCGCATCAAAAAATACTGCTTTTCTGCTCATTTTCCTGTCCTCCGATATCACCTGTAAAATACCTTTGCCGCACGGATCAGGCTTTCCGTATCTTTCACTCCGGCTGTTTCATAAGCGGAATGCATCGCCAGCTGCGGCAGACCGATATCGACCGTATTTATGGCTGCCTGGGTATTGGAAATATTTCCCAGAGTGGAACCACCGGCAATATCGGAACGGTTCACAAATGTCTGATATGGCACATCTGCTTCTCTGCAGAGTTCCTTGAAGATTGCTGTGGAAATCCCATCGGTACAATATTTCTGATTGGCATTATATTTGATTACAATTCCACCATTCATCACCGGACGGTTTACAGGATCTGCCTTGTCTGTATAATTCGGATGTAATGCATGTGCATTGTCCGCAGAGATCATAAAGCTCTCTGCAAGGGCCATCAGATAACTTTCCTGATCTCCGCCAAGGGCCAGATTGATACGAAACAGTACATCTTTAAGAAATGTGGATGCAGCTCCCTGCCTGGTAGTGCTTCCCACTTCTTCATTATCCAGTACACAGTGGACTGCAATGACCTTCTTCTTATCTGCCTGAAGAAAGCCTTCCATTGAAGCGAAAGCACACTGCAGATCATCTAATCTTGGACTGGAAACAAATTCATTCCTGGATCCCCAGATCGTTCCGGGCATCCGGTTATAGAGAAACAGATCATGGCCCAGGATATCCTCCGGACGGATCTCTGCCTCTTCTGCCAGCATCCGCATGAAGTTTCCTTTTTCGCCACTGCCACTGTACAATGGAAGCATATCCTTCTGGACATTATAATGATAGCCTCCATTAATATCTCGGTTCATATGGATCGCAAGGCTCGGGATCATGACCAGATCTCTATCAATATCTACAAGCTTTTCCAGAATTTTTCCGTTTTTGTGGACGATCATGCGGCCTGCCACAGAAAGGGGACGGTCAAACCAGGTAGAAAGGATCATTCCTCCATACCGCTCCACATTCAGCTTCACATAAGCTCCGTTTACAGACATCTCCGGATTTTCTTTTATTTTAAAAGACGGGGAGTCACTGTGACTTGCAATGATATGATATCTCCTGCAGTCATTGACAGGAATGGAAAATCCGATGATCGCGGAATGATTTCTCATGACAAAATATTTTCCGCCTTTTTCCAGGTTCCAGCTTTCCTCCTCTTTCAGTTCTGCAAAGCCTTCCTCCAGAAAACGTCTTCTTGTCTCTTCTGCCGCCTGAAAGGCTGTGGGGCTTTTGCTGATAAATTTCAGCAGTTTCTCTGTTGTCTCTTCGTACATAGTATTTCTCCTCTGTCCGGCCCGGATCACCGGACCGTTTTGCTATTGCCCATTATACGGCAAAACTTTTTTCAGAGCAATACTTTTACCCCAGCACCTGAAAGATCCAGGATACCACAGGAAGGGTCAGGACAGAACATAACGTAGTAACCACAATTCCTCCCATTGCATAATCTCCATCTGATCCGGAGGCATTTGCCATCATTACCACCGACGACATCA